>Ga0207865_100667_pt1 | contig 34293 bp, 28 predicted proteins | sample HigsolmetaAR204D_FD_184836 | JGI IMG/M metagenome (GOLD analysis project Ga0207865, IMG submission 184836) | Ionic liquid and high solid enriched microbial communities from the Joint BioEnergy Institute, USA - AR20-4-D (SPAdes) (version 2) ...
TTGAATTCCAAAGGGAATTTGTTATTTCTGAAATCATTGGGTTTCGAATATATCATGTCCTTTAAAATCCGATCAGGATCAAAAAAAGTGAAGGAAATGGTCCTCGATGAATCGGGATATACTTACACTTCACCGGAGTTTAAATGGAAAAAATGCGAATTCCAATCGTTTGTCCGGACGGACGGGAAAACACATGGGCTCAACGACCATCTGTTGATTACCTGGTCATCGAAAAGGGCGCAGAAAGACCGGAAGGATCGCGAACGAATCATTGAAAAATCGAAAAAGCTGGTCGAATCCAAATCCCAGCTCAAAGCCGAACTGAAAAAAGGCGGCAAAAAATACGTCCAATTCACCCTTTTGGAGGATGACCACATTTCCTTCAACGAAAAACAAGCGGAGATCGATGAACAATTCGACGGTTATTATGCCATTCAGTACAGCGATCCGACCCTCTCGCCTGAACAAGTGATGGAAGCTTACCACGGCCTTTGGAAAATTGAAGAAAGCTTTCGGGTGCTGAAAAGCAATTTTGAAGCCAGGCCCATCTTTGTTTGGACGGAAGAAAGCATCAAAGGCCATTTCGTCATTTGTTATCTGGCGTTGGTCATTCAACGGTTATTGGAATCCTTGCTTCACACGAAGGGAATGGATTATTCCACAGAAAGAATCCAAGATGCCATCCGGAGTGCGACGATTACGAAGGTGCACTTGGATGGAAAAGAAATCTTTATAAAAAATAAATCTGACGAAGTATTTTCCGATATTTTAAAGGCATTTGGGATAGAAGATATCCCCGCATATGGGGTTAAAGATAAAAGGACGAAAACATATCTACATACCAAAAAATAAAGAACTCCCCAAAAAACGCGATCATGACGCTGTTTTCAGGGAGTTTTTGTTTCTGGAACTGTAAAAGTCGGGAGAATGGGTTAAAACCGTTCCGAATACGCCGAGCCAAAACACGACGCTTCCCGGCGAAATGGCGACCAAAAATCCATTCCAATAGGATGATTTCAATGATTTTTTTATTTTTTCATTTCCCAAACGGATATCCTTATCCGCATTTTTGATGCTGTCGATCCCGATATACAATAAAATGAGGGAGCCGAACAGCCACATTAAGGTTTGGACGGCGGGCACGGCCAGAACGGACGCGAAGCCAAAATAAAGAAGGGTAATCAAGATCAAATCCACCGTCATCCCGCCCAGTCCGACAAACCATCCATGGAAAAACCCGTTTTTCAAGCCTTGTTTCGTCATTTCGATGGTCACCGCCCCGACGGGAAGGGCGATGGATAAACCTAACAATACGTGGGTGAAGAAAAGCGCAAACATCCGACCCCTCCAACCTTGCCGGATCAACCGGCCGCTTTGAATCCCTGGAACCGCTATTGCAAACGACGGGATTACTCCAGCCATTGGCATTTGATAAAATTAATATAATCTCAAATTAACCCCAACAAAAGGTACAGTTTTTGAAAATCATATAGGGACAGATTGGAATGCGGGTGGTCACCACATGTTTGAAATCACGCCAACCTTTGACGAAAACGCGGATAAACCCCTATATCTCCAACTTTATGATTACATCCGGGGAGAAATGGAAGCGGGACGGATTCCCCCCAACACCCGGTTGCCGTCCATCCGGAAACTGGCCCGGCATCTGGGAGTCAGCAAAAACACGGTGGAAGCCGCCTATCAACAATTAATGGCGGAAGGGTACATGATCAGCAAACCGAAAAGCGGGTATTATGCAGCCGAAATGGAAGATCGGCCGTCCGCCGCCATCCATTCGCACAAGAAGATTTCTTTATTCGACCAGAGGAACCGGCATATGCCAGCCAAAACCGATATCCGGATTGATTTTCGGCACGGGAATATTGATCGGGAAAGTTTTCCCATTGCGACATGGAAAAAGTTAAGCAATCGTGTGATGCGGGAAAAGGAAATTTTTTCCTATGGAGAGCCGCAGGGAGAGCCCGAATTTCGCCTCGAACTTGCGAAATACTTGTATCAATCGCGGGGAGTGGTATGTTCTCCCGATCAGATCATCATCGGCGGAGGAATCCAGCAGCTACTCAGCCTCCTCTGTTTAATCATCGGGGCAAAACGCCATCCGATCGCTTTTGAAAATCCGGGTTATGATGGGGCGAGGGAAATCTTTCTCCATCACGGCTTTCCGGTCATCCCCATTGAGGTGAATCGGCAAGGCATTCATCTGGAAAAGCTGGAAAAAAGTGAAGCCCGTTTCGTGTATGTTACCCCTTCGCACCAATTTCCCCTTGGATTCATTATGCCCGTCGCCAGCCGCATCAAGCTGATCCGGTGGGCGGAGCGGGCAAACGGATATATCATTGAAGACGATTACGACAGCGAATTTCGGTATAAAGGGAAACCGATCCCGGCTTTGCAAGGATTGGATCCCCACGGCCGGGTCATCTATTTGGGCACGTTTTCCAAATCGCTATTGCCTTCCGTTCGCATCGCCTACATGATCTTGCCGAAACCGTTGATGACGAAGTATAAAATGAATTTTTCCATATATGAGCAGCCTGTTTCAAAAATTCATCAAAAGACCCTTTACCTATTTATGCGTGAAGGCTATTGGGAAAAGCATCTCCGGAAAATGAGGCATGTTTACCAGAAAAAACATATGATGCTGATCCGGACGATTCAAACGTATATGGGAGACAACGTGAGGATCATCGGAGAAGATTCCGGACTCCATGTCATCCTGGAGGTGAAAAGCGACGATACGGAGGAACATCTGATTCAAACGGCAAAAAATGCGGGCATCCGCGTTTACCCGACATCCAACTATTGGATGGACAACCCGCCTTCGCCTTACCCGCAAATCCTTATGGGATTCGGCGGATTAAGCGAAAATGAAATGATCCAAGGAATCCGTATATTGAGCGAAACTTGGTTCAGCTAGCATAATCTGCCGTCAGGCGGGGGCTTCACCCATTTTCTGCGGGAAGGCGGCGGACCGGCAGGCGATCCGCAGCGTCCTTCCCGTTTAAAATGCCCCGGTTTGCAAATCATCCGTTCACCCTGTACAAATAGATCCTCCACCAGGAATCATCGTCCTCGAATACCTTTTCCAGGGCGAGGCCGTTTTCCTCCGCGTTAAGGATCGGGACCGCCGAAAGGATATACTCCCCGCCCATTTTTTTGAACTGTTCCGTGTTCAAATCCAAGTCTTTGATCACCCGTTCCGATCGTTTCGAAAACATATAATGTTTGCCCAGCTCGGCGGTGAAAATATAGCAGCGGCCGCCCCAATGGTCGAAATAATCCCGGATCGTTTTGTCTTTTTCCAGTTCCCGTTCGATGATTTTGCGGAATTCCAATTTATAGCTTAAAGGATAGATATTGTTATAGGTATCGAGGGTATAAAAGCCGTTGTATTGGGCGATCGCCGGATGGATGCCGATGCTGGCCGCCCGGTAGTCCTCCGCCGGTTTTCCGATATAGGCTTTGATTTCCTGAAACTGCTTTTCCGCGTAAAACTGTTTGAAGCTCGGGGAGTGGCGGTAATAGATTTGCTCGTTGTACGGAACAAGGATGAGAAACTGGGCCAAAATCAGGCCGGCGGCGGCCGCCTTCCCCAGCCGTTCCGTCCTCTCCCCGCCCAAAAAAGGCCATGATCTCACCGCATCCGCCAGGATCTTTAACGACAAGGCGAAGAGGGCATAGACGACGACCGGGCTGAAATAATGGAAACGGGAAAAATTGAAGGAATTCAGGATGCCGACCCGTTCTTTCAGCGGCTGCCACCCTTCGTAGAACCAGAAGGCGTACCAGGCGGACAAAGCGAGATGAAAGAAATGGAGAAAAAGAAACAGCTTCTCTTCCTTCCATCTTTTTTTCCAGATCACGTAAACGAGGCACAGCAGGGAGAAGGGCAGGATCAATTTGTCGTGGACCGAGCGGTCCTGGTTATGGGCGAAAATATAGTTTTTCAAGATCAATTTGAAAGTGGCCGCAAGGCTGTTCTTCGATTCGTAAAAAACGTCCCGGTTTGTCTGTTCATGGGGAAGGAGCATGGAAGTGACCAAACGGTGATCCATCAGCAGATAAATGCCGGTCATGTAAACAATCGCAAGCAGGAACCGGACGTTCCATTTCCTTGTCCGGATGGCGTCGATCAGCCAAACAACGCCCATCGCCGTCAAAAAATAGAAAAAACCGAGGACGAAGCTGGACAAAAAGGGCAGACCCGTCAATATCAAATAATGGAACCATTTGGCCTTCCCCGCCCGGATGTGCAAAAACGCCCACAGGGCAAGGGGCATGCCCAAAATGCTCAGCATCCCCGAAGGCCAATAGGGAATCAAGGAAAAGGTCAAGGCCGTCCCGATTTGAATGAACCAGGCTCTTTCGTCTTTGACGATGAAATCCTTCAGCAGCAAATACATGCCGATAAACGCGAGAAGGCGGGTGATCAGTTGGCTGAGCCCGTAGGCGATGACCGGGGGGAAGACCATGAACAGAGCGATCATGGCGTAAAACTCCGTATAAAAGGCATTCCGCTTCAATTCCCCGTTGATGATCTGTCCGATCGGCGCATCCCCGGAGGCGAACAGCTGCCCGCTTTCTTTCAGCACCTTATACCAGGCGATGTTCGAGTCCAAGTTGTCATGGATCCGCATATGGGCATCTTCGCCGAGGATAAAATAGGGGGATGTCCATAATCCGATGATGAGGCAGGCGATCCCGATGAAAAACGGTTTATTGCAAAATTTTCTTGCCATATTCTCCCCCCCATTCCCTCTTTGTTTTCGTTTTGCGGAAGACAAACCATTTTTGTCCGAAATAATTGGTGACCGTATACAGGCCGTTTCCGAAAAGGACGGCCCATTCTTCCGTATACCTTTCCACCGGCTCCAGATGCCGCAGCGCCCCCTCGGCCAGCGCCAAGCCCGCCTTGTAGGAAAGCAGATAGCAAAGGAAAATGACGAGAATAAAGCGGAACAGGCCGGAACCGACCCGGACATCGCTTCGGAAAGTAAACCTCCGGTTCAAAAAAAAGCTGGCCAATGCGCCGGCGCCATTTCCGATAAACGTGGAAGGCCAGTAGGGAAGGCCGAACAAGGTCAGGCAAAGAAAGGTCACGGAAAGCCCGATGCACGTATTGATGACGCCCACGCCCAAAAACTTGATGAAAGGACTTTGGATCTTCATTTGCCCACCTGCTGTTTCGGCCGCTTATATTCTTGGCTGAAATGTTGCAACCGTTCTTCCAGGATGTACCGGGGCCGCCCCTTTACTTCTTCATAGATCTTCCCGACATACTCCCCGATCAGGCCGATGCTGATCAGGAGCAGGCCCCCGATAAACCAGAGGGAAATCATGATCGACGCCCAGCCGCCGACGGGATCGGCGGAGAATTTTTGCACAAGGACGTAGACAGCCGCCAAAAAGCTGATCAGCGAACTGATAAAGCCGATGGCCGTAATCAGCCGGATCGGCTTGACGCTGAAGGAAGTGATTCCGTCCAAGGCCAGGGCCAGCATTTTCGGCAACGGATATTTCGACTCCCCGGCCGCCCTTTCTTTCCGGTCATAATACACCTTGGCCGATTTAAAGCCCAAAAGGGGGACAATTCCCCTTAAAAAAAGGTTCGCCTCCTTATACTGGAGAAGGGCGTTCAGGGCGCGCCGGCTCAACAGCCGGTAATCCGCATGGTTGTATACGAGGGGCAGGCCCATCTTTTCCATCAGCCGGTAAAACATTTGGGCCGTGGTCCGCTTGAAAAAGGAATCGGTTTCCCGCCGTTTGCGGACCCCGTACACCACATCGTAACCTTCCAAATATTTGATCACAAACTCCTTGATGACGGAGATATCGTCCTGGAGATCGGCGTCGATGGAAATGACGCAGTCGGAATAGCGGGAAGCTTCCTCCAGGCCGGCCATCAACGCCCGTTGGTGGCCGAAATTTCTCGACAGTTTCAGCCCGTTGACCATGCTGTCTTCCGTGTACGCCTTTTTGATCAGATCCCACGTCGAATCCCGGCTTCCGTCATCGACGAACAAAATTTTGCTGTTTCTATCCACATACCCTTCCTTGATTAATCGGGTCACGGTATTTTTCAGCTGCCTGAGCGTAGTCGGAAACACTTCCTCTTCGTTATAGCACGGTACCACGATTGTCAGCGACGGCTGTTTCATCTTGATCCCCCTTGTTTTTACAAAGGAAATAGTTTTCCCTTCCTATTAGACGCCCAAAAACTGGATATTGTTTCAAACTTTCAGAGGAACTTGCCTGCTTTGTGCGGATGATTTTCCATGATGTTCCATCTCCGTCCAAAACTTGTCTATTATATTATATACGGAAAAATTTTAAAAAAACATTAAAAAAAGAAGACAACCCCCATGGCGGCCGCATTCGTGAAGGCTTTCCCCATTATCTTGAGAATCGGGCGTTTCCGTAAAATAACGGCTGTTATCATTCGATGACAAGCTGTTAAAATTGCGGAAGCATTTGAAAAGTTGGACGCCGGCTGAACCGGACAATTTTTTAATGGAAAAGCCAACAGAGGTTTCTAAGTTAAAAAACGGGAGGCGGGCGAGCCGATCCGTTCGAAGATCTTTTCATCACGGGGTTGATTTATCCTTCTGATTAGATTATTATCTAATTAGATAATTATCGTATTAGGAGGAATTGTCATGCAGTTAAGCCGGATCGTCAATTTTCATAAGACGCTGGGGGATCCCACGAGAATTCGCATTATTGCGCTCTTGCGGCACGGCCCTTTGCACGGTCAGGCGATCGCGGGAAAACTCGGCTTAAAGCCGCCCACCATTACCCATCATATGGCCAAACTGCGCGAAATCGGATTAATCAACGAACGGCGGGAAAAGAATACGATTTATTTTTCGTTGAACGCCAAAAATCTCGAACACAGCGCCACGGCCATCCTGAATTTGGTTTCCGAACAAGCAGAATTCAAAACGACTGAAAACGAACGCAATCAGGTCATTAAGAATTTCTTTACCTTTGACGGCAAATTGAAACAGATCCCCGCCCAGCGCAAGAAAAAAATCATCGTTCTTGCCCATATCGTGAAAGGGCTGAAGACCGGGGTTACCTATGATGAAAGGGAGATCAACGAGTATCTGAAACAATTTCATGAAGATTATGCGACATTGAGAAGAGAGTTGGTCATGAACCACTTTATGTACCGGGAAAACAATAAATATGAATTGAATCCCCCGGAACTTTGGATATTAAAATAATTTTTTTTGCGATATTAATTAGATAAATGTCTAATTAGATTTTTATAAAAAAACAAACGAGGTGATTTCGTGACGATTTTTCGCCAAGAAAAAAATTACTTCAAGTTATTTTTGGCCGGAATCGTGAACGGGATCGGGGACCGTTTCAGTCAAGTGGCCCTGTTGGCCCTGCTGTTGGAGTTGACCGGCTCGGGACGCGCCGTCGGCCTCGCGTTGGCCATTCGGGTTGTTCCCTCTTTCCTCTTCGGCCCCTTGGGCGGGTTCTTGGCCGACCGATTTTCAAGAAAGAAAATCCTCATGATCACCGACCTGTCAAGAATCGCCTTCGCCGTCTCTTTTGTACTGGCCGATGACCGGTCCGACCTTTGGATGGTTTATCTGGGCACATTCGCTTTAGCCGCCGGAGAGGCGATCTACGCGCCTGCCCGGAAGTCTTTCATTCCTTTGCTCGTGAAGAAAGAAAACATCATCAAGATTAACAGCATGGAACAGGTCATGGTTGGCGCGGTTTTAATAGCCGGATCATTTTCCGGTGGGATGGCCGCCTTTTTCTTCGGACCGGATCTGACCTTTTGGTTGAACGGCCTTTCCTTTTTACTGGCCGCCGCGATCATCTATTCGATTCCGGACGCAAATCCGAACCGTCCCGTACGGAAAAAGGGGGAATCGGACATCCTCCATTCGCTGAAAACCGTCAAAAAATTCATGGCGGCATCCGCTCCCCTATCCATCGCCTTTCTGTTCGAGTTCATCGTCCCCCTTTTTAATGGGATCGATAACGTACTCATCAGCGTCTATGCCGTTCAGGAATTTCATCTGGGTGATCTGGGCGTCGGCCTCTTTTATGGCGCCCTCGGAATCGGCCTCATGCTCAGTTCCATCATCGCCCGCCGCCTTCACCGGCATCTTCTATTCGCCGGTTTGGCGGCCCTCCTTTTCGAAGGCTTGTTTCACATGATCTTAAGCCAAGTCTCTTTGGTTCTCCTTGCATGCATTCTATATATTTCCGTCTCCTTTGCATCGGGGATTTGCAACATATGCTTCGATTCCATCGTGATGAAGGAGATGCCCCGGGAGCATCAAGGCTTCGTGTTCGGCATATTGACCACCGTTTCCAATACGCTCATCGGCATATCGATGCTCGCGGCCGGCATCCTTTTAGAAGCGGTTCCCAATCGGATGCTCGGTTTGATCGGAGGAACAGGAATCGTATTAACAGGGCTATTTCTTTTTATGGTCTATTCTTTTCGGGATATCGGTCAGCCATATAAATCATGATCCATCTGGGAAAAAATGAGCAGGACAGGCCAAAATATCGGACGGGGAACTCCATGTCCCATGTGAAAAAGCGGCCTATGTTAATGAGAAATGCAAAACATTGCCGAGCTGACGCGGCCTTGATGCGAAAGCGGGAAGCCGGAAATGCCCTCTTCAGACGAAGAAGCTTGTTCCAAGGAAACGGAGACGGGCGTCCATGCAGATGCGGGGGCGGCTAGTGACTGGTTTTCAGCCGCACGACATAAATGATTTGTTGGGGATGGATGCAAATGACGGCAACGATCCGCTTAGAATCGTTTGGGAAAGATTTGCAAAAATCGATTGATTTTTACAAGAATGTCTCAAAATGAAAACGGCGCTTTGTTTAAAACGGAAAATCTTCACCTGCTTTCTACCAAAGAAGATGAGATTTCGGACAACCACGATTTTAGCGGAATACGAACTGCCCGAAAGGGAACGGGGGTCGAAATCATATCGGCCGTTCCTGATGTTCAAAATTGTTATCTGCGCATATGGGAAATGGGGATTGACGCGGAATCGAAACGGAAGCGGCAAGCGTGGGGAATGACCGATTTCCGCCTGATCGACCCGGATGGCTACTTTTTATGAATCACTTTCCCCAAAAATTGAAGGTTTCAAAAAAGCGGGGCAATTGCCCTGCTTTTTTCTTGGCATAAATTCGGAAAGCAACGTTCTTGTCTGCTTTTCCCCTTGCCATCGGTATTTGTTCCAGATGAAAGGCTTGTCCGTGATTTCGGTTGCCGCATCAAAGGGGATCCCTTTCGGCTCGGTTGTATTCGTTGCGGCATGGCGGCTCGATGCTGTTTTCCATTGCCAAACGAATACGTGCGGGATTTCCTTTGCGCCTTGCGAGTCCGTTTATTTGAATATCGCCGGAACGATCCGCTACAATAAGGAGGAATAGGAATTTCGCTTTCTTGTTGTTTATGCGACAGGGAGCCTGAACCGAGGTGCATATGCGATGAAAATCGAAGTTTGGTCCGATTTTGTCTGCCCGTTTTGCTATATCGGGAAACGCCGGCTGGAAATCGCCCTTGAGCGGTTTCCGCACAAGGATCGAGTCGAAGTGGTATTCCGCAGTTTCGAGCTGGATCCCGACGCGAAAAAACAGGTTGATCTGTCGATTCACGAAATGATCGCCCAAAAATACGGCATTTCGGTGGAAGAAGCGAAAAAGCTCAATGCCGATGTCGGCCGGCAGGCGGCGGCCGTCGGGCTGACGTTTCGCTTCGACACGATGAAGCCGACGAATACCTTTGACGCCCACCGCCTCGCCAAATATGCCGAAGCGCAGGGAAAACTTCCGGAAATGGCAAACCGGCTGTTTCAAGCCTATTTTACCGATTCCCTGCGGATCAGCGACCATGATGTGCTCATCGGGCTGGCCGGCGATGCCGGTCTCGACCGGGAGGAAGCGAAACAAGTTCTCGAAAGCGGCAGCTACAGCGATGAAGTGAGAAAGGACGAGGCGGAAGCCGCCCGGCTCGGCGTCCGCGGCGTGCCCTTCTTCGTGCTGAACCGCAAATACGCGATTTCCGGCGCGCAGCCGATCGAAGTCTTTATCCAGGCGCTTGAAAAAGTATGGGAAGAGGAACAGGAAAGTTCGCCGTTGCAGCCGCTGGCGTCGGACGGAGGCGGCCAATGCGCCGACGGCAGCTGCCGAATCTAATGGGCGAAGGTACGGAAAACAGCCGGACGGTGACACCGTCCGGTTGTTTTTTTTGCCCGCGTGCTGAAACGGCCGCCCCCCTCTTTACGGGTTCGGGAAACGCCCGGTCGTTTTTTCTTGCCCGTATGCGGCCGAATTGTCCGTAAAGGCGCACCCTGTCCCCGGCCGCAGGTCCGCCCGATGGAGACCGCCGTTTGCCGCGGATGGCATCATCGGTTCCCGCGGCAGATCATGTGGCGCTTTCATGGCCCCCGGATCTCCCCCTTCCCCGCGTTTTTAAACCAAGATTTTCAAAGCCGGGAATTTCGCCCCTCCAGCGGCCATTTTCCACGCAAAAAGGGACCTTTCCCGCGTTCGGAAAGGCCCCTTTCCATGACCCGATTTTTCACCTAGGCACCCCGGTCAGCGGCTCGGTTCAACTTCCCTCGCCCGGTTAAATTTCTCCACGATCCGGTCGAAATCGAGCCGGCTCGTATCCGGGACGATATAAGCGGAGGCGGATAGGACGTCCGCCGCACCGACCCCGACGGAGAACATGCCGGCCCGGTTGATCGCCTCGATCCCCGCCGCCGAGTCCTCCACGCCGACGCACGCGGAATAAGGGACCCGGAAATGGTCCGCCGCCTTCGTGAAGATTTCCGGATCCGGCTTTCCTTTTTTCACCTTGGCAGGGTCGACGATTAAGTCGAAATCCTCGTACAGCCCGAGCCGCTGAAGGACGGCCGGGGCGTTTTTGCTGGCGGAACCGAGGGCGAGCAGGATCCCCTCTTCTTTGATTCGCTTGATCAGCGGCTCCACCCCCGGCAAGATATGGTCCGGGGTGATCGTCCGGATCAGCTCCTTATAATGGTCGTTCTTTTTTTCCGCCAGCCTTTTCTTTTCTTCCAAAGGCATCCCTTGTAATGCCGGATCCAATGCCAGGATTTTCTCCAGGGATTCCATCCGGCTGATTCCCTTCAGCTCTTCATTGAACCGGCGGTCGATGGTGATCCCCAGCTCCTCGGCCAGCTGCTTCCAAGCCAAAAAATGAAATTCCGCCGTGTCGGTAATGACGCCGTCCAAATCAAAAATAAACAATTTCGGTTTCGTCATAAATACGTCCTCTCCTTGCAGATAACGGTCGAATGGCAAAAGCCGGTAATGCCGCCGCTTTCGCCTCTTCTAGGCATTATGCTATGCAGCAAAGGCGGCGGGAAAACGGCCGATGAGAATTTCGGAAGAACAAAAACGGCCGGGGGTGCAATGCGGCGCAGCCGCCCCCCTTTTCCTCCCCCGGGCCCGGTGGCCCCCCTCCGAATTCCGAAACCGAAGGCTTTCGCCGCAGCCTTATCCCATCGGTTCGATGCTTTTCGTGCTTTCCCGCTCGATGATCTTGTAGTCGGCAAAGACATGATGTCGGACCTCTTTCTTTTCCATCATCGACTGCAGCAGGATCGCCGCTTGCCGGCCGATTTCAAAAAAGTTTTGTTTCACCGTCGTGAGGGGCGGCCGGGTATATTCCGTGAGGGGAATTCCGTCGAATCCCGTGACCGAAACATCCTCGGGGATCTTCAAACCGGCTTCCGCGATCGCCCGCATCGTGCCGATCGCCATCAAATCGCTGAAGCAGACAAAGGCGGTCGGCTTTTGGCGCCGCAAATATTTTTTCGCTTCCTCATAGGCGTCCCGTTCCGTAAAGTTCCCGTACAGGATGTCCTCCTCCCGCAACTCCAATCCGAAGGATGCGAAGGCTTCCTTTACCCCCTTGAGCCGCACTTCATTGACATAAGATTCTTTGATCCCCGCCATCACGGCGATCTTCCGGTGGTTTCCCCGCAGCAAGCGCATGGTGATTTCCTTCGCGGCCGCCACATTGTCGATGGATACGCTGCCGATCAGCTCCCGTTCCTCGTCGAACCGGATATCCACCAGCACGCAGGGGATGTTCGTGTTGATCAATTCCTTGAAATACGGATCGTCCGTCCGGATCCCCTGCAAAATGGCGCCGCCGATGTTCCGCTCCCGGCAAAACTTGGCGTAGCTTTTTTGCTTCTGTTTGCGGGAATCGATCAAATAAATGGCCAATTCATACTCGTTTTCTTCAACGGCCGTATAAATCCCTTTGAATACCTCGAGGGTATTGTTGCTGCTTTTTTCATCGCTGTTCATAAACCCGGACGTGATTAAGCCGATCGTCTTTTGCTTTTTGGACGATAAGTTTTTCGCCACCACGTTCGGCGTATAATTCAATTCCTTCGCCACTTCGAAGATTTTTTGCCTCGTTTTTTCGCTGATGTCCGGGTAATTGTTAAAGGCCCGCGACACAACGCCGATGGACACGCCTGCTTTCTTCGCCACATCTTTTATGGTTGCCAAGGCTGAATCCTGCTCCCTTTTTTACCGTTATCGTAATCATTATAAACGGTAAATGGAAAATATTGAATACTTCGCAAAAGTCCAATTTTTCGCGGACAAACCCTCGGAAGGTCCGGGATTCTTCCTTTCCCATCCGAATGAACCCGGGTTCTCCCGGCAGGGCAGCGCCGCATCGTCCATGTACATTTCCCTGGAGCTTTTTGAACGCCGCCAATCCCCCGCGGCCTCCTCCCCTTAACCTTTCCTATTTCTTCCTGAGTTAGCCGCTCCCGGACAATGGCGCGCCGGAACCTTCCCTTCCTTTCCGGATCACGGTCCTTTGATCTTCCGGTCCGGCAATCTTCATTTGATGCCCGCCGTTTGATCGTTCGCCCGGATAAAATATTTGTTCAAAAGAATGTAAAGGATCAGGATGGGAATGACAGAAATGATGGCGCCGGCCATGATCACATCCCATTTGGTCGCATTCATATACTGTTTGGAAAGGGCGTTTAATCCTTGGGTAAGCATATATTTTTCCGGGCTGGAGATGAACAGGAGCGGTTTCATGAATTCATTCCAGATGCCCATGAAAATGAAGACCGTCTGCGTCGCCAATGCGGCCTTCATGTTCGGCAGGACGATCCGGAAAAAGGTGCCGAACCTCGACAATCCGTCCACGGTGGCCGCCTCTTCGATCTCCCGGGGAAAATTGGTGAAAAACTGCCGCATCATAAAGATGTAGGTAATGTTGATCATGGTTGTTAAAATCAAGGAGCTGCGGGTGTTGACCAGTCCGAGGTCGGAAACGATGATATAAAGCGGAATCATCGTCACTTGCGACGGGATCATGATCAACAAAAGCAAAAAGCTGAAAATCAATTGGCGCCCTTTAAAAGGAATCCTCGCCAAGGCATAGCCGGCCATCGTGTTAAAGACGAGGTTCAAAAAGGTGACGGCGAGCCCGACGACAAGCGAGTTCATCACCCAAGTGGGAAATTGGGAGGAAAAAATCGTCTGATACCCTTGGATGCTCCAATCCTCCGGCAAAAAGGTGCCTCCCGCCGTGATTTCCCTCGTCGTCTTGAAGGAAGTGGAAAGGCTCCATACGAAGGGAAACAGGGTCAGCAAGCTGTAGCCGGTCAACAAAATATAAACGATGGCTTTCAGCGTTTTCCTATTTTTCTTCATTTGAATCACCCGTTGATTTGGTCCGGTTTCAGGAATTTATTGACGATGTAAGTTACCGCTAAAATGATGAACCCGAGGATAAAGGCCAGCGCCGTCGCCCTTCCCATGTCATTGCTGTTGAAGGCCAGCTGTAAATGTACAGGGTGAAGGTCAAGGTCGAGTTTTGCGGCCCTCCGCTCCCGTTCGACATAATAAAGGCCTGGTCGAAGATCTGGAAGCAGCCGACGACCCCCATGGTGATGACGTAAAAGGTGATCGGCATCAACTGGGGAACCGTGACATGCAGGAACTGTTTCACCTTGCCGGCCCCGTCGATGGCCGCGGCTTCGTACAAAGCGGCCGGAATATCCTGCAATCCGGATAAAAAGACGATCATAAAATGGGGGACGGTAGAAAAAATATTCATGGTCATGATGACGGTTAAAGCGAGATCCGGATTCGTGACAAATTGGATCTTCACCCCGAATAAATCCCGGATGAGATTGACGACTAACCCGTTGTTGTTGAACAGCCACATGAAAATCAAGGTCATCGCCGAGGAAGAAGTAAGCGTCGGGAGAAACATGACGGATAAAAAGATCCGGTCAAACCGGATTTTGCTGTTCAGCAAAACCGCCAAAAGCAGGGCGATGAGGGTTTGCACGGGAACGACGACCAGCACGTACCGGGCCGTGTTTTCAAAAGCCGCCCAAAACTTCGGATCGGAAAAAATTTTTTCAAAGTTTTGCAGCCCCACAAACGTTTTTTCCCCGGATAACAGGTCCACTTTAAAAAACATCAGAAGAAATGCATAAACGATCGGAATCAGCGTAAAAACGAGAATGACGGCCAACGCGGGCAATAAGAAGGAGTACCCTTGCACCGTCTGCCGATACTTGCTGCCCATGATCCTTTTCACCTCATTTCCAAGGAAAGATTCCGTCCCCCGCCTCATCCGGCCGTGGAACGGAGGTTTCCCCTTTTACGCTATGCCGTCCTTCGAAGAAACGGATCCATTTTAAAAAACGGGGCTGTCCCAGAAACAGCCCCTTGAATTCGGCCCGGCCGCCGTCCGCACAGCCCCGGGAGCTGCGGAGGGATCGTTTAACGTCAGCCCCCGAAACCGCGGCCGGCCGGGCGTTTCACAACCTTTGGAAGCTGCAGCTCGCTTGCCGGATTAAACTTTCCGGAAATCAGCATCAAAAGCAAATTACCAATCCCGATCCAACTTGCACGATTGAACCTTCCGGAAATCTTCAGCCGGTTATTGCTGCCTTTCGATTTCCGCATTGGCTTCGTCTTCCGCGGCCTTCATCGCATCTTTTAAGGACACGTCTCCGTTTAAGGCGGCTTGGAAATGGTTGTCGAAGGCGGCGGAGATGACGGGCAGGTAAATTCCCGATGTCCACGGGGTCCCGTAGCTGGCACCTTCAATATGGGCCTTCAATTCTTCATTTTCCGCCAACTTCATCGCCTCGGCGACGGATTGGCGGGTCGGGAAGGTGCCGGAAAGCTCGCTCCATTGCTGTTGCCCTTCGCCGGTCATGTATTTGACGAATTCGATCGCCGCGTCTTTATGTTTGGAATCTTTGGCGATCGCGTAGCCGACGGTAAAGATCATCGTTTGTTTTTTGCCGTTTACCGTCGGGGACGGCAGGATTTTATAGTGGACATCCGGATATTCGTTTTTCAAAGCGCTCAGCACCCAGTTCCCTTCAATCATGATAACCGCCTTGTTGGAACCGAAGGCAGCCCCGGCGGAGTCCATGCCCATGTCCATTTGCGGATTGAGGATATAGCCGCCGTCTTGTCCGTCAACCAAAGATTGGAAATATTCCAATGTTTTTTCGCTGGACGTAAAATCGGCCTTCCCGTCTTCCGTGACCGGATTCAGACCCGTGGCCAGCATGGCGCTCAAATGTCTGGCCATCGACTTGTCGAAGATCATGGCCGCGACCCCTTCGTCCAATTTCGGCTGCAATTCCTTGGCGAATTGGACGAGCCCTTCCCAGTCGGAGGGGACATCTTCAATGGAATACCCCGCTTTTTCCAAAAGATCCGTGTTCACGTAAGTGGCCAGGGTGGAATAATCTTTCGGCACGGCGTACAATTTTCCGTCTTTGTCCTTAAAGGCGTTCAACAGCGGTTGATAGAAGTCGTCCTGGTTTTCGATCTCACCGGAGATGTCCAGGAGCACGCCGCTGTCGATGAATTTCGGAGCGACGAAAGCTTCCAGATAGAATACATCCGGCGGATTTTTGGCGGCAAAACGGGCGGTGATGGCATCTTGGAAGTTGTCGGTAATCACTTCGATGTTGACGTCAATCCCGGTTTTCTTTTCAAAGCTGGCGACGGTTTTTTCCAGCCCTTCCGTTTCAGCGGGAGAAGATCCCCAGACGGCCAGGGAAATCGTTTGTTTTTTGTCCCCGTCCCCGCTCTTTTTGTCCCCGGAACTTTCTTTGGAACCGCAGGCCGACAATACCCCGGCGAGGAGAAGCAATGCCATCAGTAGACCAATGGTTTTCTTCATAAAAAGTTCCCCCTTTAATTTTTTGGATCGATATGGATGGTCAATTGATCCTTGCACGTGTAGGTTTTTCCGTAGACCTCCAATTCGAACGGTTCGTTCCTTTCCGCCTTTACGATTAATGCCGAATGATCGATGCTGACCGTTACCGGCTGGCCTTTCCAATAGATGGAGAATTCCATCCGCCGCCAATGCTTCGGCAGCCGGGGAGAGATGCGCAGTTTTCCGCCGGAAAGGCGCAATCCCGCAAAACCGGCGACCGCCGCCTGCCAAATGCCTCCGATTGAGGCGGCGTGAATCCCGTGATCGGAGGAATGGGGAAAGGGGCCGAGATCGATTTCCGCAGCCCGGCGGAATAAGGAATAAGCGAGTTCGTACTCTCCGATGTCGTTGGCCAAAATGGCGTGGGTGGACAGACTTAAAGAAGAATCGTGCAAGGTTTTCGGTTCATAGTAACGGAAGTTCGCCTTTAAAACATCCTGGGAAAACTTCTTTTCCCATTGCTCCAGCAGGTAAAGCAAAATCAGGACATCGGCTTGTTTCGAGACCTGCATCTTGTTGACCTGTTCCAAATTGTAGTCCTCGAACAGGGTGCCCACTTTTTTGCTTTGTTTATATTTCGTCAAATCGATCGTCTTTAAGGATAAGTACGTGTCATCCTGAGGGATGACCAGATCTTCGCGCGGTTGGGGCAAATAGATCCGGCCGATGACCGATTTCCATTTTTCATAGGCCTTCCGCAAGGCCAGCCGTTCTTCCAGCTCCGCCAGCCGGCTTGGGTTCTCTTTTTCGAGTTTTTCATAATAGGTGATCGCCAATTGAATGTTGAAATGGGCCATGTAGTTCGTGAAGGCGTTGTTGTTGACATGTTCTTTGTACTCATCGGGGCCGATGACGTCATTGATGTGGTACTCCCGTTTTTCCTCATTCCATTCCAGCCGGCTCGCCCAAAATTTCGCGGTTTCAAAGACCATTTCGTACCCGTACCGCTCCATGAATTCCCGGTCCCCGGTGACGGTGTAATATTGGTAGATGGCAAAGGCGATATCGGCGGAAATATGCTGTTCGATAAAACCGGACCAAATCTTCGTTTGCTCCCCGGTGACGATATCGACCGCTCCCCATACCGGCGTCACTTCCCCGTCTTCCGGCCATGCCGCTTCCCACGGGTACATGGCGCCTTCATACCCGTTTTCCCGGGCCTTTTTCCGCGCGCCCGTCAGTCCGAGGTAACGGTAGTTCAACAGGGACCGGGCAACCTCCGGATTGGAGAAGATAAAGAAGGGCAAAATGAAGATTTCCGTATCCCAGAAGGAATGGCCCTTGTATCCTTCCCCGCTCAACCCTTTGGCGCCGATGCCCATTCGTTCGTCATGGGCCGGGGTCATGACCGTCAAATGATAGAGGGCGAACCGCAGCGCCAATACATCGAAGCCGTCTTCGCTGTCCACATTCAAGTTGTATTTGTTCCAAACCTTTTCCTCCCAGGCCCGGCAATGGGATTGAAACAGGGCGTCATACCCTTTTTTCACGCAATCTTTCAAATCCTGCAAGGAAACTTCGCGAAGTTTGGCCAGCTGATAATCCGGATTGTCAAATTCCATGTCCCGGCTCGTGTAAACGGTGGCCAGTTTTTCCATGACGAGCTTGTCGCCGGGCGACAACTGCAGTCGGAAGGTAAGCCCCACCATTCGGCGGTCGATGGCCATGACCGGGTCCCGGATTTCTTCCCCGTTCACCGTCACCCGGTGCGCGGCGTTGATGACCACATCGATGTTGGATTCCGTCGTCCTTTGCAAAAGCTGCAGATACCTTTTGTCAAAAATCCTTTTTTCGCCCTCATGGAAATGCTGCGTGCCGCTGTTGGTCATCCGGCCGTTGATCCCGGAATGGAACGTGATTTCCGCCGGACTGTCGAGGCTCGTAATCTCCATTTTCATTCCGATCAGATGCAGACGGTCCAGGGACACAAACCGCCGGAAGCGAAAGCGGAAGGTTTTTCCCTTCGGCGAAATCCAATCGAAGGAACGGGTCAGCTCCGCCGTTTTCAAATTCAATTGACGAAGATAATGTTTCGTTTCGCCGAATTCCAGGCTGAACCTTTCCCCGTCGATCCGGAGGTCGATCCTCGTCACATCCGCCAAATTCGGCAGTTCCGTCACCTCGTCCCCGCCGAAACGGTTGAAAGTCCCGTTCACAAAAAGATTCCGAACCTCGTGCAAATACGGCTCCTCCGTCGCCGAACGCAATCCCATGTATCCGTTGCCGAGATACATGATCGATTCGCATTTTCCCAGGGCGTCGGGGGAAAATTCGGTCTCCGTGATCAGCCAGTTTTCCAAGCTGCCTTTTCCGTGATTGTATGCGAGCATCCATCTGTCCTCCTGCTAAAACGTTTTAGTAACCCGCCAAAAATTTTTCGCCGGTCGTTCTCCCCCTTTCCTCGCGGGACGCCTTTCGCACCCGGATAATGCGGTTTTGTCCTCTTCCGGCGCCGAACATTGAAGAAAGCCCTTTCCAAAAACGTTTTTGTAAAAGGGTAAAATCGTAAACGTTTACAGTTTCATTATACTTTCTCCGCCCTTATTGTCAATATAACCCGTCCGTAAAATTTGACAGGGTTGTGTCAGGGTTTGGATTCCGTACCTTGCCAAACGACGGAGCTGCGTTTTCGATAAATATTAAACCCCGGCACCGGAGTGCCGAGCAAAAACCATGGATCCCCCGCCAGACGGGGCGAAACGGCTTGCGACGCGGCAGGCAGCTTATCATTAGTTAATGAGTTTTTTGCTAATAATATGCAAGAAGAGGAACCATGCCGGGCTCTGGATTTGCGCCCTGTAAGGAAAACGGAAAGGCGGGGCAAGAAGGGATGTACCCGCCTTTTCCGCTCCGTCCTCGGCACATTTTCCGCGACTGCCCATGGGCGGTTAAACCGACCGAAGGATCAAACGCTCAAATTGCCCTTAAGAATGGTCACCGCTTTTCCGGAGAGCAAAACTTTGCCGTCCAAAACTTTAATTTTGACGATTCCCCCTCTTTCGGAAGCCTGGTAGGCGATAAAATCGGTTTGATGCAGCTTGTTTTTCCAATACGGGTCCAAACTGCAATGGGCCGAACCCGTCACATAATCTTCGGCGAGGCCTTGGGCCGGCGAAAAGAAACGGGAGATAAAGTCAAAATCCTTTGTATGGGATCGGCTCGTGACGATCACGCCGCGGACGGGCAATTTCCGATCAGCCCGATATCCGGTGTCAACTTTCTTACCATTTCTTCCGACGGAACTTCCACGAAATAGTCCAACCGGCTTTTCCCGACATATACCGGCTCAACCACAGCACCCGGATCCGAGCCACCATGGCCAGCGTCGGGCTTTTCCAGACATATACCGGCTCAACCCCTAAGGCCTTCACCAGCAAATCAGGAGCGGGCGTTCGCTCTGGGGGCATGGATGGAAACGCCAATCGGACCCAGCCATCCACAAGCTCTGATCGAAGGACGCCGCTCTTTGTATGGAAGGCAATCGGATTCTCTTTTTCCGCATGCCCGTTCTCCCACAGAAAAAACGAACTCGCCAGCGTTCCATGTCCGCAAATCAGGATTTCGGCCGCAGGGGTAAACCAGCGGAGCCGGAAGTCATGGTGATGGCGGCGGATAAAAGCGGTAACCGGCATATGGATCTCTTTGGCAACCTTCTGCATCCAGCCTTCGTCTTTTTCCCCATCCAACAGACACACGGCCGCCGGGTTCCCTTGAAAGGCTTGTTCGGTAAAGGTATTGATGATGGAGAACTCCATCGCCATCCCCTCTGTTAGGGACATATTTAAGCGAAAATCGTGGCGCCAAATAATCGCGAGGACTCCGCCCGCATTCCGAATGAACCGGCAAAATTGGAATTATAAAGCGGTGATCCATCATGATCTGCGGAAACAAATTCCGAATGAACCGACAAAATCGCAAATCGGTAAAATGACTTCCGGCGCGGGTTTCCCCGAATTCCAAAAGAATCGTCAAAATCGTAAAGCCTGCTGTCCGCGACAAGCACGCCTCGCCGCAAAGCAGAATAGTTTTCACCGCTTTTAGGAGGCAGCGACGCCTCATTCTTTGCGGCGAAGGAAATCCCGATATCCGCTTCTTGCCGCCTCCGGCGCCGGCAGGCGATCTTTCGGCCGTTCAATCAAAATGGACGGGTTCTTGGGGATTGTGCAAGTACTTAAAAATTATCTCCATTTGGGATTTCGTGATCCGGGAGACGGACAATGGCGGCAGTTCATCTTCCGCAAAGAAACCGACGGCGCTTGTTTCGATGCCCTCCGTCGGCTCGCCGTCGACGATTTCGCATTGGATCAAGATTTTATAAACATGGAACGGGGATGGCGGATGGGGATGAAATTTTTTGTCAAATACTGCCAACAGCTTGACCGCTTTTACATCATATCCCGTTTCTTCCTTCACCTCTTTCACGGCCACTTCCCTCGGCGAGTATCCGATGTCGGCCCAACCGCCGGGCAGCGACCAGCGTCCGTCCGTTTTTTCTCTGACCATTAAAATTTTATTTTCCTTAAAAACGACGGCCCGGATATCCACTTTTGGGGTCGCATACCCCGTTTCCCCGGCAAATAGATCCTTTATTTTTGTCATTTCCATGCCTGTCTGCTCGGACAACATTTCCACGCTGATCCTTCTGATGCATTCAAATCTTTCCAAATCATAAACATCCTTCGAATACGCCAATCCCGCCTGGGCGATGGCCTGAAGCTGTTTCGCCCAAGCCAGCCATTTCGGTTCCATTATCTTCACCGCCAATCCTTTGATACTTCATCTTATCATACGGAAAAGCAAGACTGCCAGTTTCTGATTGAAAAATCCGCCGCAAAAGCCGGGGATCGCTTCACGGCGCCGCGGACCCGGACATCGGGCCGGCGAACCGCTGACGGGCACTTTTCCAATCCAAGATTGGCGAATTTTCACTTCCTTCCTTTGTAAAACTGGAAAAAAGATGTAACTAGTCATTTGCAAAAAAAGATATTCCTGCCCTTGGAATGAAAGAAAAAAGAATGAATTCATATCTACATACCAAAAAATGAAGAACTCCCCAAAAAATCGGTGATGGCGCCGTTTTTGGGGAGTTTTTATCTTTAAAACTGTAAAAGTCGGGAGTACACGCGGCTTCATTCTTTGTCGATTTCCTAAATCCAAGCAAAAGAACTACTTTTGGTTGCCTTTGGTCGTCTTCCCTGACTTTCATTTCCCTGCACTTTCATGGTTACCGGGAGCCAGCCCCGCCCAAGAACAAAGATGGGCAGCAAAAATACGCATCGCCGTATCTTTAAAGTATCGGCATTTCAATCCCTCATAGGTAAGGTACAAACCAGAAGGAGAACCTGGGTTTGGTAACGCAGAAGCGGCGTTTCAATCTCTCATAGGTAAGGTACAAACTTCCAGGAAGGGGACGCTGATGTCATCCTTTGTACGATATTTCAATCTCTCATAGGTAAGGTACAAACAATCAGCTGAACGCCGGACATATACACCCCGTTCCAGATTTCAATCTCTCATAGGTAAGGTACAAACCGTATTTCCACCATTGACGCGCGACCATTAACGGTGCAATTTCAATCTCTCATAGGTAAGGTACAAACATCTGTACTAACACGAATGTAAAGGGCTGTTTTCATATTTCAATCTCTCATAGGTAAGGTACAAACGTGTTTATGACGATGGGAAATGGTGCGTTGGTCGATTTCAATCTCTCATAGGTAAGGTACAAACGCAAGTATATCCAATTTTCCAAGCGATTGTCCAAAATTTCAATCTCTCATAGGTAAGGTACAAACCCTCCCCGCAGCCGGAATGCGGGGAATTCAAAAAAAATTTCAATCTCTCATAGGTAAGGTACAAACCACACCTTCCTGCTGAAACGGTTACGTAGGCTATTCTATTTCAATCTCTCATAGGTAAGGTACAAACTACCACGAGGGGCTTCGGAACGGATCAGAAAACGGGATTTCAATCTCTCATAGGTAAGGTACAAACCCCAAAAAATCTTGATTATATCAATGCTTGGAAAAAATTCCTAAATTCTTTAGTTAGCATTATAAACCAACGGGAAAATTTTAGCAAGACCTTGAAATCACTTGATTTTCGGGGATTTCACTGCATTTGGAAGGAGAATAACAATTGTCGTCGATCCCCTGGGTTTTGTGCACTATTGGGGGTCGACGACACTTTATGGTGAGATATTTTCGATCCTTTGTCAAAGGGGAGTGGCCTGCATACTTACCCCACATGACCCACGATTTTTTATACTTGTATGTAGGCAGTATCCTCGCACTTGTCCGTTCGAAGTTCCTGAATCAATATGATTCCTTTTCAGGGTTGTCAATCCCTTCCAAAAAGCCATTCTTTCGATAAAAATTGTTCAGGATCTTCAATTCCCAATTCTGAGAAGTCTCGACCCAGCGTTAGAATGCTTCTATTCTTACCTGTTCTCCGCGTTTATAAAACTCATACAATTCTTCCTTGGTTTAAAGGAGCCTTCCGCCCCGTTTTCTTCCGCCCGTTACAGCCAATGGCAAAAGGCCTCTTTCAGTTCATAGGCGTTCTTCAGTGACTCCGACTGCCAGAAGTATCGGTTTAAATACCAGCGTTCCTTTGAATTTCGTTCCTCCTTTTTTTGTAAAAGATTCGCCTTATACGTTTGCATTGCTTCCGGTCATGATTACTCCAGACAGCCTGCTGCTCGTTCCCTCTCACTTGGTCCAGCGCGCAATAAACATACCGGCAATAAGGAAACCGGCCGGCGATGATCAAGGGGCGACTCGGCACATCCCGCACGCCCGAATTAAAAGGAAGCACTCATATCCATTATGACCATTTCCACCCGAGTTCCATGCTTTTTCAGGAATTGGCTGATCGTCTTCTTCATCAAGTCGGGCAGGATATCCACCTGATCTTCCGATGGTATAGAGCAATTTTAATCATTCAAATTTGCCAATAAACAAGTAAAAAAAATATCCCCACCGTGATCAACAAGCGGGAAATTTGTAAAGCTAAAACTCAAATTTCTCCTTATAGAATTTTAAAAGTTGATTTTTAAATTCTACAAATTTTTCATTTAAATGTTTCTCAAACACTAGACCACTTAATGGCTCTTTCCTCCATCCTGCATGGTTGATGTCATTTCTATTAAAATTTATCTGGTGTATAATACTTAACAATTCAGGAAAATTTAATAGATGTTGTACAAATTTTCTTTCTACGTTATTGGTTATGGAATTTTGATCTACTATGTTTGGATAAATTTCGTGTAATGACTTTTTCCCACGGTTTTGGAATGCATGTACCGTTGCCATTAAAATATCTGATGCTTTTTTTCTCAAATCAATATTTTCTAATTCATAATTTAATTTAATACAAACTACTGTAATGGATAATTCATTAGCTAATGTATAGGCTTGCTGATACAACCCATGGTTAATACACCATTCTATTGCGGAAAGATTTGAAATTACAAGGTCAGAATCTGCCATTGATTTAACTTCGTTTTCAACATTTGCCAATAATTCATTCAAAGGGAGAAAATTAGGTCTTAATTCTACTTTTTTAACTTTATTTATGCTTTCTAGTACATTTTCAGTGTTTTTCTTTATTTCGAAACTCCGATTAGTTTGAAGGGTAGCTGAAAATGTTTTCCAATGGTCAGCTAATTTTTTTACTGCTTTCAAATCTTCTGTTGATGCTTTTTCTTCTCTTCGAATAAATTTTTCTTTTTCACGTATCCATTCGGTCAATGAATCTGCCCGACCTGTTTTTGAAAAAATATACACATTTGTAATCCAATCCTGCAAATCAATAAAAGCTGTTAGATCAATAATTGGAAATTTTTTGTTAGCTACATTTTCATAATAAACGCCATAATAAATCCCATCAACTTGGACATTTTTCGTTATCCTTGCGAAATGAATGGCCGAAAGCGCCAACATTGGTTGATATCGAAAAGAATGTGTAATATCGAAAATAACTCTATCATCTTTATTCATTATAGCGATAAAAGTATCAAACATTTTCCATATCATTTCCAAATTTTGCTCAGAAGAAATATCGTGCTCAATAATTTTTAAATTATTTTCCTGTTGATATTTTTGCAAAAGTTCTTTCAGTTTTCCTTCAGGTTCCCAATTTTTTTTTCTTGCTTCTGGTGTTAATAAGACATGAAATTCATCGATATGGATTTCTTGTTTGTACAATAGATCAATTAGTGCATCTTGAATGAATGGTGTACCATGAGAAAGTTTTTCATTTATTTCATATTGGCAAGTTTTATATTCGCTTGTTCCTAAAAAAGTAATGAATTTTCTAACCATAAATTTACCTCCAATAAAAACAATTGATTTGGAACCGGGAAAAGTCTTGTAAACCACCCGTTTATGAAATTTCTTTAATGCATGGATATTGACGGAATGTTACATGCTTAAAGATACGTTTTAAAATTACGGATCCATCTTCATTTTTTTGCTCAACTATGTTTCTTTCTGTAGTTGCGTAATAGACTTCTATTCCTTTTTGCTGTAACCATGCAACTAGAAAGAAGCATGCACCAGGTTCTCCCTGAACAATTACCTTATCTCCTATCTCTAATTGATCTGATAACCAAAACGTGATATCCTTGATCCATTCTTTTTTCCATTTACCTTCCGCAGGAATTTCCATCCATATTTTCTTTAAATTTTCTGGTAAGTAAACAATAGTTTTAATCGAAAAAAGTTTATAGATTTGTTTTACTTGATCTTCTGTTAATACATGTGACATGATTACAAACATTTTCATTTTTTATCTTCCTTTATTTTTTTCTAACCTTACAAACCTCACGGATTCACTGATGAATTAATTACGGTTAAAAACAAGCTAATCTCGATATCAGGTTTCCCGTCCGTCTATATTTAATAAAACCCACCCAAGACTTAAATCATACACATTCCCCCCGTCAATCACCGTCCGTTCCACCGGAAACGGATGATCCGCTTTCTTGAAAACGGATTTTGCGATTTTTTGGATTTCCCGATCCGACAACAGCTTCGTGACGGTGTTGTCGTAAAACGTCTTGCCGCTTCCGATTCTCATCACCGCTCCGTTCTTTTCCTTCTCAAAGGTTTTAGCCGCTGCCAACAGCTTCTCGTAAAAAGAAATCAGCCCGTTCATGCCGGAAATATATCTTTTGAACAAATCCAACTCCGATTCCAATAAATCCTTTGTAAACTGGTTTAACCGGTACAAAATGTCCTTTTCCCCTTGAAAATCCTCCCGCGAGTACAAGTAGGAAAATTTTTCATGCAAATTTTTTGAAGCGTCGGCTTTCGTTTGCAGGCGGAAATACAGCTTTTTCTTTTCCGGTATGACTTCTTTTGTTATGGGAATGCCCGTTTTTTTCTTTTTCAAATGAAAGCGCACGGTTTTTACGATGCCGACCTCATCCGGCGCAAGCAAATTCGTGTCGGATACATGCAAATATTTCAATATATCCTTATCACTTACGCCAAATATTTCCGATCCGTTATAAAAACCCCTCGGCTTATTGATGGTGGACAGGGCCTGTTCAACCGTATAACCGCCCTCTTTCAGATGAGAATAGATCAGGGCCGTGCGGATCGCCCCTTTGATGCTGCTGCCGGGTATGTAGGGCCTCGTACCGCTTTTTATCATCTGATGGATTTCTTCGTTTTTGATATTGGCGTCGGTCCTTACCGAAGCCATCGCCAAGTCTTGATAGCGGATTTTCCATTGGGAGAAAAAATTTTTAAGCAAATAAAAATTTCTTGGGGTCCTTTTTTGCGCGGTCAATATTTCCACATATTCATCAACGGCTTTTTCCGGCAGGCGGTTTAAAGCTTCGTCCACTTTATCCGGATCCAGAATGTAAACGATCCCTTCTTTGTCATCAAAAACATAGCCCCCGTATGGAGAAAGGCGGCTGCCGTTTCCGATATGAACGGGACTTGCCGTTTCCAGGACAACCTCCAATCCTTTATACATCCCCTTCACCCCCGAACCCGGCAAAAATGGGTTTTCCGTATAAATATACCGGATGAGCATAATTTTTCGGCCCGACATCGATGATTTGTCCGGTGGCCCTTTCTCTAAAGAGGCTGCCTTCCCCGATGACCATCGCGCTTTTTTTGCGGACGGTCTTTCCGCCCATCGAATAGATATATCCGCTCCGTTTTTCGATCTCATAATTGTATAATTGACCGACCTCATCTGCGTGAGGGAAGCAAACGGATAAATTCATATAATATTTCCCCGTTTCCGGAAGCTCAAAAGCGTCCCGTATCCCTATGCCTTGAAAAAATCCTTTCCCCAATGATCTTTTTCCTCCGATCCCTTCATCAGCCAAGAGGGAAATAGCCGCTTGTAATCGCGGGGATAACGGTCCGCTTTGGAAAAAATACATAAATGGCACAATACGGTAATCCTTTGTCTCCTCATGGTTCATTTCCAGTTCTTCTTGGGTAAAATAATTTTCTGATCTCATGTACAACCGGTTTACTTCCACTCTCGGGTTAAGGTTTTGCCTGAAAAAAGATAATCTTTCCAATTCCTTTTCATCCAGTTTCAGATCCTGCAATTCCTCTTTAGCCAAAGCAAGTGAACCATTTAAAATCAACAATCCGTCCAAATCGAGCTGGCAGCATTCTCCGTCTTCATTCCAAGATTCCGACAGTTTTTGATAAAGGAAACTCGATACGAAAGCGATCTTTTTTATGGCTTTATGATGGAAAAAATATCCGGTTGAATGTTTGGGATAGATATCTACTTTCGGCCGGGGCAAAAAATAGATGGTCTTTGCCGTTCTATTTTCTTTTTTCAAGATCAAGTCCAAACCGTAAAATACGGAGGAGAATCGAATTTGATCATTCATTAGCCCGTCAATAAACTCCTTAATGGCCCCATCGCCGTACATCAAGCCAAGGTTATTTGTTATGGCAGAGACAAGCTGATCCGAGGAAAAGATCCGCTTTAATTTCCCCGCCGCATCACCAAAATGAAATTTTGCGTGGTCTGGGATCTTCAGTTCGACGATTTTCATACCGCCTCTTCCCTTACGAGAGAAAGAATTTCATCAATTAACGGATCGATCTTCAAATCCGGCAGCGTGCCGGTATAAATTGTTTGCCCCGGTGTCCCTGCCTCGTAATCCGCCACCGTCCGGCAAACGATTTCCAGCTTATCGAATTTGACTCTTCCGTATCCCCGCGAACCGTTTCCGCCCAAATAGTCATCTTCCAGCAGATTCATTGCCTCAATGACATGTTTGAACATGGCAACATCATCTTTTTTCAACAAATTATAAACCATATTAAACTCGAACTTGCTTCCCGCAGGCACCCTTTCTTGCTGCCGCGGATGCTCGGCCTTGGATTGTACCCGATCAATCGTGTTTTCCCATTTAATCTCGGTGTATGTCAATTCCAAATTGGAAAATATCCCTTCTTTATTTTCCATCATATTTTTGGTAGCTTCCGTCAAATAGGCATCCCTGACGTACAAACGGGTCGGGCCCGCTTCGTTTATTTCTTCCTTTCCTTTGGTTTTGTCTTTCTTTCCCTTTCCAAAAATCACACAAATTTCACAGTTTTTTTTCCCGCAGTTGCAGACAATTTCTTTTCCTTTTTTTCTTTCCAACAAACTTCTAAATTTTCCTTTTAAAGAGGATCCGGGAATAAAGGGTACCCCTTCAGCCGTTTTAATGACATTATTATCGATTCCGCCAATGGATACATCGGATTTTGAACCGCCGATCGCGAGGCCGGTCAGGGCCTCGATTTCGCCATTGATCAGCAATTTTCCAATCAATTTCATCGAAATACCCCCGTTCCAAATGATGTTTACCTCGGATTATCAAATAGAAAAAGGAAAATTACAATGATTATCGGTCAGTATCCCCGGCAAATTTAAGATAGGCCACGACCGCCTCCATAAATTGTTGAATATATTGCAAATGGCTTTTCGAATCTTCCGTTGCGTTTTTTGCCAGATCATCCAGGATATTCATGAGTTCCTTAACCCTGGGCTTGTCTTGGTTCCTTCCGGCAATATAGGCAAGTTGCGGGCGGAGTTTTTTAATTTCACGAACGGTTTTTGCCCTGTGAATTTGATCATAGACTTTACGAATCATGGAAGTTGTAACTTTTCCCTTTTTTAAAATCTTTGCATACTGACAGGTTTTGTCACAAAAATCATCATAATCACAGTTTTCCAGATCAAGTACTTTTGTTTTGAAATAAACGGCCCATTCGCTTTGAATATTTTTGGCCTTGGCGTTATTTTCCACAGTAAACACAACTTTTTCACCGTTAGGCAAATTCCCGTACAAAAAGCAGTTCCAATCAAATGAGTAAGTATTTTTATCTTCTGCTCGAATTAGTCCGCTGTTTTTATCCTTCCATTGAAGGATGCCTTTTTTCTCAGTCATGTTCATCCTCCTTTGCTTTCCGGGTGGCCAATTCCGCCCAGCGTATCGCTGCGGGTATGATCATGATTTGATGAATTTGATCTCTGTTTTCCGGCCTAAACAAATTGTGTATGACAATTTCACGGTATTGATCGATCAATGATTGCGCGAGATCCTCCTTGGGCTTTTGAGCTTTTCCTTTCAGGGAATTTTCGTAGTCATGTTTTATTTCCCTCAAATAATAGGCCAAACGCCAAAACTTAATGTGACGGTACCGGCCGTTTAATGAATCGCGCAGGATATTTTTAAAGCCCAATGTACTTTTTTCAACTTTAAACAATACATTTCTGCCGTAAATCTCAACCATTTTCTGCAAGATTCCTTCAATTTTTCTGATTCGCTTAAACTCTTCCCAATTGAAAACTTCACCGAGAAAAGAAATCCTATTCTTCTTTGGCGGTTCATGGCCGTCATTAGGTTCCTGATGCGTATCTTTAGCAGTTTCCAGAGCATCTTCCGTGATCTCCGCCGCCCGGATAACGGGATACGTATAAGGGAATACATTGATTCCGGCTGACAGGGTGATCAATGGGTTTTCCCCGGTATACTTGCGAAAACCTTGATAAAACGCTTCCGTAAAATCAAACACATATCTCCACGTGCCGACGATATAGGTATCATCTCCCCCGGAAAACACCACATACAAATAATCCTGCCATCCTTTTTCTTTTATCAATTGATTGATGTAACCGCAAAAATATAAATGAAGCATGCGGCTGATGGCGGAGACTTTCGCCGGCGACCGCCCCTTGCCCAAGCCCATCCCGAACAGGGAGCCCAAATTGTCCACATCCATTTTCAAATGGGCGAGCTTTTTATCACCTCTTTCATCGATCACGGCCCGTTCCGACAATTCTTCAAAGGTGGCGATCCCGTTCTCACCCGACGGCAGCCGGTACGCCCCGAATTGGAATCCCGCACAGCCTTCATCCAAAAAATCGGTGTCATTCAATTTATACCAATATTCTTCGGCAACGTTTTGACCGGCAGGCTTTCGGGAGGCAAATTCCAAACGATACCCAAATCGGCTGAAAATTTCCTGATAAGTCCCTTTTTCGGTGTCGGAAACATTTTTACCAAAAACAATATAGTTTGCGTTTTTCAATTGATCCGTCAACTCGGTAAAACTATCACACAGGCAACATACCTCTCCTCTTTCGGCATCGGTTTTGACGGGATGTTTGCTTCCGAAAGACCCGCAAACCTTGCAAACATTCGCTTCTTCACTTCCGTCATCCAGCGGGCCAAAAATTTTTTTGAAGGACGTTTCCAATCCGAGTTCACTAAATTTCCGTTTCTTTAAACGGTTTGTCTTGGCAATGACCTGATCCCAAATTTCCGTAAAATTCCCAAATTCCGCCGGTGAAAAGGATACGGATTCAAGGACAAGATAGACTTCGCCGGAATGGGCTTGCAACAAATTTTCTAAGATTGATTTTCGCAATGTTTCAAACTGTTTTTTTACTTGATTGGGCGCCAAAATAAAGAAATTTCCGCCGCCGCAATACAAGAGGTTGGCCAGCGGCAAATTCAGCCGATCCAAAAGATGCCGGGCGATGACTTCTGGAAGCAAACCGATGTATACGGAACGGCCTTTAAGGCTTTTAGCCGCTCCTTTCGACGGAATATTGAAGATGAAAGATTGAATTCCGGAAATATCCCCCTGGATGAGCAGAAAGTCAGGCGAATGGCGTTTTTTGATTTCCTTCAATATGTCCGAGGACAAATCCCCGTGAAGCCATTGCTCATACAGGCAAACGGCAATGGCTGCAGTTGTCTTCATTTCATCATAAAGGGAAATGTCGGGGGATTGGTTGCTGGCCACACACCAAAAATATTTTTCCATAAGAGAAAGCAGTTGTATCTCATGTTTAACCTTCTTCAATTCATCCAGAAAATGCAAAAATAATGTATCCGCTTTCTCCATTTCGATTTTTGATTCAGGGAAAAGATGATTCAGGGATAAAGGCCGCAATTGATAGGATCTCGTGTCGCCCTGATGGCCAAATAAGGCTGAAAACACCGATTGAAGCGGTTCATATTCTTTTTCATTCCATTTTTGAAAATCAATATTACCTTCGCCATGAAAGTCGGTCAATTGGGCAGCACAACGGATGAGGTCTTCCAGAGGCGCGGAATTTTCGCTCCGGATGTACGAATAATATTCATCGAATACCGGGCTCAGCTTCCTTAAATAGGAAAAAAGCTGTTCCACCCACCCTGATTGTGCATCCGGTTCAACAATCTTCCTTTGCAAAAAATAAGGTAATAAATAATAAAGAAATGAGACGTTCTGTATGACGTGTTTCACACCAGTTCGTTCCATGGGGACAAACGTCCGCCCTCCTTCGACAAAAATACTGTTCAATTATCGATTTCTATAAAAAAATAGAAAATCCTGCCATACGATGTTAGAAATTATCAATTTTTAAAAAGATGAAGTCTAAAAAGTTGTGTAAAAAGAAGCGGGCGCAAAGCGGATCCATTCCCGGAAGACTGTGTTCCCGGGACATGGAGCGGGAATTTACACAAACATGAGGACTTGATCTTTAAAAACGCTTAAAACAAAAGAAAAAATACATTCCATCAAAAGAAATTGCCATTTGGTTTAGATCCCACATTAAAATGATCCAGAGATTTAATATTGACTTCCAGCATTAATGTTTCATTCTCCATGATAAAGACCCAATATATATCTTGGCCATCCAGCCCATGCCGGAAGAGTCTGAAACCACCTACAAAGCTTTGTTTGATCATCTCAAGTCCAGATGCACCCGGGATGTATGGCTGGTGGTTTCAGATGCTCATAAAGGACTGGCGACATCAGTGAGTCGTTTGCCGGTTGCTCCTGGCAACGGTGCAAGGTCCATATCATGCGTAACATCATGGCCCATATCCCCAGCCGGGATAAAGTGCTTCACGACGGAAGCCGATTTGGCTTCAACCGGACTATCAGACCGCCATGACCTATGCTGAAGCACTCATGGACGAGTATGAAGGACCATATCCGGCTGCGATTCAGGTGCTGGAAGCCGGTTTGGAAGACTCTCTCCAGTTCTACCATTTTCACCAGATCGATCACCGAAAAATCTCATCGACCAATATGCTGGAACGTTTGAACCGGGAGATTCGACGTCGAACCCATGTCGTTGGGGTGTTTCCCAACCAGGATGCGTACATCCGTTTGGTCACCAGTTACCTGATGGAATATCATGAAGACTGGTCCACCGGACGTTCATATATCAACCCCAACATTCTTCAGGAAATACGGAAACAAAGCCAAGTGGCATAACCCTTATCGGTGTGCTGATGGTTTTTGCGGACTTTACTTGACTACTAACAGTGGTTTTATCAGCTTGATATTGCAATTCCTCCCATTACCCATGTTCTATCTTGACGCCTTTGCCTATTTATATTTTGTCGAAAAATACAGTTCAATTATTATTGTAAAAAAATTTTAAAATTCGTATAATGATCACACTGGCGCCAGTCAATAATTTGAAGGATGGCGATGTTCATGAAGAATCCGTACATCGGATCGGGAAACTATTGCTATGCCAATTCAATGGCTATGGTATTGCAAAGTTACGGGTATTCCTACGACCCCGGTTACCTGGAATGTTTAACTGCAGTTGCCAATAGCGCCTTTTGGACGGATTCAAAAAGTCCCGTGATCTTTTTCAGCAGTAAATTTAATAGCCCGGATCAAGGGATCAATCTGGCATTAAGGAACCTGGGTTTTCAATTTGATGAGTTTTATTTAAACGAAGATCCACCCAAGCAGGAATTTGTATTATCCAAATTAAGCGATTTTCTAAAAAATGGTCCCGTCATCGCTGGCCCGCTGGATATGGGCAAACTTACCTATATCCCCTACGCGAAGGACCTTAAAGGCGTTGATCACTATATTACGGTTTATGAAATCGACAATTATATTCACGCCCATGATCCGGCAGGGTATCCCCATATACAGATTGACGTCAATGTTTTTTTGAATGCCTGGAAGGCGGAGAAAATCAACTATCGCAGGGGATCTTTTTCGATGTGGGGAAATATTCGAAAGGTAGCGGAACCGTCACCATATGAAATTTATTTGGCAACCACTGAAGCGATAAAACATTTTTTATCGCTGGAACAAAAATCTGAAGGTAGTGGATTAACAGGTGGCAAAGCCATTGAAAAACTTGCCCAACTTCTTTTAGAGGTGAAACTGTCCCCCGTTCAGAAAGGGAACCTGGCTTATTTTAGTTTTCCCCTCTCCGCCCGTCGCTGTAACGATTATGCCCGGTTTTTTGAACCATATGATGCCGACCGTTCAAAGATAAAATATGAACAGGCCAATTGTTTCGGTAAATCGCAAATGTATTTGATGAAACAAAGATGGGATCAACTGTACGAAACCCTTTGCGATTTAGCGGATTTTGAAGAGGAATTTCAGATAAAAACCATCCATTCCTAGGAATTCGTTCACTTAGAAGTACTTCTTTTGTGGAATACCGAATCCTGAAGGCAGCCTGTCATTCAGACAGACTGCCTCTCTTTTTTCCTGTTTGAACATAGAAAATTCCGCTAAACTTACAATTGATATATCATACAAAGATACTATTAAAAACCTAATTGAATACAAAAAACATTAAATGACCAAGACAAAAGTAAATGAGATTAAATCGCCAATAAAATAGGATTACGTTCTTTTCCTTAAAAGGAAAAAGCGTAATCCCTTATAACTTTATTCAATCCCATATTTTTCTGCTTGTAATTTATATAGTTCAAAATAGTATCCTTGTTTTTTGATTAATTCAGAATGGCTACCTACTTCAACAATTTTGCCATCTTTCAGCACTACGATTTTATCTGCCATCTTCACTGAAGATAATCTATGTGTTATTAGAAAGACTGTCTTATCTTTAGATAACTTAATAAAAGATTGAAATACCTCATGTTCACTTCTAGGATCCAATGAAGCAGTTGGTTCATCTAAAATAACAATAGGTGAGTCTCTTAAAAATGCACGAGCCAGAGCTACCTTTTGCCATTCTCCACCTGATAATTCCGTACCTCCATTAAAAATCTTTCCTAACATTTGTTCTAATTTATTTGGTAATTTATCTAAAACCTGATTTAGATTACTATTTTTGATAGCTTTCCAAATTTCTGCTTCCCTATCGATCTTTGTCAAATCACCAATTGCAATATTTTCTCGTAATGTAAGGTTAAATTTAGAAAAATCCTGAAAAACAACACTTATATTATCTCGTAATAAATTTATATCATAAGATGAAATGTTAACACCGTTAATATGAATCGTTCCCTCAGTAGGATCATAGAATCTTGTAAGTAGTTTAATTAAGGTTGTTTTTCCAGCCCCGTTTTCTCCCACAAGTGCTATTTTTTCACCACGTTTAATATTTAAGTTAATCCTGAATCCGTGATGAATTGAAATCGACTTTGATTTTGTTGTAATTTTGATGGATTGATAATCCATAAAACCCTTTTTATGCTTATGACCTATGTCATCTCTATTTCCGAAAATGGA
>Ga0207865_100670_pt1 | contig 34117 bp, 29 predicted proteins | sample HigsolmetaAR204D_FD_184836 | JGI IMG/M metagenome (GOLD analysis project Ga0207865, IMG submission 184836) | Ionic liquid and high solid enriched microbial communities from the Joint BioEnergy Institute, USA - AR20-4-D (SPAdes) (version 2) ...
CCTTCGTTTACTTGTTTCAGCGTAAACTCCACGCCGTCAAAGGTGATCTTGTTCGAACTGGATTTATACTCGACACCGTTGATGACCACCACCGCATCCTGGCCGGCAACTCTGGTCGACGATTTTGCCTCCGTTGAATCCTTGAATCCCAGCTTGGCTGCCAGTTCGGCCGAGTTGTTCGGATCATTGGAATCGAAGGACACACTGAACTTGTTGAGGGTAATGTCATTGCCGTCAGCATCCGTTTTCTTTGCGGAAGTGAGAATCAATTGCCCGTCAATAAACGACGCTTCTACGGCTCCACCCGTTTGCTCCTTGATTTTCGAGATAATGGTATCAATGGTGTCATTTCCATTAATTTGAATGTTAGTTATGTTACTTTCAGAGTCATCGCTGTTAATCTTGTCAATCTTCAGGGTCAAACTCTGCCCAACTTCGCCAATCGGCTTTGATGAACTTGTGATGCTGCTGTCCACCTTCAATGCCAGGGCAGCAGGCATTTCCGCCTTGGCCAGCTGCTTTACTTCCACCGCGTAGGAAGACAGCTTGGGGGTTCCCACGACTTTGGCCGAAACGATACTGTCGTTCTCGGAAGAAGCCACTTTCTTGTTAAAAGTGCCGGAAAAACGAAGCGAATCCACGGTCGTGCGCAGATCGAGCAACAGCGTATTCATTTCCCGATACGCTTCCTTCTTCCACTCCAGCTTTTGCTTTTGCCGGATCAGGCGGTTCATCGGCTCCTTCCGCGCGCTCATCAGCTCTTTTACGATCGCTTCGGTGTCAAGCCCGGAAGCTATACCGGCAAAACGAATCGTAGCCAATCCAAATCAACTCCTGACTTATCTTTTCTCGTCGATCAACAACCCCAGCATTTCATGGAACTTGGCAACCATGTCCATCACTTTTTTGGAAGGAATTTCGCGGATGACTTCCTGCGTCTCATCGTTAATCACCTGGACGTAGTACTCGTTCAGTTCTTCGTGCAAAGTGAATTTCAAGTGAGTGCTGGTCGTTTGCAGCCACTTGTTGATTCCTTCCAGTTCCTTGCCAAGTTGTTCCTTGGAAAGCGCTTTTTCCAAGGCAGGTATGGGTTGCTCCGATCTTGCTGCCACATCTGAATGTGTCGGTGCTCCCTCCGTATATGCCGTCTTACTGTCTATACCCGCGGGGCGCATGCCGATTTCCATATCCTCTACCCTCCTAGTAAACTTGAACTCCTTACTAGAGGTATCGGAAAAAGAAGAAATTTCATTTATGTTCTTTCAAAAAAAGTTCCACTATACGGCTTTACCCGTTTGCAAGCAGGCGTAAACGCTCTTTTGCCTTGTGATAACCCTGGTCGGCGGAAAGACGGTAAAAGTGAACCGCTTTTGCCGCGGCTCCCACAACCTCGTAATAAACCCCCAGATTGTAAGCGGCCAGGAAAGATCCCGTCCCGACCGTGCCGCCCACATCTTGCCGTTCGCCCAGTTCCAGACAGCGCAGAAAGGAAGATTCAATGCGCGGCATTTTGTCCAAATGCGCAGCCACATTTCCCAAAACGTAATCCATGTAAAACATCCCGCAGGCAAAATGAAAATCCGGATAGCGTGACAAACGATCCTGTTCGGCCATGATCAGCTGGTACCCGGTTTCCAGCTTGCCGATTTTCATCAAATTGTAGATGTAGTCGACGACCAGTCCGGGAAAATACCCTTCTTCCCCTGTTGCCAACTGATACGCCTGTGAAAAGAAGCGGTCGGCTTCCGCAAAATCCTGATTGTTCCGGTGCTCCCGGGCGATCTGCATGAGCAGGTACGGATTGTGGGGGTCTTTCTCCCGTTCCTTCTCCAGCAACGAAAGGTTCCGGGCTGTCTTGTTGGTTTGGAAATACCCCTCATGGTAAACGGTAACGCCTGTCAGCCGATGCGGCAGGTCTGACACGATTTGCTCGTGGATGTTCCCCTTGTAAAATACGCCCTTTGGAAACAGACGGGAGATCGGCGAATGGTTATACCGAATCTCCCCGTTGTCCAAATATTTGCTGACGATGTTGACGCGGCCAATCGCGGGAGGGCCGGAAGCAAACCGGCGGACCAGATGAGCCGTTTCCGGAGCAAGCTGCTCATCCGCATCCAGCACCAGAATCCAGTCTCCGGCCGCCTGTTGCAGCGCGTAGTTGCGGGCCTCGGCAAAGCTGTTGGTCCAAGGGAAGTCATACACGGCGGCGCCGCATTCGGCGGCGATTTCCCGCGTCTTGTCCGTGGATCCGGTATCGACGACGATCATTTCGTCGACGTGGTCCCTGGCGCTGAGGAGGCATTTGGCTATGTGTGCTTCTTCATTTTTCACAATCACGGTTAATGAAATCTTCACGGTCAGTACCTCCTCAAAGCAAAAGAATGCCCCTCTATTTCAGCAAAAGCATAAACCCTTTCCATTTCCTTATTGATTGGAAAACTTCCTGAAAAACTCAGCGGGATTTCGGAGATAATACGCATTTTTTACGATTTCCTCATCCGGCCAATTCCACCACTGAACCCTGTTCAAAAATTCAATTTCCTCCGGGCTAAAACGATATTTGATCACTTTGGCTGGCACTCCTGCGACTATTGCATAATCGGGAACATCCTTTGTTACGACGGCACCTGCTCCAACAATGGCCCCATTCCCAATGGTGACAGAAGGCAGGATAATCGCGCCGGCGCCAATCCAAACATCGTTGCCGATCACGATCTCACCATTTTTGGCGGAAGTTGACTCTTCCGCAATTTCTCCGCCATATTCATCTATGAAGCCGCACGGAACCCCTTCTTCCCCGCATAATTCGTTTTTCTTTTTATACAAAAACGGATGGGTGCTGATAAACGTCGTTGGATGATTGCGCATGCCGATCAATGCATACTCATTGATGGAACAAAAAGCGCCGACACTTTTCAGCAACGTTCTCGGATGGCAGTGTTTCTCAACGCCATAACTGTATTTGCCAATTTTTACGCCATTGACCGTTCTTTCAAACCTGGTTTCCTGATTCCCCAACGGTTTGATTGGATAAGGAAGTGCGTAAAAATAGTTCACATTCTCTTTAAATCCCATCTCACTCAATTGCTGGGCAATCTCTTCATAATAAATACTTGCTACAATAATCACCAGCGCCTCGGAGGGTTCGTTTTTCAAAGAGTTCGGGTGTTGAACTTTCACGCCATACAGTGTTTTGCCGATTTTGGAAATATCGTTATCCACGCAGTACTCGATGTTTACTGCCAGAATGCGTAAAGCGGCGATCACCAATCTGGCTCCCTGACCTGCTCCAAACACAACCACTCTTTGCTCTGACAAGTCAGGTTCAATTTTTATCAATGTTTCAAGCACTTTTGTCAGCATACCCTGTTATTTCAACTCTTTTCTTTCCGTATCTTAAGGCATGGACTCCTTTATGGCTTGACGCAGTTGCGTCGAACTGATCCCTTGCGTATAAGGGAAGTAAACAATTTTTGCACCTACACTGTTCAACTTTTTCTCTTCCTCTACCCAAATCGGATGTCCCTGCCAATCGTCGCCCGAAAACAGGACATCGAAGCGGTACAATTTCCAGGCAACCATTTTATCCAAATTTTCCGGAACAACCTTGACTGCCCAATCCACGTACTTGACCGCTTCGACAATCTGAATCCTTTCTTCAAAGGGGATAAACGGCCTTTTGTTTTTGCACGCAACCGCCAAATCGTCAACCAGCACACCGACAATCAAATAGTCGCAAAGCTCCTTGGCGCGCTTGAACAAGTTGAGATGCCCAATGTGAAAAAGGTCGAACACGCCGGCAACATAACCAACTTTGTAAGGCTTCATGGCAATATTACTCCTCTCCTGGTTATATGCCCCAACCGTTTACCTGGAATAGGTCCTCCCCTGCAGATAGACGTAATACTCATGGATTCCCATGCTCTTGAGCTGATCCGCTATCTCCCGGTAATATATATTCACGATAATAATTCTGGAATTTTCCTTGTAAAGGTCTGGCAATTCTTTAGGGTTTTTAACCAAAATCCCGTTCCTGTACGTTCCCCATTTCTTGGGGTCGTTGTCAAAGACAAATTTGGGGCGGAACTTTCTCCCGTGTTTTTTCATGTAATAGTCAAACATCATGCCTGCGCCAAACAGCAGGATGTCCTTTCCATCTATGTCTTTGAAGACATCGGTGAACATGGGCAAGGCATATTCTTTGTATGGAGTGGCGGGGTCGAGAAAGGCGCCATGTCCCGGTTTTCGCGCGCTTTCCGGCGGCAGTTCCATCCCTTCGTCCCAAACAGTTGAAATGTAACGCTGATAATCGGCTGGAACCGGAATTTTGACATGCTCAAAATCCAGCCATGCCGTTTGCTCAAATAGATCTTTCGCAAAAAAACGAGCCTCGTAGTTGTCATTCTTTTGCGTAAAGACCGCCAGATACCTCGTTTTTTCCGGTCTGCACGCCGAACAGGCTTCGTTAAACTTTTTGCAAAGCCAGTGGTGTGAAGCGAACGCAGCCAAAAAACGGTAAAACTCCCACTCCAACGGAGAATAATCAAAACAGGAATAGAAATCTTTTCCATAAACTTTTGCAAATAACAACGACTTGTAGAACTTTACCTTTCTGATTTGCCTGCTCTGTTTGACCGGGTCCTCATGGACGCCGTCCAATGCCGCGATCTCAATGAAACAGCCCAAATTGCAGGAATGGCCCAAATCGATAAAATCAAAATGGGTGGTATTGCTGTTTCTTAACCGGCAGATTCCCCCCATAAAGTGATCCGGGTCATTTTCCGGTGTCTGAAAAAAATAGGGATGCTGAAATTCTTCATCCGCAATCTGCTTCAACTTGTCAAAATCCTTGCGCGGCATGGCAAGGTCAATGTCGTCATCCCAGGGAATAAATCCTTTATGCCGAACAGCTCCGAGCAAGGTTCCGTATGCTGCAAAATACTTCAACCCGTGCCTGTCGCAAACCTCCATAAATTTTTCCAGCAAATCAAGTTGAACCGCCCAAACGCGCTTCATTTCTTCAGTGACCTTGTAACCGCATATAACTTCCTCCCGCAAAAAATCTTCACGCATTGTACAGGCTCCTTGTAAACGATGTATTCGAGTTCACAACCGCTCATTCTGAAAAACTAGGAAAGCGTATCCCGCACAAATTCCTCCAAAGAGATCACGGGGCACTCCACTTTTTCTTTCAGCATCGCCGCGATTGTGGAAAAAGCAGGGATCACACTGACAACTATCGCATCCACGGTTTCAAATTTCGCGTCAGGCAAAACAACCGGAATCTCGGTGTACCTTTCTTTCATTATTTTATCGGCATTTTGATCGATCGCATAAACCACGGCAACATCAGAGTTTTTCAACTCGCGAAAGAGTTTGGTTCCCATATCGCCGAACCCGTATATGGCAATTTTCCGATAGCCTCGTCTCAGCAGAGATTCAGCCACGGCGGATTTTGCCAACTTCCGGGCATTCCGTTCCAATATTCTCCTGTCAACATGCGACCATTTAAGAAAATGCCCATATATCTCGTAATTTCTGTTTTTCCTTACAAAATCCGCTTCCACTTTCTCATAGAGATCCCAGACTTTCTCCAGATTGTATCTCCGCTTCATGTTCTCCAGCGGAACGTAATCATTGGCGAAAGGAATAAACAAATACGTGTATTTGAGTGCCCGAAACATCACAAAGCCGGCGGGAAAGTTCTCCCGGACAAACTCCTGGTCAAAAAAGACAAGTTCACCTTCGCAGAAAAAGCAATTGTTGGGAATCAAATCGATATATGCCTTCTTTAATACGGGGCCAAAATCTATTTCAGGATGGCTCACGAAAAAGGGATGTGACTCGGGAGCTGCCCAATCGGAAGAATCCAGGATGCATTGATGCAATTTGTCCAGCAAGGAAACAAACAAAACCTGGTCCTCTTTTACGATCCGCTTCAAATAGCTTTCAAGACTCTCGCAATCCATACGCGGCATAATCAGCGCGTTATTCTCGATCCTGTGCGGCACAATCCGCAAACCGCGTTTCTGCAACTCCATCATGTTGTCGTAAATCCGTTGAATGCTGGCATGCCCTTGCGGCTCCAAGGGCGTTTTCTTCACGATGGAATTGTCATGAACGCTGGTACAGAAACGTTCGGCAGGAGTCCGGTCCGTCGTTACGGCAGCGTAAATAACAGAACAAAAATTTTCATCAAACCCACATTCTACCAAAAAAGAGTTGGAAAAGAACTCAAACACGCCGTTTTCAATCAAATCGTCGTACAGAGCCATTTCTGGCGCCAACAGCGTTTTATTGTCCGGATAATAAGGAATCATCCGGAATTGCAGATTGTTTTTCGGCAGGTATTTTTCGGAATAGATAAGTTGCGGCAGCTTGTGGTCAGGCATGGGATAGTAAAACTTATACTTTTTCAATCCTGATGAGATTATGATTTTTTCGAGTTCCTTTTTCCCAAAGGTCAGTGCGTATTCCATTCCGGGATAGCCATTGATCCCGGCAAAGGGAATCCCCGTGTGTTCCTCTCGATTTCCACACCAATACTTGATTCCGTAGCGGTTCTCAATGGCCAGCAGCAACTTGCCGTCCGGCTTTAGCAGGCTCACTGCTTTGCGCAACAAATCCGCCAACGGCCCTTCCCATCCGCCGACCACGGTGATGTAATCGAATTTTTGCCGAAACGGTATATCCCATACGCTTCCCGCGTAAATATCGAGGTTTTCCCTGTCGCGGTGGCGCGCAAAGATCGCTTCCGCCCGATATTTTGCCGGTTCGACGACAGTAACATGGGCGCATTTGTCGCAAAAAAGCCCCGTCAATGCGCCCATGCCTCCGCCTATTTCCAACAGTTCGCCACCTGTCTTGAACTCATACCAGTTCAACAGGGATTTTCTCATTTCCGTCAGATGATAGAACGTCTTCCATCTGTTGTCATATTGCAAAATACGGCTAAAGTCGCCATCAGGCGTCGATTCGATATAAGCTTTTACGTCCCTTTCTTCAGGGTCATCAGGATCAGGCCCTTGCCAGTATTTCAGGTGTAACGTTGCCATGGCTTAATCCCCAAATCAGTAAAATTTAACATACCACTTCAATTTTCCCAACGCCAAAGTCATCCAGCAAAATCAAATTTTTCAAATCATCACAGTTTAAATTGGTATGCTTTCGATCCATAAAGCTGAACAATACTTCCGAACACATTTCGTTCACGTCTTCGTGCGGGATGTAGAGCGTTTTGATATACTCTACGAAATAATCCCAAATAGCTTCATGCATAACCTTCACATACTGCAATTCTTTCTCCGATCGCGTTTCAGGCCGGTACACCGGTTGGATATTTTCATCAAAACTGGATAAAGAAGGATCAGGAGAAGTGATAATCGTCTCCAAAAAGTTATAATTTTCAAAGGTATAGCTCTGTACCTGATACGTAAAGCCGTTTTCATACAGAGCACGGATCGACAACTGATTTTTGCGGGTACTGTCACTGAGATAATGGAGGAAATACAGACCCGTTAATTCACATGGAACGAGATCGGTAAGATACATTTGGCACGTTCCGGTTGAAACAAAGTCAAAAAATGCGGCCTTGCTTCCCTCTTTTATGCCTAGTTGCCGGATATACTGGAGATATCGATTCCTTATTTCCCTGGACTTGCTGATAATCTTATCCTTATGCGCAAGTGCATAAGTGGCTACATCGCCATACCGTTCGCTGTCATAGGGCTTGATTTCGCTGCGATCCAAGCCAAAGCGTATTTCCAGCAGCTTTTCCGGCGAATAGGCAAAAGGCAGGGAGGAAACAAATGCAATATCCTCGTCTGTCCGCATGGATGATGCAGCGCAAATCATTCTTGAGGTAAGGAAATAAATACCTCTTGGCATGTTTTCCAGTTTCAGCAGTTCAATTGCCTTGTCGTACAGTTTCTGAATCAAATAGCCATCCCTTGCGGCAAACAATACGTAATCGAAAGGTTCTTCCTGCAGGCTTTTCAGGAGCCACACCATGTAATTTGTCACGATTGGCGCAACAAACAAATACCCCACATCAAAGGTTTCCGTTATTTCCGGACGCCCGGCGGATTGATACAATGCGAATGGGTTATTAAATACTTTTGAAACAAACAATCCAACCAACGAGCGGTCGTTAACGGAACGCAAGTGGTTCAAGATTTCACCGTATGATGAAATTTCCAGCATGTCAACGGCGCTCTTGATCATGAATGTATCCAGGCCGTTCATTTTGGCAAAAACGCCATCCGCTTCGCTGTTGTCCCCAATGTGCAGATATGAGCTTCCTGCAACTTTGCTTTTAAAGATGGAAAACAGGCCGTTGCATTTGGGTGTACGGTAATCGCAGGATACAAACAAATCTTCGTAGCCGCGGATTCCCAACCCGGACAGGATTTCCTCCAGAATCTGCTTGGGGAGATACATGTCTGAAATCAGATACACCTTTTTGCCGCTGTCAATGGCATACTGCAGCAGCTCCACCATCTTTTCCCGGCGGATCAGCACCTGCTTTTCCGTGGAAAGCTCCAGTTGCATCAGTTCTGCTTTTTCCTGGTCCGTAATGCCCGTCAGCGATTGCAATTTGTCGTAAATTTCATAAATCGTCGGGTTGGTTTCCAAATAGAGCGACCGTTCTGCCTCTTCTCTTTTCCTTTTAAAGTCAGAAACCGCAATTCCCTTGTTGAGCGCCTTTTGTTCAACAAGCGCAAACACATCCTGTGGATATAAAACCTTTCTCATGACCAGGGTGTCAAAAACGTCAAAGCTGATGATCTCATGTTCGGATATTTGCTTTCTCAGCTCTGCTTCACTCAACTGGAAATAGGCTTCGTTTTCATTTACAACCGGCCCTCTGTCATACAGCTCAAAAAGGTTGTTTCGGTTGATGTCATACAAAGGAATCTTGTTTTGCGAGCAAAAATCCCGAATGCGCCTGAAAATGATTTTGGCAGAATTGGAACGGGCAATGACGATGATCGCTTCCGCCTTTTGTTCGAGCACTTCCTCGTAGGTAAGTACTTTTTTGCCGTAAATCGTTTCGCCCGCCTTCGTCCCGTCCATCAAGCCAATAATGTGAAACTCATCATCGCACGCCTCTAAAATCAACCGCGTATTGAACCCGATTCCGTACAAAACGATCCGGCGATCTTTAAAATCGGAGAAATTATTCTTAAACGTGTTTATTACGAAGTCTTTCTCACTTATCATAGGTAAGCTCCTCAATCATTTTCTGGTACATTTGTTCAAGGCCGACTGTGGGATTCCAACCCAGCTTTCGCATTTTATCCGCCGACAGTTTCATCCTGACTTTCGGCGCATAGCCATACATCAGCTCGCTCTCGGGAATATCCGTGACAACAGAGACCTTGCCTTCGGCTATTTTTTCCGCGACCAGCTCTGCCATTTCCCGAATCGTCATGTTTGTCTCTTCGTTGGAAATGTTGTAGGTCTCCCCATTTTCCCCTTTCAACAAAAGCAGCAGGATGCCTTTTATGGCATCCGCCGTGTAGCAGTAGTTTCCGGAAGAACTTCCGTCCGTGTGCAAGACGATATCCTGTCCTGCCATTGCACTTTTGGCGAACTGGGCAAAGACACGGCTTTCCTCTCTGCTCACACCTGCGCCGAAGACCTGGGCGAGACGGGCGATTTTTACCGGAACGCCATATTCCGCATGGTAGCAGTTGCACAGACATTCACACAGGCGTTTGCCTTCCGCATAGCAACTTCTGGGGTTTTTCAAATCGAGATAGCCAAGCTGATCCTCGCTGACCTTTTCCAGCCCCGGGTCGGTGATGCCGTAAACCTCCATGGAAGACAGGTAAACAAGGCTTCTTACCCGCTTATCCCTGGCCAACTTCAAGATGTTTTCCGTACCGTGAACGGAAATCTCGATGTTTTCAACCGGATAGGTCACCATTTCCTTTGATTTGGTTACGGCTGCGCAATGGATGATATAGTGCACATCGTCGCCATAGAAAATCGGCTTTCGTATGTCTTGCTCGATCAATTGTACGTCGCAGCCGTGCAACACAGCTTTCGCTTTTTCAACATTCCTCACAACTGCAACAATTTTCAAGTCCAATTGATGCCTTTTATTGGCTGTATGAAACGCCTTTACCAGCAGAGAGCCAATCAAACCCGTTGCTCCGGTGATCAGGACTGTGCTGTTTCTCATTTCATGCCATGGAAGCGGATAGGCTGCGATGGATTCAAGGTCTTCCTGCAAAACACGCCCCATAAACCTTTCACCTACAATCCGAAGATCTGCGAGTTTTCCTTGGCCTCGTAAATGGCGCGGAACATGTAATAATCGGCCGGAGTAGTGATCTTGATGTTATACGGCTCGCTGATCACCGTATGCAACTGGTAACCGTAGTAATTCATCAATGTAGCGGAGTCCAGCACGTTGTTTAACCCTTCCGCTCTCGCTTTCGTATGAGCCGCCCAAATGTCCTTGAAATAGAAGGTTTGCGGCGCCTTGGTGATTCGGGTCTGCTCCCTGTTGGGAATCATGCTCACTTTTGCATCGCGGTCGACGGTTACCACCGTTTCTGTGGCGTAAGAGACGGAAATAGCAGAACCGTACTTTTTCACAGATTTAATATTTTCCGTGATCAGTTCCTGGGTAATCAGCGGACGCACACCGTCGTGAATCAAGACAATGGTATCGTCGTCACTGACGTCCTTGATCGCCTGCAGTCCGTTAAAAATGGACTCTTGCCCGGTGCTTCCTCCTGGAACAATCCATTTTACCTTGGTGATAAAGTTGCGTTTCAAGAGCTTGCGACATTCGTTGATCCAGCTTTCCAGGCAGACGACGACAATGTTATCCACCATGGGGTGTTCTTCGAAATGTTCGATGGTATGGATCAGGATCGGTTTCCCGTGCAGTTCCAGGAATTGCTTGGGCTTTGTTCTGCTGTTCATTCTTTCGCCCGTACCACCTGCAAAAATCAGAGCTGTAATCATGCGAATCCCCTTACCACATGAAATTTTTCAAGATGGTTTCATGTATTTTCATGCCGCAACTGCCATCTGTATTGGCGATCGCTCTTGCATAGGCTTCAACCTGGGACAGGTTTCGGTTGCATTGTTCGGAATTGACGTAATCAAGAAACTTGTTCAAGGTAAAGTGCTTGCCTTCCGGATAATGGTAATCCCCGACAGTTTGCGCATGCGCGCACCAATTGTCAAAAGATATGTAGGAGTCCAGATCCTCTTTTTCCAACAACAAATTCACCTTGGCAACTTCTTCGGTGTTCGTGTTGATTTTGAGCAAGCTGTTATCGTACATGGACATGGCGATGACATGTTCGTCATCGTATCGTTTGGCAAAATAATAGTTGCATTTTAAATGATTATAGCAGGATTTTCGTTCTCCCTCTTTGTAACCAACCCGGTTTGGAAACTCACTCATTTTTCCAGTTGCAATGTCGATTTTCACAATCATGTTGGCAAAGCGAGGGAAGGCAAGAAGATACTTGCCGCAATGCACAATCTCATTAAAGTTGTTTTGTTCGCCAACAAAACCTGGCGGGAACTCAAAGTACTCCGTGACTTCCCCGGTCTCGCAGTTCCATCTAACAATAGTTTCGGCATTTGGATTGTCGTTTTGAATAAGCCAAAAGTCTTTACCGTCAGAAGTTATGCTCCAGTATTTGTTGCCTTCTCGTCCTACTCGATGAAGTTTCGTCATCCCCGTATCCATGTTGAATTCCATGACGATATTGTTCTGAGGACACGCAAGCAGCAACAAGTTGTTTACGCGAATGCCGTTCACAAACAGCGGCTTGTCCCAACTGGAAATGTAAGGTTTTAACTTGTCCACCCAGTCTGTATAATATCGGCAGTCGCCTGTCTTCATGTCATATCTGACAATAGCGGGATACATGAATGGCGTAAGGAACACATAATCCTGGTAGGGAACTGCTTTAAGGAATTTGGCTGAGGCCGCAACAGCTTCCCCCATAGGTTCAAGAGGTTTTTTTTCAAATGTGCCGGAATCCACAGCATATACGGCAATTTCTCTCCCGCTTAAAGGAGGAAGAAGAATTTTATTCCCGTGTTTTACAATGCCTTGATACAACAAATGGCTCATTCTTCGTTCATTTGGAATCTCCGCAACAAATTCCACTTGTCCCGTATGAAGGTTTGCACGGCAAAGTCCGTTAAAGCTTCCGCTGGCAAACCACGCATAATCCCCGTCAAACTCAGCGGAGCCGCACCACACGGATTGCAGCTCTTCCGGATCCGGCTCCCGGTTTATGGATACCTCCTGAACCATGACAGGTTTGCCCGTTATCGCAAACATATGCGCAAGGGAAGAGGTTCCGTCCCCATAATAAGCATCCGCAATGGCGATTGCTCTCTCCACATCCGGGGTGTCGTCATAGACGCCAATTTGTCTTTCCTGAAACTCCTGCTCCAGTTTCCAGTATTCCTGCAAAAGCTGGGGCCGCATGGAGAACATGGTATTTTCGCTCAGCGGATGTGGGCGCCACAGAAGCACGGCATCATCCCGATTCTCAAAACAGGAAAATACGTATTTGATCTTTTCCAGTGCTTTTTCGCCTTCCGCAAGCAGGGAAGTCAGACTGATGTTAAACAGCACTACCTTTTTGTCGCCAATAATCGCTTTCCAACTCTCTGGAATTTCCGGCTTGTTTTTTTCAAAATGCAGGATCCTGTCAACCTTGGGTGAACCCAATGCTTCAATTTTCTCTGCCGGAACATATCGTTCATGTTGTTTTTTCGCCGCTTCCGATTGGACGATCACTTTATCCGCGAATTGCAATGCAGGAACCCTGCAATGGCTTTCCGGTACGGTGCCGTTGGTAAAGTAATACGGAATGTAAACCAGCATGCCGGTGTGCTTCTTCAATTCGCTGGAATAGTATCTGGGGTCAACCGAGGTAACCAGGTTATACCCGTCGTATGGGTTGTGGATGTAGATAATATCCGGTTTTCTCGCTGTGAAATCATAGGCTTCATAGTGAACAATCGGCACATCCTTGGGGAAATTGGCCCCTTCATAACAATACTTTCCGAGACTCCGGTCCGGTTTTCTCTCATAATAGGGGATCGGAACGACATAAGCTTCACATCTTGGGTCTTCCTTCGCAGATTTCCAGATGCTTTCCATGCAATCCCACATGGAAGCGCTGTAGGGCATGAAGACAACTTCCAGCTTTTCATTCAACAAGTGATCCCGGATCAGGTGTAACTGGTTTTTTATTTGCAAAAGGATTTGCTCATGTTGATTTCCTGTTGCCAGGGCTTCGTTGAGTTCCTCCAGCATCTCCTTGAGGGCTTCAATCAATTGCGTGTATTCGAAAACGCGTTCTGCAGACATCATTCTCTGCAATGTATCAAAGATGGCATTGGAAGCGTCATAACAATCGCAAAGCATCGCGTATGCATCACGCGGATTTGCACTGACTGCATATTCCACGCCTTCCCAAATGGTAGAAAGGATCTCCGTCATTTGTTTAAAAATCTGCTTTCTCATATCCCAACAAGCCTCTTTCTGTCAATCTTGAAAACGCCCGGTCAATAGAGCTTTGCTTTCTCCTGTTCCCCCAACTCCTGCAAAGTTTTTTGCAAATATGCGGAGTCGGGGTAATATTCAAATCCTGTTGCGCAAAGTCTTCGGACATCATCCAATTTTCCGTGCAATTTCCCGTTCTCAATGCATGCCTCATAGACCCGAAAATCATCTGGTGCAAGGGAATGAGCCTTCTGCAAAAAGGGCCATGCCTGTTCATGCATGCCGTTTTGCATCAGGCAGTCCCCCACTTTAAACGTGATGTCAGGCAGCAAGTCTTCGGTAACGCGCTCTGCCTGTTCCAAATAGCGATTGAAAAATTGGAAGGCATCCGCGTAGTTTTCCCGGTAATGGAGGTAATTCCCCATCTCATACAGGAGATTGGAACGCTGAGCCAGATCGGCCAGCAAATGATAGTCCGTGACGTACAACGTGCCGCTGAGATGGATCAGAAACTCGTACATTTTCTTTTTCTCTATGGTAATGGGGGAGATTTCCCCGCATACATTCACTGTTAATTGAAGCAGCTCCGGTTCATGGGAGAACGCTTTCTCCAATTGCGCGGCAAGACTCTGGTCCTTTTCCATCCAGGCTGCGGCAATTGCTCCATAAGCGTGCTCCGCTTTTTTCGTCTGTTCGTACAGCGAAAGGAAACGGGCAAAAGCCTCTCTCCGGTTTTTCACAAGGAATTGAAACAGCGCAACGTATTCCTGCATGGAGGGATGCTCTGCCGGCAAACCTTTCAGCAAATTCCTTGCCAACTCCGTTTGATTGGTATCCAACGCGGCTCGCAGCAGGAAAAGCCGCTCCTTTGTATTGGCGATATTGTACATTTTGCAAAAAAGGGCATAAACGGCGTCTGGTTGTTCAAACCGGCCCAAAACCGTCATCAAATTGTACAAGGATGTGTAGAAGAATTTGTCAATCTGAAGGGCCTGCACGTGATAATTGACACACTGATTCCAGTCTCTTACTTTTCCGTACAAATGTCCGAGCGTATCCAACACTTTGGCAGCAGTGCCCAAAGTCGCGGTTTGTGCGATTGTTGACTGCTCCATCAGTGACAATCCGGTTTGATAAGCCTGGATGGCGTCCCTGTAGCGGTTTTCCTGTTTGCAGTAATCGCCCAAGTACATGTGGAAGTCCGGATAGTTCGGATACGTCCGGATGGCTTCGGCAATGACCCGGAAAATCTCTTTCCTGGGTTTACCCAGATGAATCATGCATTCTATGATATTCACATAGTTTTTTTCATAAATTCCCTTCAACTTCGAGTTGCGAAACTGCTGCGCGCGCAAAGCATAATCAAGCGCTTGTTCAAATTTCTTTTCCAACAGCAAGGATTCCGCGATGTAAAAATGAAGATCGAAGCTGTCCGGGTTCTTTTCCAGTTCCCGATACAACAGTTCCAGATTCCGTTTGCTTTTCTCTCTTTCCTGGACGTTCTCCCTGCTGTATCCTGTGTGAATAATGGTGATCTCCTTTTGCACATCCAGGGCGTTGGCGGGCCTGTCCAGTCTGACAATCCGCTCGTGAATCGCTCCGACATACCGAATCTGCGGATGATTTTTGAAGATGCGAATATGCAGGTTTGACGTAATGATTTTTCCTGTCTCTTTTTCCACGTTGGCCATCAGGCAAATGATCATGTCCAGCTTCCTCTGCTCCGCTTCCCTGATTGCCAGCGGCACGTACTTCACACAATCGGGAGCAAAATACTCGTCCGCATCCAGAAAGATGATCCATTTCCCCGTCGCCTGCTCAATGGCAAAGTTTCGCGCGGCGGCAAAATCATCGATCCATTTAAACGAAAACACCTTGGCGCCGTAACTTTTGGCGATCTCCACGGTGCGATCTGTTGACCCTGTATCGACTACAATGATTTCCGAAACGATGGATTTGACACTGTCCAGGCATGTCGGCAAGTTTTTTTCTTCATTCTTTGTAATCACACAGGCAGAAATCTTCATCGAGCGTATATCCTTTCTGTCGGAAAATCATTTTAAAAAAGAGAGCAAGGAAACCCTGCTCTCTTTTTTTGAGTCTAAACAAATTAGCGGAGAAGCTGCAGAACACCTTGCGGCAGTTGGTTTGCTTGAGCCAGCATTGCTTGAGCGGCTTGTGCCAGGATGTTGTTCTTCGTGAACTGCATTTGCTCTTTCGCCATATCAACGTCGCGGATACGGGATTCAGCGGCAGTCAAGTTCTCAGCTGTGATATCCAGGTTGTTGATGGTGTTTTCCAGACGGTTTTGGTTAGCCCCGAGGTAGGAACGTGCGGAGCTTACCGCGTTGATTTGAGCATCGATGTTGCTCAGGATTGTTCTTGCAGCAGCGTAGCTGTCGATGTTCCAAGCGTTTACTGTGTTGTAAACGCTGGTCAGGTTGAAGCTTGCGGCATTCAGGCCCAGCTGTTGAGAAGCTTCTTGACCAATTTGCAGGGAGATCGTTCCTGCTGTGCCATCCAGCAACTTGATGCCGTTGAACTTGGTGTTCTCCTTGATGTTTGCGATTTCTTTGGTCAGCTCTTTCAACTCTTCGTTGATGCGAGCCAGGTCGTCGGTTACGCTGTAGGTACCGTTTGCAGCTTGGGTAGCCAGTTCCTTAATGCGAACCAGCATGTTGTTAACGGTTTGCAGAGCACCCTCAGCAGTTTGCACCAGGGAGATCCCGTCTTGTGCGTTGCGGGAAGCTTGTTCCATACCGCGGATTTGTGCGCGCATACGCTCGGAGATGGAAAGACCAGCAGCGTCGTCAGCAGCGCGGTTGATGCGGTAGCCGGAAGCCAGCTTTTCAACGTTTTTGGACAGGTTGTTTGTGTTCACACCCAGTTGACGATGAGTGTTGAGTGCAGACATGTTGTGTTGGATAATCATCCGCAATTCCTCCTTGAGTGATCGACAGTCACGTCCTTGTGACTGTTCCTGTTTTTTTAGACAAATTGCAATCGCGCGCTTGCAAAATTGTCCTACACTTCTAATATCGGCTTCTCGGTTTTTTTCATTTAGTCCTTTTTGTGTTTTTTTATCTATTTTCCTTTTCATTTTCTCAAATACGTTTACGCTCCAACCGTATATAATAGGGATGAAAATTGAAGGAGTGGATTTTGCAAATGCCAAAAACTGAAAAAACCTTGCTCATCCCCAAGTATATGAGCCGGTTTCAATGCATCGGTTCATCCTGCGAGGATACCTGCTGTGCCGGTTGGAACGTTTCCATCGATAAAGCGTCGTACAAAAAATACAGGAAAGTGAAACTGCCCGATTTGGCAAAAAAACTGGAAGCCGCCATTCAGCGGAATCGCGCAAATCCCACGGATGATCACTACGCCACGATCCGGCTTTCCGGCTGCCGAACCTGTCCCATGCTGAACGAGGAAAGTCTTTGCGAGGTTCAGCTGCAACTGGGGGAAGAGTATCTCTCCACAACCTGTGCAACTTACCCGCGTGTGACCAATGTCATCAATGGCAACTATGAGATGTCGGCAACTCTGTCGTGTCCGGAGGCAGCCCGCCTGGCACTTCTTGACCCGGAACCCATGTTTTTTTTGGAGGTTCCCTCAAAACCCAGCCAAAGATTTTCCCATCAGGCAAACTTCTCTCCTGACCGGTACACGCCAAACGATCTTCCGTATTACTTTTGGGACCTGCGGGTATTTTCCATTGAATTGATCCAAAATCGAAACTATGCGCTTACCGACAGAGTCTTGATGCTCGGCCTGTTTTACCAAAGTTTGCAGGACCTGATCGACGCGGGTGAAGTTTCGGCCACTCCGCAGTTGATTGAGAACTACCGCACATTGATCGCCAACGGTCTTCTGCGCGAGGCGATTCAACAAATTCCAGCGGAAACAATTGCGCAAATCAAACTTTTGAAAGAATTGGTCGATGTACGAATGCACATTGGCATCGAGCATAAACGGTACCTGGACTGCCTGCAGACATTTCTCACGGGCATCTCGTTTGAAAAGGGAGACGGGATCGAAAAGGTCGCCGCTCGTTACCAGCATGTTTTTGCCGCATACTACGATCCCTTTATGCGTGCCCACTCCCACATACTGGAGAACTACCTGGTAAACTACATATTCAAAAATACGTTTCCTTTCCATGGCAGCTTCCAGGTCTTGGACAACTATTTCTCCCTTGCGCTGCAATACAGCCTGATCAAAATGCACCTCATCGGGATGGCTGGATTTTACAGAGAGAAGTTTTCCGTTGATCATGTCATTGCGCTGATTCAATCTTTTTCGAGAGTCGTTGAACACAATGGACACTATCTGCAAATTGCGTTTGACTATCTGAAAAAGAAAAACTTTGCTTCGATCGCCGGCATGGCCATCTTTTTAAAAAATGAATAATTTCAATGCAAAAGGCTCTCCGATCGTGCTGAGAGCCTTTTTCGTCCAGCAAAAAAAGATGATCTATCGACCATCTTTCTGGTTTCCTTGTATCAACTGCTTCACCGCTGACCAATCCGCCGAACCCTTCGTCGCCAGCCTGTTTTCCTCCTGGATGGCATCGTAAATCTCCTTCCGATACACATCCAGATGGCGCGGCGCTTCGATCCCAATCCTCACCTGATCGCCATCCACGGCAATGATCTTGATTTCAATGGAATCGCCGATCATGATGGATTCGTTTTTTTTGCGTGAAAGGACCAACATGGAACATCACCTACTTTGTTTCCGCAGCCTGCTGCGGAAACAAAGGCTGGCGGATGGGATACTTCTCCTCCTGCAAAATCACCTGTTTGGCCATGCGGTTGGCCAGGTTGATGACAATGGGAGCTCTTAGATTGACCGTAATCTGTTCCTTGCTTCGGATCGTCACGATGGAAAATACCGCCACAGGGGTTTCTTCGTTCAGGCGCAACGCCTCCTTGGAGACTTCCGGAAGCGTAAACGCGTAGTCAGGAAAGAAGGAAAAGGGGTTGACCACCCAAAAACCCACTTCCTGTTCTTCTGTTGACTGGATCAGAAAAAACGGACTTTCTTCCTCCTGCATCAGTTGAAAAAACTGCAGATGCGAAAAACCGGGAATTCCGTCCTCAAAAAACAGTTTGCCCAATTCCACTTTCTGACTTGCGTTCATGGTTTCGCCTCACTTTAGATCATGCGGTCCACTTGGCCGCCAACCACTTCGATTTTCAGGCCGTTGTACTGGAGCATGTACGGCTCAACTTTTCCCGGTGTATAGGAAAGCTCGGGCGGACGCGTCACCGGATGCATGCTCATGCCGTTTCGCTTGACCTCAATGACGACTGGCTTCAGGGTGAAGCGGATCTCCACTCCCTCATCACCGGAGCTGGAAAAAGGCGGCGGGTTGCGGTCAAAAACTTTCATGGTGTGCTGTCTGGCAATTTCCTTGATCGCATTTCGCTTGGTGTGAATCGCCCACAACTGTCTGCCTTCCTGGCTCTTTTCCGCTATCGCCCGCAGCCACTGCTGCTTTCCATAAGCAGCGTTGCTGTCGCTGAATTGCATCGAGGTCATGAGCCCGATGTTGGCCCGCGCCTGGCTGGAATCGATCTCCAGGATGAGCCGCGCCTGCTCGATCGTCATTTCAGCAGGCGTCTGGCTGATATTCAGTTCCGCTTTCGGCTGCCGGATTTCCTGCACAGGCTTTTGAATGTTCAGGCCAATGCGGGCCAAGGTGCTTTCCATGCGGAGTTGTGGTATCTGCATCGATTCAACCCCTTATTCCTATCTCAAGAAGTCAAGCAGGGTAGGTTGGATAATGCGCGCGCCGACCCCAAGCGCGGCGGAATGAACGCTTTCCTGGGTCGTCAGTTTGGTGATGACTTCCGCGATGTCCGCGTCTTCATTTTTCGACATCAACCCGGTGATGGTAACCTCTTGCTTGTCCAGGCGATCCGCGATCAGTTCGAGGCGGTTGACGCTCGCTCCCAGGGTAGCCCGTTCCGCGAGCAGATTGTTGTATTGTTCGTCGATACTGTCTTCAAACTGTACGGCAGGCTTGCCAGCTTTCAACTCGGCAATAATTTTGTTCAAGACTTGAAAGACGTTGCCGTCCCGGCTTTGGTAGTTGAAGATTTTTGTTGCGTCAACGTTGGTTCGGATGTAAACCCCCTGGCTCACTTCCAGATTGATAGCGGAATTGTTGGTGTTGATATAATCCCCTTCTCCTCCGTTGGCAGTGGGGTCATACGGAGCCTTGTCCGTATCCGTGCCGGCGAAAATATACTTGCCGTTGAGCTGCTGGTTGGCCAGCGTGCCCAAATGGTTTTTCAGCTCTTCCACTTCGGCCCCGATCGCCCTCAAGTCATCCGGCGCCATCCCGCCGTCCCCGGAGTAGACCAGCAGTTCCCGGACGCGTTTCAGGACATTGCCGATCTCATCCATCGTGGAGTCCGTCATGTCCATCCACGACTGCGCTTCCTCCACGTTGCGGATATACTGGTCGTTTTCCATCAGCGAAGAACGGTAAAACATCGCCCGCGTGGCCACCACCGGGTCATCGGAAGGCTTGGAAACTTTCCGGCCCGAGGAAAGCTGCTCCTGCAGCTTGTCCATGTTTCGCAGCGAATTGTTCAGGTTGCGAAGCATGTTGCTGTTCAGCATGTTTTGCGTTACGCGAACTGACACTGTCTATCCCTCCTGTTACAGACCAACGCGGCCCATGCCGTTGATGATTTTGTCCAGCACCTCGTCCATGGTGGTCATGACGCGGGCAGACGCGCTGTAAGCGTGCTGGAATTTGACCAAATCCGCCATTTCTTCGTCGATGGAGACGCCGGAGACAGACTGCCGCTGGTTGTCCACCGTCCCCACCAGCAGTTCCGCGTTGGTCAGGTTGCGGGTCGCTTCCTGGGCGTCAATTCCCAGCTGGCTGATGGTATAGCGGTAGTAGTTGTCCAAAGTTGAACTTTCCGGCAAATCGGTCGGATTCGTCCCTGCCGGCAGCGTCTTGAACTTGATTGCGGCGATGGCCAGCGCCGCTTCGTTGTTCCCCACCGGTGTGCCGTTTGCTTCCGGCATGGCCGCGGCAATGGCATCAAGCGACTGGAAAATTGCCGGGTTGATCGCCATATTGGCCGCTCCGGTCGGGTACGTTTTCGTAGCCGGGTCGGCTGCGACCGCATTCGCATCGACGAAAAACGGCAAATCCTGTACGGTTCCGTTTTTGATATCGGTCAGGCTTCGGCCGGCGCGATGCACATCGTTGATTTCCTTGGCCAGGTTGATCGCCAACAAATCGAGCCGCTTCATCAGGTTGGGAAGCATTTGATCGCGGGACTCCAAAATGCCGGCCATATAGCCCGTGGTCGGCACCAGCGCGGCTCCGCCCAAAGTCACGGTATACAGTCCTGTCGCAGCATCCTGCGTTACCGCTACCGCCTGGGCAGTTCTGCCGGTAACGAAGTTTTGTCCTTCCACAGTGACGTTGATGGTGCCGTCCGCAGCCGAGGTGACCTGGATCGATACCAGGCGGGAGAGCTGGTCAAGCAGGACGTCGCGCTTGTCGTACAAATCGTTGGGCGTATAGCCGTGCGGGACGAGGTTGGCGATCTGGTCGTTCAAGGCAGCGATCTGCTGACCGATCGAATGGATCTCCATCGCTTTAATGTTTACCTCGTTGTTCAAGTCGGTCCGCACCTGCTGCAGCTGAGTGTACAAGGAATTGAACGTGTCGGCCACAGCCTTGCTCCGTTCCCGCACGACCGCCCGCGCGGACGTATCCGAGGGGTCCTTGGCCAAATCCTGCCATGCCTGCCACATTTGGTCCATCACTTTCTGCAGGCCGGTTTCCGACGGTTCATTCAAGATGCCTTCCAGCCGTTCCAGCGTATTGGCCCTGGCCTCCCAGTAGCCCTGGCGCTTGGATTCGTTGCGATACTGCAGGTCCAGAAACTCATCGCGCAACCGCTGAATGTTTTCCGCGCGAACCCCCGTACCCAAAATTCCCGGTTCCGTACCGGCCTGCAATCCCACATACGGCAATCCGTTGGTCGTCACCATGTTGATCCGTTGCCGGCTGTATCCTTCCGTATTGGCGTTGGCGACGTTGTGGCTGGTGGTATTCAGTGCGGCCTGCTGTGCGAACAAACCGCGTTTGCTTACTTCCAATCCGTGAAAAGTTGAGCGCATCGTAGCACCTCTTTACGCTTTTTTGTTAAAAAAGGTTCGGCTGGCCTGCCGGCAGGAATCTCCCGCCGATGGTCCGTAAATGTAGTCATCCTCCGGCGTATCCGTCAGCAGATCCAACATCGTATTGACGTAGGAAAGGGATTGATTCAGCAACTGCTGATTCAGTTCATTCGCCTGCTGAAGCTGCGTCACAAGCCGGATCAATTCCTCCCGATAGGAGGAGAGCCGTTGTTTCTCTTCCGCACTGGTCGTCAACTTGATCAGTTCAGCCAATCTTCCTTCCTGCAAAACAAAGCCCTTTTCCGCAGAAAGCTCCTGCACGACCTGCTGCCGCGCCGTTTCCGCTGCCGTAATTCCTTTGACCAACTGTTGTTCCTTGCGGGTAATGGCCACCAATTCGTCGACATCCCCTTTGATCAGCACTTCCTTTTTCTGCTGTGCCAGGGTGTACAACGCCTTGTGCAGTTGGATCAAGTTGTCGAGCAGCTCGTAGAGTCTCTCCATATTGCTCATCTGTTTCCCTCAGCTTCCCGAAGCGATTATCCCTTTTTCCAAAACGAAAGAAACTTTTCCGCAATCTTTTCCGCCGGAACATGGTAGGTGTTCTCCTGCACCTGTTTGCGAAGCCGTTCCACTTTTTCCCGACGGGCAGGGGCATCCAGATCCTCCACTTTTCTGAGCAACTCCATGGCTTCTGTGGAAATGTTCACTTCATCCTTCCCCATGGAGAGCTTCTCGCTTTTCCCCACAGGCGGCGCACCCGTCCGGTTGTAAGCGTTGATCATGCCTGTGCGATTGGGTTCATTGATTCGCATCTGCTCCTCATCCTCTCCAAACAAAAGCCGACGATACTTTCTAGTAGTATCATCGGCATAATAGCGGACTTCGATTAGTTTTTTCGTTCGAAATGATCTGTCACTTTCTGTCATGATTCGCCTTGCTTTTATAGGCGACTGCGAAATCCCTCGCCTTGGCCAACTGTTCAAGGCGCTTCTCCACGGCCAGATCCTGTGTAATGTCGTGCTTCAAGCTCCGCATGCAGGATGGACAAAAGTTGCCCTTGCGAATCGTGGCGCCGCATCTCTCGCACGGGTAACCCAGGTTGGGATTGCCTTCGATGGAAATGCGCCCTTCCTTGATAAACCGGGTAATTTGCTTTACGCTCACACCTGTGCCTTCGCTGAGCTGTTGAATGGTAGCGCCGCGATTTTCACGCTTGCGCAAAAATTTGACGCACAATTCATATTCTTTTTCCACTTCCTGGTAACACTTGGGACATATATCGCGCACTACTTGTACAAACAAGGCGTCGCAACTGGAGCAATTCGCCAATTTGCCCAAAGACATCACACCACTCCTCCCCGTTTACGGTTTGATTGTTTCCATCGCAGCATAACCCGATTATACCCTTCCATCATATCGCAAATTGGTAAAACATGCTATCTGAAAATTGTCAAGGAGTAAATGTGCAATTTTACACTTTGGGACCGTTCCAGCACATCGGCGCATTCCCGCAGTGTGGATCCGGTCGTGTACACGTCATCGAGCAGCAGGATGGCACGGGATTTTTCCGACGGATGAGCCACCGAGGCGGCGCCAGCCGAGGCAGCGCCGGACGAAAAAAAGACATCGGCCCTTCTCGCCGCAAAAGCCCCGTGAATGCTTTGGCGACGGGCCAAACGGCCGGGCTGTTGGCTGAGTTTCTTCGTATCCCGCGTCCGCTCCAGCAATTGATGCACCGGCAGTTTGCACGCCCGGCCCACCCGCTCGGCAATCAGCTCCATCTGGTTGAAGCCGCGCTCGCGCAGCCGTTTTACGTGAAGAGGGACAGGGGTGAGACAATCAAAACGAAGCGAAGGATAGCTGCGATGCAGGGCGATCACCAGAAGCAGGGAAAACAACTCGGCCAGCCGCTCATCTCCGCGGTACTTGTACAGTGCGAGCAATTCCCTGCCCCATTCGTCATAGCGCAAAAGGCTGCGGTTTCCCCGAAGCGCCGATGGTTTGGCCGTCTGGCAATCCCGGCAAAGGCCTGCTTCCGCCATGAAGCTTCCCGCCAGCCGGCTATCCCTGCCGCAGCCCCGGCAAACGGCTTCGCCGATCACCGGCATCATCTCCAGGCATCCTGCGCACAGCGGCAAGCTGTCCAGCAAGCGGTACATCAGAGGATAGCCTTTCGCCTGTGCCAAGAAGGCGGCCCAATCGCGCACGATGCCCACCCGTTGGACCGACGCCGTGCGGAAATGCGCACCGCAGCGAACACACCGGTTCTCCTTCATGTCCGTCCCGCACTCCGGCGCAATTTTTCCGCCAGGCGGTTCATGCGGACAATCTGGCGCACCGCCCTCTTCGCCGCTTCCGCCCGGTACGCCTGCACGAACAAAACCGTGCCCTCGGGATCGTCGGCCGATCTGCCGACCCGTCCCGCAATCTGCACCAGGGACGCCTCGTCAAACACCGGAGCCTCCGCCCCCACAACCGCGACATCGCTGCCCGGAATCGTCACGCCCCGCTCCAAAATGGTGGTAGTCACCATCAGCCGAACCGTTTTTTGGCGAAAGGCCAGCACTTTTTCCTCGCGCTTGTCATCCGCTGCGTGCACGCCTTCCATCATTGCGGCGTATTCCGGGAAAAACGCCCGCATGTAGGCGAGCAGTTGCTGCACCTGTTCAATTTTCGGAACGAACAAAAACACCTGCCGATCCGCCGCCAGCGACTGCCTCACCATGGCAAGCAGCGGCGGAACCGGACGTTGTCGATTTAAACGCTTGTACAAACCGGAAACCGTACACACCCGTGGAACAGGCAAATTCCTGCCATGATAGCGGCCGGGAAGCAGGACATGGGTGGCAGACGAAAGTTTCAACCCGCCAAATTGAAAAGAGAAACGCCTTCCCGCCCCTGCCTGTCCGTATACCAGCCGGCGCTGCAGATCGCGCGGCGGTGTCGCGCTCAGATACAGCCGTTTCCCCTGCGGTTTTACCGCCCTTTCCACCGCCCGGTACAAAACGGGGTCATTGTGATAGGGAAACGCGTCCACTTCATCCACCACGACGAGAAAAAAGCGTCGGCAGAAGCGCATGACCTGATGCGTAGTAGCGATGGTGATCCGGGCATCCTCCCACTTTTCCCGGCTGGAGCCGTGGACAGCGATCACCCGCTCCTCGGGAAAAGCGCGCTTAAGCCGCGGAGCCAGCTCCATCACCACGTCCTTGCGCGGCGTGGCAATGAGGACGCGGCCGCCCTGCTCCAGCGCCTCCACGACAGCGGGAAACAACAGCTCCGTCTTTCCCGCTCCGCAAACCGCCCAGATTAAAAAGGCAGGGGTTCGTGCCCACTTGTCGGCGACAAACCGGCGTGCCTTTTCCGCCGCCTGCGCCTGTTCCGCGGAGTATTTTCCCTTCCATTCCAGACGGACTGCCCGTGAAGAAGAGAGCTGTTTTTCGTCCTCACCCGATGAATCCGCAACGAGCAGATACGGCGTGCAGCATTTGCTCCTGCCCATGCCCAGGCAGACGGTGCAATAGGCGCATCCTTGCCCACAGGTATGGCAGACGGAAAGCTGGATCGCCTGCCTGCCGCTGCTGCCGCAACGTTCACAGACGAGTTCCAGCCGGTGGCGCAAAAAGCCTTTTCTTACAGCCAGACGAATGCCTGGCCGCAACTGCGCCTGTCCGCTCAGAACCAGCATCTGCACGGCGGGGAGGAGGTCCCCGGCCGGCCAGCCGTAAAGCCTGGAGAGCGTCACCAGTTCCTCCCACAGCAACGCCCGGCCCGCCAGCGCTCGCCGCATGGACGCCAGATTGGCGCACGCGCTGTTCCCAGGGAAAAGGGCTGGCTGTCCGCCGCCTTCCGCCTCGTTCTGCTCTCCCTGCTCCCAGACAAACCAATCCTTGTCAAGCGGCCGCCGCTCCCCCGCTTCCCGCCCGTATTCGGCTCCAGCCTCCTTCACGAACCGGGCAGCCTCACGGCGGATCTCAGCCACGAGCTCTTCCGGCATCATCCGGTGCTTCCGGGGACGTTCCCGCAGATAACCGATGATCCACTCCCGCATGGCAAAGGCAAGCGCAAGAGATGTCGTTTTCCCCACGATGTAAAGCAGGGTTCCCTCCCGCTCCTGCCAATAAAGCTGATCGACTGCAAAGCAGGGGGTCACATGGGTCTGCACGCTGTCCTCTCCCGCCTTGAGATACAGCAAATACTGTCGCACGCTTCTTCCCTCCGTTTCGCTTCCTGCCACCAGTTTGCGAAAAGACAGAGGGGCGGGCAAACATTTTTGGGAAAGACAGACCATGATCGCTTCACCTATGATGCATAAGGGCTGAAGGTGCATACAAAAAAAGCGCCGCATATTGGACTCTCCAATACGCGGAACTTTTAAAAACACTTTATTCCATCCGGTCACCATTCCCCTGCAACCAGCCGAAACATACTTGCTTGCTACACTTTTGCCATGTTATCCGTTTCCTTTTGCCGCAAGTCAATGATTACCGCAGACTCGGGCACGCGATCCATTCCGTCCGCCAGCAGGCAGTAAGGATAGCGTCTATACAAATCCGCGATTCGCAGCGTGTCGTCGTTCGATCCTTCATCCTGCAAAGTGATGCGAATGGGTTTGCCGCTCCAGTACGAATGGCTTCGCAAACGCCGCAGTGTTGCCTCCAGGACCTGCTCCGAATTGCGAACCAGCAAACAATAATGTTCGCACGGATCATCGGCACTGCTCCCCATCCGGTTGGCCCATCTGTCCAGCAGCATCACCAACAACGAGGAGAAGCCATATGCCGCCAACAGCCACATCGTCAACTCTGCCATCACGGTCATACCTCCTCTTGCTTCAAGGTATGCCGCACGGCTTGAACAGAGTGCCTCTTTTCCCGCTACAGTTTTACCCAGCCGTTTTTGATGGAATTGACGACCGCCTGTGTCCGGTCTTGCACGTTCAGTTTTTGCAGGATGCTGCTCACGTGATTTTTTACCGTTTTTTCGCTGATAAACAAAAATTCGCCAATTGCCCGGTTGCTCTTCCCTTCCGCCATCAACTGCAATACCTCGCGTTCACGGCGGGTGAGGGATTCGATGATTTTGGGATCGGCCACATTGCCGTCTTCCGGTGAACCGTTGCGTTCTGCCGCGCCTTCCTGCTCACTCAGGCGGCGAAACTCCTCGATCAGTTTTCCCGTCACTTTGGGATGTATGTAAGCGCCACCGCTGGCGACGACGCGAACCGCCTCCACCAGGTCGCTGGTCCCCATTTCCTTCAGCAGGTACCCGGACGCTCCGGCACGAAGCGTGCGGTAAACATATTCTTCATCATCGTGGATGGAAAGCATGATGATGCGGGTTTTCGAGCTTATGGAAACGATCTTTTCCGTAGCCGACACGCCGTTTACATGGGGCATGTTGATATCCATGAGAATGATGTCCGGTTTGTGCTCTTCGACCAGCCGAAACGCATCTTCTCCGTCAGCCCCTTCGCCGACGACCTTAAAATTTTCTTCCATCTCCAGAATGCGTTTGACACCTTCACGAAACAATTGATGATCGTCCACAATGACAATCCGCAGTTCCCCCTGGCTTTTCTCCATTTTTCATCCCCCAGTTCAAGTTTTTCACAGGTGTTCATGTTTTCAGCGGTATCTGAAACAACACTTTTGTCCCTTTACCGGGCGCCGATTGCACCTCCATTTGTCCTTCCAGAAGCTGCACACGCTCCTTCATCCCCAAAAGCCCAAAGGATTTGCCGTTTTCCCTTTGCTTTTCCAAGTCAAATCCGACCCCATCGTCTTTTACCACAAGATGGATGGAGTCCTGTGCAAATTCCAGCTTTACCTGAACGTGATATGCCTGGGCATGTTTCTCCACATTGTTCAGACATTCCTGTACCAGACGAAAAATCGCCGCTTTCACCGAACTGCGCAAAGGAGGTTCCTCGCCAAATACGACCAGTTCAATGGAAGCTTTCCCCCGCTCCTCGCAGGTCCGGATGTATTTTTGCAGCGTGGGAACCAGGCCCAGATCGTCCAAAGCCATCGGACGCAGGTCAAAGATAATTCGTCTGACATCCGCCAGGCTGAGACGAATCATTTCCTTCAATTCATGCAGTTCCATCTGCGCTTCCAGTACGCGCTCGTTTTTCAGCATTTTCTCCACGATTTCCGAGCGAATCACCACATTGGCCATCGACTGCGCCGGTCCGTCGTGAATCTCCCGCGCTACCCGCTTGCGCTCTTCCTCCTGCGCCTGAATCACTCTCAGGCCCATCAGCTGATGCTGTTTGGCCGTCTCCAGCGCTTCACCGAACTTGCTCAGATCTCCCGTCAGATACCCGAGAACGACGCCCATCTGGGAAACCAGCTTGTCCGCCCGTTCGATGGTTTCCTCCAGCGTCCGCAGTTGGCGTTCCAGATCGTTCCGCCGGCGTTTCAGGTTGGCTTCCCGCTCGCGGTAAATGGACAGATTAACCTGAATGCGGTTGGCCTCCTCGTAGGCGACACGAATATCTTCCTCCGTGTACTTGTGAAAATTGCGGCTCACCAGCACCAGATGGTTCCGCGCCTTGCGATACGCCAGTTCAAGAGAATCCACCTCTTGAATCACCTTGGAAAGTTCCTGCCGCAGTTCATGGAGATCCATCTTCATGGCATTTACTTGTTGTCTCGCGTTCTCTGCTATTTCAAAAATTTGTTTTTTGCTCGTTTCAACTGTATCAATTGTGCGTTTCAAGACTCCATCGAGCACACTGATGTCGATTGTTTTGTACATATGAGCTCTCCTTCACTTTTTCACTTCCATGAACAGTTGACGGAGCTTCTCCACATCCGTTTGACCAGTGTATCCGCAACAAAACTGGGAATCCTGAACGTCTCGGGCACATGTGAGAGCCGTACCCGGCCGGCGATGGCAAATTTGACAGAAGGAAAACCATATGTACGCGTTACTCGGAAATTCTTCTATAGTTCAAAACCTATAGTTCAAAAACGCATTCGCTGTCTCGCCTGTGTAATTGACGCAGTTACGTCGGAAAAAAGTTGCACATTCGCGGTATTTTTTCATGGACGGCGCTTTTTCTGCAGCGCCAACCGACACAACCGCCAACAAAACTTTCAACAAACACGAGAAGGAAGAGCTTTTCGTTTGTCAAGCCTCCCCCTCCTTCACTTTGATCTGTCTGCGTTCTTGTACTATATTATTCGACGCAATACGGCAAAATCCTTTATCAAGTCCAATCTTATCGATTTTTGTAAAAAATTAACACATATATTTATCAAATTATTACCAAAAATGTAACTTGTTTCCTGATGCCTTTCGCTCTTGTCTCCCCATCGCACTGCATCCGTCCGTAAGTGCAAAAAAGATCCGGTGGATCCCACCAGATCTCTTGTGTGCATGACTAGTTCAATTGGGCAGCATCCTGTTTCAGTGCTTCCGCCTTGTCGGTACGCTCCCAGGGAACGTCCAGGTCATTGCGGCCGAAATGGCCGTACGCTGCCGTTTGCTTGTAAATGGGACGGCGCAGGTCAAGCTGCTTGATAATGCCGGCCGGGCGCAGATCGAAATGCTTGCGGATCAGTTTGACCAGCTCTTCCTCGGAAATCTTGCCCGTGCCAAACGTGTCGACGGAGATGGAAACCGGTTGCGCCACCCCGATGGCGTAGGCCACCTGCACTTCGCACTTGTCTGCCAGACCGGCTGCCACGATGTTTTTCGCCACGTAGCGGGCTGCGTAGGCGCCGGAGCGATCCACCTTGGTCGGGTCTTTCCCGGAGAAAGCGCCGCCGCCGTGACGCGCATATCCGCCGTAGGTGTCTACAATGATTTTGCGTCCGGTCAAACCGGCATCCCCTTGCGGACCCCCGATTACAAAACGGCCTGTCGGGTTGATGAAATACTTGGTGTCCGCGTCCAAGAATTCAGCCGGAACGACAGGCTTGATGACGTGCTCCAACACATCTGCCTTGATTTGCTCCAGGCTGATTTCCGGCGCGTGCTGCGTGGAGACAACGATGGTGTCAATTCGCACCGGCTTGTCGCCTTCGTATTCTACGGTTACTTGGGTTTTTCCGTCCGGGCGCAGGTAAGAAAGCGTGCCGTTTTTGCGCACTTCGGCCAAACGGCGAGCCAGTTTGTGCGCCATGCTGATGGGCAACGGCATCAGTTCCGGCGTCTCGTTGCAGGCGAACCCGAACATCAGACCCTGGTCGCCAGCGCCAATCGCTTCGATTTCGGCGTCGGTCATTTTTCCTTCGCGCGCTTCCAACGCCTGGTTTACCCCCATGGCAATGTCAGGGGATTGTTCGCCAATTGCCGTGATGACGCCGCATGTATCTGCATCAAAGCCAAATTTGGCACGATCGTACCCGATCTCGCGAATGGTGTCGCGCACCAGTTTTTGTATGTCGACATAGGTACTGGTGGTGATTTCACCAGCCACCAGAACAAGTCCGGTCGTGACGGATGTTTCACAAGCCACCCGGGCATTCGGGTCTTTTGCCAGAATTGCATCGAGAATGGCATCGGAAATTTGGTCACAAATCTTGTCTGGATGACCCTCGGTTACCGATTCGGATGTAAACAGTCGACGACCTTTTTGCAAAGCCATAAGAAATGACCTCCTTTTATACGAAATAGTTTGGTAGCCGAGCGGGGATTTTATCGACATCAACACAGGAAAAAAAAACCTTTTCCGCCCATAGTTGGAGGAAAAGGTTTGCGTGTTTTAGCTTCCTTCACCCTCTTATCGGCCAGAACATCTACGTTCTGCTGGTTAGCACCGCTCGAGACGGTTGCCGGGCTTCACAGGGCCAGTCCCTCCGCCTGCTCTGGATAAGAGTATCCTTTCCGCATCTAAGAATACTGGTTTTTGGCACTGGTGTCAATAGCACATAGCCCATTCTTATTACTTTCCATATTGCAAAAGAACAGACCGTCCCTGCGCCTTCCGGAAGCCAGGCGGTCTGTTCTTTCAACCCTTTACCGCAGCTCGTATTGCCCGCGAACGATGACGTGGGAAACGCCGCTGTAACCGGCAGCCGTCCGCAGACCGCGGTTGTCCGAGCGCGGAACCAGCAGCAGGTGGTTGTGTCCGACGATCATCCCTGCCTGCAAATCGGCACCCGCCGTCAAATCGGTCAAACCGTCCCCGTTTTTGCCGGGAACCGCCTCCACCTGTCCAGTCCGCACGATAAACTCGGTGCCTTCAAAGCCGTAAAGGGTCTGCCCCGGATAAAGTTCCACCACAGTCAGGCTGCTGCTCACTCCTGCATTGCTGATCAAACGAATTTGCTGATCGACATAGCTTTTGGTCACGACCGGATCGTCCACCGAGCCGGGTACGCCTTGCACGCCGTCTGCCATCGCCTGGGAAGCAAAAACTGCCAGCCCCAACAGCACGGCCGCAACCATTCCTTTTGCCGTCTTCCTCATCGTCGTTTCCTCCCCTGCAACCCTCTACAGTTTATAAGCTTTCGCAATCAGCACGGCCACTTCTGCCCGGGTGGCGTGCCCGTTTGGCTTGAAATAGCTTCCATATCCGCGCAGCCAGTTTCTTGCGGTCAACGCTTCAATGGCCGGCGAAGCCCAGTGGCTGGTGGGCACATCCCAATAGCTGGATGTGCTGCGTTTGGACACCAGCACGTTTTTCGCTCTGGCGATCATAACCGCCATCTCCGCGCGGGTAACTGCCTGATCCGGTTTCATCATCCTGTCGGGATAGCCCCGGACGATCCCCAGCTGGTAAGCCAGCCCGAGATTGTTGTAAGCCCAGTGTTTTTTGGGCAGATCGGCAAACGAAGTTTTTCCCGTATAGGAACCAACCCTGCCGCCGCTCGCCTTGATCGCCTGGATCAGCATGGTGGCGAATTGCGCCCGCGTAACGGGGCGGTCAGGCTGAAACGTCGCGTCCTGGAATCCCTTGACGATCCCCTTTTGGCTCAGGCGGGCGATTTCCGCACGCGCCCAGTGGCTGGAGATGTCCCGAAAACCGGCGATCAGTGGCTGTTGGCTGATCGTCAGCCGGTACAGCTCGTACTTGAACGGAACCGTGCTGTTCAGACGAATCAAATATTTGCCAGGTTTCAGCGAAATCCCCAGGACCTCTTTCCCCTGATGCGACAATTCCGCCACTTTGTTCGTCGAAGCGAGCAACTTGGAAGCATCGCTGTTGTAAAGCGCAAGCTGCATTCCCCTGGATACCGGAACCATCGGAGCACGGATGATGACATAACTTTCCCTGTTTACTGTAAATTGAAACCAGTCGTAATCGCCAGTGGTCGGCAAGGTTCCGGTCATGACCGAAGTCGCCGGCGTCGCCTGCCTGTAGGTGTTGTTCGGCTCGTTTTCGTCCGTTTTGACCGGCGTAAAGGTGAGATTGAGGCGATATTCACCGTTTACCGCATTCTGCTCGTACTCGCTGATGCGGATATAGTACTTGCCGGGTGACACTTCCTTGCTGGCTCGTTCCGTCGGATCGTCGCGATCGCCGTTGTCGTAGAGAGGATCCCAGAGCATTCGCTGGTTTTCCTGCTTGCCGATCCCCATCACCAGATCCATCCGCTTGTTGTCCGGTGTCACCGATACTTGCAACAGACCGTATTGCCGCACGTAGTAGGAGTACCAATCCTGGTCACCCCGCGCATGGAAATTGCCGACCACGCTGATCTGATTGCCGACCAGCGGACGGGCCGTCCCCATCGAATCATTGGGTTCATACCGGTCCGGGTTAATGGCAAAACTGCTGGTCAGCACGTAAGTAAAACGGGCTACTCCGCCGTTTCGCACCAGCTTGAGGTACATTCTGCCGGCTTTGGCCGGAATGGTCACGGTGCCACCATTCCCGACGTAGTACGTGACCGGCGAGCGGTTGTCGGGATAGGCGATGACCGCCATGGGCGTGCTCACCCGCGCCGTGATGGAAGCGCGCAAGGTAAGCTTGCCGTCGTAGGGAATGTCCACCTTGAACCAGTCAACGGTATCGTTGGGGCCCAGGTTTCCTCTGATTTGCGATTCGATGGGAAAAGCCTTTGCCGTCGCCATGGTGTTGTTCGGTTCCAGAAAATCCATCGAGATCAGGCTGGTTACCGCCTTGTGCACATTGAGCAGACCGTAGCCTGTCTCGCGGTCCCAACCTTTTTCCCCCAGATCCGTAGCCGTCTGGTACAGCAGTTGCCGCACATCCAGCGGTGTCAGCTTGGGATAGCGGGCCAAAATCAGCGCGGCCGCACCGGCCACCTGCGGAGCGGCGGCAGAGGTTCCGCTGAACGAGCCGTATTTGCCTCCCAGCTTGGTCGTGTACACATTCAAGCCAGGCGCCATGATGTTCAATTCCGGTCCGACGTTTGATTCGTAAATCGGTTGATTGTTTCCCCTGACTCCGCCTACGGCAATGACCGTGGGATAGGCAGCCGGATAGGCGACCCGGTCTCCTTCGTTGCCGGCGGCCGCCACCAACACGGCACCAGCTGCCTCTGCCCGGTTGACCGCCGCCGTCAGGGCAGGCGAGTACGTCATGCTGCTGACGGACATGAGGATCACCTTGGCTCCGCGATCCAGCGCGGCGTGGATCCCCCGTGCCACAATGTCCAAGTCTTTTGCCGCCGCTTGCTTGTCCAGTATCTTAATCGGCAAAACGCGCGCATTCCACAGCACTCCGGATACACCGATGCCGTTGTTCCCTTTCGCCGCAAGGACGCCAATCACCTCTGTCCCGTGTCCGTTGTCGTCCTGCGCCGGCTTTCCCGGATTGACCAGGTTGATCCCGGGGAGCAGGTTCCCCTTCAGGTCGGGATGATTGTAATCGGCCCCCGTGTCCAATACAGCGATCACGATCGACGTGTTGCTATGTACGGTTTTCCAGGCCTTGGTCGCCTGGATTTGCGACAGATGAACCTGGTTGGAAAGGTTGCGGTCATTTGCCTCGTTTGCCCGAGCGGGCGTCACATCCATCATCACCATCGTGTGCACAAAGACAAACAACAGCGTGCAAACAAACCACTTTTTCATGAAGATACAGTCCTTTCTTCTCATCCCGGGACGAAACCTCCCGGAAAAAGAAAGCCAGGTTTTCAGCGGTTGCGCAAAAATCCCCTCTTCACCAGAGGCAAAAAGGGGCTCAAAACTTATTGCAACAATCCTTTATTCTCTGCATGGACAAACGTAGAAGCCGCTTTCTTCTGCTGTTTCGGCTTGGGAACAAATGCCGTGATCTGGGAGACGTCCTCAACCGGTGCCTTCAGCGCTGATGCCGGGATGTCGAAGGCCCAGATTCTGTAACTCTTGGACTCTACCCGCATGTTCTCCAGCGTGAAGTTCACCTTGGCAATCTGCCTTCCCGCCTTGTCGCGAAGCAGGATCGGGACCTGGGTAAATTCCAGCCCTTTGTCCAGTTGATTGCGGAACAGAACGACCACCTTCACCCCGTTGTTTTCGCCTTCCTTGACGTCCAGCACCTGCAGA
>Ga0207865_100673_pt1 | contig 34050 bp, 37 predicted proteins | sample HigsolmetaAR204D_FD_184836 | JGI IMG/M metagenome (GOLD analysis project Ga0207865, IMG submission 184836) | Ionic liquid and high solid enriched microbial communities from the Joint BioEnergy Institute, USA - AR20-4-D (SPAdes) (version 2) ...
GGATAACAGCGAATTGGCTAATGTGTTGGGTTTTTATAAATACGGATTAATGGAAGGAATTGGTCAAGATGAACAACAATGAGCCATTTAAAAAACGAGTAGAAATTGTTTTTGGTGAAAGCGATCGAGACATTTGGGAATGGCTAGAAGGAAAAAAGAGAAAAGCTACTTTCATAAAAAAAATGCTGCGTGAGCAAAAAATTAAAGAGGAAGTGGAACGTAAGATAAATAAAGAAGAAGAGGAAGTGGAACGCAAAATTAATAATACTACTTATAAATATAAAAAAAGAACTAATGGTTTTATTGGTATTGGGAAAGAGTTCTAAAAAGATAAAGACAGCTCATTTTCAATTAGCTGTCTTTTTTTTTATTTTGAAGAATCTACTCCAAAAAGATTCTTTCTTTTTTGCCTCGAGGCTCGCCTTTAATGAAGCTGTTAGTAGCTTATCATGCTCATCAAGCCTTTTATTTATATATTGCTTTTGCTGATCCAAACGACGTAAAAGTTCTTCATTAAATTTTTCTTGCTTTTTCATGTATTCTTCCTGCGTTCTTATGTGTTCTAACAGTTGCTGATTTATCCTCTCATTAGAACGTTCATTAGAACGGTTGAAATCACGCCGTTCTACTGGAACGATATCCGTTCTTTCCTGGAACGGACCTTTTCCGAATCTATCTACAACGATTCTTGCTGCGTCATCCAATTGCATATTGTGATTTTGGACTAGTTGCTGAAAGTGTTTGAGTGTAATTAAATCGCTATCTACAAATAAACGCTGTTCTCTGTCGTTCCTAAAGAACTTATATCCGTTCTTTTCAAGAGCTAGACACCATTTTCTAAGTGTACTATTACCGATTCCCAATGTTACACTAATCTCTTTTGTGCTATAAGCTTTTTCAATGTTTTCCAACTTATGTAACTCCTTTCTTATGCGTTACAGTAAACGTTCTACATGCTATAATCCTTCTCCTTCTTTAAATGATATAAAAAAAATCCACCCTTGGATAAATTAGGGTGGATTTTTTGTTTAGACATATGTTTAGACATAAGTACAAGCTTCTTCATCTACCAAAGCTAATTTTAAGCCGAGTGCTCTTGCAATCTTCTCGAGTGTATCCAATCGCGGAATCACTGCTTCTCGCTCGAGTCGTGCAATAGCTGACTGCTTTAATCCGGCTTTTTTCGCTAAATCACTTTGCGTCAGACCCATTTGTTTTCTACGTGCTATGAGTTGGGCGACAATTTCGATCTGTTCTAGTTCCTCCCTATCAATTGCAGTTATTTCTTTTTTATATTCTTCCCAATTCATTAACGGCACCTCCGTAATCCTATACTTTATAAATTTTTAAGTAATCTTCATTCATCCAGAGGGTATGCACCCCCCTGGATAAATGAGTGTGTTATAACCGATTTTTCCCATTCTTGATCCAATCAGCCATTTCTTTGATCGCTTTGTCTATCTCTTTTTGTGGCGTTTTTTGAGTAGTCTTTCGACAGGTATGTAACAAAACAATTTTGTTACCATCCCATCCGAAAAAGAAAACTCTATAATCTTTTGGACGAAGCTCCCAAATTCCATTTCCTATATATCGAGTGTATGGAAGACCTGCCCTTGTTCCGGATTGAACTAATACTTCTATATACAAAATAAATTTTTTGTACAGTTGTTTTGCTTGTTTGTTCGTTTTGGCTTTAGATTGGAGTTTGTCAAGGAAATCTTTTACAGGAGAACGGCCACGGTTATCTTGATAAAAGATTACTTCATACATATTATGTCCTCCACAGAGAATTGATAACACTTTTGATATTATTATAACAAAAATGTTATAAAAACACAAAAGAAATGTTGTGAATCACAACAAAACATGTTTTAATTGTTGTAAATCACAACCGTGATTGTGTGGTAATTGTAATAAAGAAATAGATGTTTCAATGGAAATTGAATACAGCGATCAATAAACGAATTTTTTTGTAGCCCAGACTGTGTTACAAACAGATACTTCGAATATATGGGGAGTTCCTTTTTTGATGTGACAGATAAAGAGAGTGATGACCAGAAGTACTAAGAAATAAGGTTTTGATTTTGATTATTGGGCTAAATGGGAAGAATTTTGGATGGTATTGTATTGCAAAAAAGTTTTTAAATCAATCAAAATTTTGATTGTACATTTCATCTAATAGAGTTAAAATAAAAAATAACTTAATAATGTTCGGAAAAAGAAAAAGAGCCTTAAAGCGTGTATAAGGATGCTGCCAACATCCTTATACCGTGTTCGTCGTGTCCACCCCACGACAAACACTTGCCTCAAGACTCTTTTGAAATCTTTCACTCTATTCTTTAATTTTAATGCATAGATGAAAGTATTTCAAGAGGTTAAATATTGTCATTTTATTATGTTGAGCGCTTGTTTGTCGTACCCAAAACACGAAAACACGACAGGCAGGCGCTTTTTCCTTTTCCTAAATAGTAAATAGGAGGAGGAGAATAATGACACAGAGAAAAGAAAGTTATAGAAACGTAAGAAAAGAGAAATACACACAAATTTCCAATTCACTTTTAAACGATAAAGAAGCAACGCTGCAAGCAAAAGGGTTGCTGTCCATTTTCTTGTCTAATACAAAAGATTGGGAAATACATATGAAAGAAATTATTAGTCGTTCTAAAAATGGCCGTGATGCTCATTACAAAGTTATAAACGAGTTGATCGAATTAGGGTATTTCGCAAGAATTCAAGTCGTTGGTAAACACTTTGAAGAAATGATTTATCTTTTTTCAGATGAAAAAGAGGATGTTGCAAATGAAATAGAAAATCTAAAAAAATGGGCAGAAGAGAACGGGAAGACTTTACTTATTGAGTACAAAACCGTGAAAACCGTGAAAAAAAGAAAAAGAGAAAAAGCTGTGGATTCAAACGAAAACCCGTTTCCTGAAAATCAGGATACGGAAACAACGAATACGGAAAACAAGGATAATAATAATACTAAGACTAATAATCCTAAGAAGAAAGTTAATAATAATAATATATATATAAATTATGATGATGATAAGCGAATTTCTTCTAATAACGAAGAAATTTCGCCTATTTCTCATAACGATGAAATGATTAATTTAATCATTAGCAATTTTAGAGAAGCTACTAAGGACGAATTATCTGAACGAAGCTTTAAAGCTGTTGTCCGGAAAGTTATAGATAAATATAATCAAGGAAAAGTTAACTCCTTTAGGGATTACCTTGCAACAGCACTAGCAAATAAAATTTACGATCTGGAATTACGCCGAGCAAAAGATAAAGCAAGAGAAAATTTAAAAACAGCCAAAGAACAACTGATTCAAGAGAAAATTCAGAAGCTAGAACAACTAGAAAAGAAGCCATATGTAAGAAGAGTACCACTTTACAATTGGCTGGAAGATTAATGATTTGTTTAAACTGCGGAAAGTTGGTCGTTATTGAGAACGGAAAGATTGATTGGAATTTGGAAAACGGAATGTTATTCGCTATGATGAAAACGATTATGTCTACTATATTTGTGACTTAGATGGGCTAGTTATTTCGTATGAAAAACGTGTTAAGCAGGGAAAGAAATGTCTATGGGATTACGATATTGATATTAATCGGATTAGGGGAGATATATTTTCGATTCCGAAAGATGGCCGTTATCGACTTCCAACCGGTTTAGCCGAAGACTTACAATCTGAATTGAAACGGCTGCAGAAGGAATTGAAGCGTATTAGAAATGAACAGAAAGAGATTGAAAATGAGTTGAAGAATCTCAAGATACGGAACCTAGATCAACTTCAGCACAATATCCAGAAAAGAGAAGAACTATTATTTAATATCTCGCGCTCATTGGCCAAAAAGATAGTGTACGGTTATTAGTGCTCCGTGCACTTTTACTTATATGTAACAAATAGCATGCCTTACCTCTCCTAATCAAGGGAGGGGAACCATGCTATTTTTTATATTCTCTATATGATTTATTTAGACATTTAGTATCATAACTTTTAATTTTTGACACCGATTCATGAGTCTAGTAATATCAGTATATAAAGAAGTGTCATAACTTAGTGTCATAATTAAAGGGGGATTTTTGCTTTTGAAGTATGGTTATGCGAGGGTGTCAACTGTTCATCAAGATTTGGAAGCTCAAATACAGGAGCTGGAAAAAGAAGGATGTGACATAATCTATAAAGAAAAGTTTACTGGTACAAAAAAAGATCGACCGGAGTTCCAAAAACTGTTAAGCGTATTAGAAGAAGGAGATACTTTAGTGGTAACTAAACTTGATCGCTTTGCCCGGTCAGCAGCAGATGGAATGGAAATTATAAAGAGGTTGTTTGAACGAGGGATAAAAGTCCATGTCTTAAATATGGGACTTGTTGAGGATACACCCACAGGCCGACTGATTTTAAACATCATGCTAGCTTTTGCGGAATTTGAAAGAGATATGATTATTGAACGAACACAAGAGGGAAAAGCGATCGCGAAACAAAAACCTGATTTTCGAGAAGGCAGACCCAAAAAATTCAGTAAGAAACAGATTGAACACGCTTTAAAATTAAAAGAGACTCACTCTTATAAACAAGTAGAAGAAATGACTGGTATTAGCAAAAGTACGCTGATTCGGGCAAAAAAGAAAGCTGAAATTAAAATTATTTAAATAAATCCTTTACTTATAGTTACTATTATTATATAATAAAGTTACTTAAATAAATTATATAAGGTGATTAAAATGGGAGAATTTAGAACTGAATTGATTGGCAAACGGTTCTTTAAAAATGGGGCCATATATACGGTTTATGCTGTTGCTGCAACGGGGTTATTTGCTCATGAAGGTACTCGTATGAATGTTAACGAAAGAGGGGAAGTAATAAATCCGAAATTTTTTTCCTACGAAGACGTGGAAGGAACCTTTATCGGTCCTGGTAGGCCGGCAAAAGGTACGACAAAAAAAGTAAGTCTCACTTTAACTGAAGATATTTGGAAAGAAATTCAGCAAATAAAAAAGGAAAAAGGAATTAGTCAATCTGCAGTGCTTAGAGATATTATCGAACACTATTTTATTGAACAGGAGGTCAGACAATGAAATTAAAAATTTATAAAGAGAACGGAGATTTTGTTATTGAGAGAGTCAATGATTTTAATCATTCTTTTAAGCGTTACTTTCTAACAGAGGAAGGACTAAAAGAGGGATTAGACGCATACAAAGACAAGGTTGATGATTATAAGGTTGAAGCATCTAAGGAAGTTTTCTCTCTTGTCGTGAATCATTTGAACGCATGAAGGAGAATATGTATTATAAAATGCAGAATATGTTGGATGAGATAGAAATAAATTAAATGCGTACTCGATCGAGACGCATTTATTTATTTCTATTAAAAATTTTCTGTTAATATAAAATAAATTTGTGTATTATAATTGTAATGTTCAATAAATAAAGTAGGGGTGGGTTTATGAAGAAAATAATAATTAGCATTTTATCTGTTGGATTGATTTCTTTATTTGTTTATGGATGTAATAGTAGTAGTACTAAATCAAGTTCAAAAATACTTGAAAAAGGAGTTTATCTTGGGAAAAATGCAACAAAAGAGATCATTGAAGTAAGTGAAGATACTACGTGGACAATTAAAAGTGATTTAAAAGACAGCTCAAATTTTAATACCGTCTCGGTATCCGATACCGGGAAAAAAATTGATGAATATCCAGTTGTTAAGCTTACGATTGAAGATACTAAAGGAGATATTGAAAGTTATTTTGGAACGAGGGAAGGTCGAAATTTCCTTGTTGCTAGAGAAAATGATAATGTTTATTTTATAGCTATTTCTGATGAAAATCGTGAGGAAATTGAAAAAAATATTGTAAAAGAAAAAGAGGATAAAATTGCTTATTTAAAACGTGTTTCAAAATATAGTTTTGAAAAAAGATAATTGTTTTTATGTTGTTTTTATGATAATTTGGAACTATAATTATTATTAATCATTTGGTAGAAATGAACTGTTGAATAAATGCGGTTTATTTCTGCACATTTGTGATTGACTGTCCAATTAAAATGTGCAATAATTATTTTAACTTGGAATTAATAGACAATTAAATGATCACCTGTTTATAATTTATAAAAAGAAGGAAAGAGTGACTGTATAAGAACGCCAATTCTTATACAGTCGTAACATTAACATGCGCCTGTTAATGCTACTTTTACTCTCTCTTTACTGTTCACCCATTATTATACTATAACTATTTACATATTGGCAACAAAGTTTCACAGTGGCTGAACTTAAGGGAAAAGGTAGTAGCTGATAATAGGGCTACTACCTTTTTAATTTTATAAATAAAAAGGAAAGGAGAAATGCATATGAATAGACCGCATGATAATTCGTACTGCGGCTGGACTGAGTACGACATCAAAGAGATGGGATGGCAAATTTACACATTCAGCGGAGAAACATATGTGAAAAAAGATTTTCGAGGAAACTTTTTCAATACCCGCACTGGTGAGGTTGTTCCAATTAACAAATTGTTTCGATTTATTCGGAACGTGACAAATAGCGAGGGATACATACTCGCTAAAAGAAAAAAAATTGGGAGCCCATTGTGGGAAGTAAAGCACAAAAAACGATTTAGGGTTCCAGTGTATTAGTTATTAGGTTTATATAGAGGTGTATATTTTTTAATTTGCAAATAATTTTTGATCAATTTCAAAAAATATTTGCTGTTCCTTGAAAACTGCTGTTCTTTGAAAACTGAATATAGGTAACGTACTGCATCTGGTCCTTCACAGATGTTCCCTGGTTGGTCACCAGGAGTACGAGGCGAAAAGGCAAGCAGTAGGAGTAGCATTTGCTACTTCGGTAGAAGGTATTTTTAAAGGTACGTCTTAGGTTTTCTGATCCAATTAGGAATTCTAAGAGAGGTTTTCTGATTCATGCCAGAAATCAGAATTCATTTAGGAGTCTTCGCCATGACCATAGATTATCCATGACCATAGATAATCGATGATTGAAAGCGAAGGGACGCATTGCCAAGATCCAATTTGTTTGGGGAGCATTACTCCTAATAAGGTGGCAACTCAATGCCTGAATGTTGCATTAAAAAATTGTTTGTAAATTAAAGAAATATACACTACTTTTAGAGAGGTATTTATTATGTGGTATGTTGATGTCAGCTTTGTTTCTGGAAAAAGTCGGTCTGTTTGTTTTAGAAGTCTTAGAGACGCTGAAGAATTTTGTGACTCTGTAAAAAGGGGAGCATTTTTTTTAGAATGCGATAAGGGGATAATAAATTTAAATAATGTTGAATGCATATCTGAAATAAAAGAACGTCAGGAAGAAAAAACTGCATTTGATGAATATATGAACAGGATAAAAGAAGCACTTGATTAAATAAAAATAATCGAGTGCTTTTTTTATTTATCACAAAGAGGAGGGGAGCTTGAAATGTTCAAGACATGTAGGTTTAGTAGGTTTATTTTAAGCGTTACTTTAATTATCATTGCATGTTTGATCAATGTTGTTAGAGTCGACGCAAAAATTGTTAAGGTAGATGAATTAGATCATCAGTATACTCAAGGTAACAAAATTACCATATTGAAGAATCCAAATGTCAAAAAGTTTGAAATTACAACTAATATTGAATCAAATCGATTTTCTTTATACTCAAAACCTGCACATTCAAATTATGTGCGGGATGGAAATTGGAAAGCATTCATAACTGAAGGTCATTACAAAACTAAAAACTATGATACTTTTCAAGAAGAATATGGTGCGAAAAGTTTTGAAATTAAGAATCCAAAACCGACTGATATTATCAATATATATTATGGAAATATTGGTTTTTATGAAAACAAAGCAATTGACTTGAAAATACAGATTAGCAATATAAATTATTCTGTAAGACCGGGCCTGCCTGATAATGGAGTTGTGTATTTTGATGTATCAGAGAGCCCATATTCTGGCTACGCATACTACAATGCTTCCCATGCTTATATAGAATATTCGTTTTTTTATTCGGATACAGGACAAGCTGTTAATGTTAATGGAAACAGCTTTCTAACATTCAATTCATTAAATGGTTATGGACCGGGAAATGGAGAATTTATAAATTATTTGAACTATGACACATCAGATGAAAATAGTTTAGTAGATGCGTATCTGAAAAAAGAGACAAACGTATCACTACAGTCATTCGATAATAATCCGTATTTTTCTTATAAAAATCCTATATATATAGGCCTAAACAACAATTTCGAGGACAAATTGGGCAGCGATACTTTTACGAGAAATTCGGTATCCTTTCAAATACTAGGAGTCAAACATAAATTTGTTTTTGGTGCCGGACACCATTCTGCGTGGAATGCAGTTTCTAGTTCAACTCTTTTTTCTGTTACAGCTCCAACTCCTACGAAAAATGTAAAAAACACCAGTGGAGAGGACATAAACGGGAAAGATGTTTATTTTAATCAGGAAATTATATATAACATTGGCCAAAAAGTTAACATCTTAGGTCAAGATATCCTTGAAAAATATAAAAGTTTTGAAATTAGGGATAGGTTATCCCCATATGTAGAGTATAAAAATGCAATGCTTATTAGCGAAGATGGAAATGTAATCGAAAATGCAGGTAGTATTACTTATGATAAAAGCACTCATACGGTTAGATTCGTAGCAAATGAAGACTTTCTAAAAAACCGAATGCAATATAATGGAGAGACATATTTTCTACGAATCTATACAAAAGTTTTGTCTGTTAAAGACTTTAATTATGTTGATGGTATTCAAATAGAAAATAAAGGTACATCGATCATAAATTCTATTTCAAAAGACAGTAATATCGTTCGTAATAACATAAAACCGATGCTTGCTGAAATTGGAGTAAAAAAAATTCAAATATATACAGATAGACATGATTTAGGATTGCCTATTTATATTACCTTAGATCCAAGTTTTTTAGGTGCAAAGAACCAAAATGAGTTAAAAGATAAAAATATAGTGCTAAAAGTCATTGATAAATCAACCAATCAATTAGTTTTATCAAAAAAGTACGATCTATCTGAAATCCCTTCTTTTATCATTCAAGATAAAATTCCAGGACAATTTCTGAAAACGAATAGTAAATCAACATATGAAGCTACTATATCTACTGAGGAACCAAAATTTATTTCTATTACGGATCCAACTATAAATACAGAGGGCTACACAGCTACAGAAGAGAACATTAGTGTTAAAGAATCTAAATCGTTATCGTATAAAGCTGTGGTTATGACTGAAAGAGTAATTCATCAAGATATGAAAAAGTATTATGAAACAATAAATTTTGAGAATACTTCATTACCTAAACAAAAAACCGGATATGGTTTTGCTATTGATTTTGATATAGAGTATACAAATGACCTGGGGAAAATAGATGATATTGCTATAAATGCTATTGTAAATGATAAACTTGTTGATTCTTACTTAGATTATGATTCAAAACTTGGTTATACAACTATACCACTTGAGTTACTTTCAGCTAAGATATCTGATAAAGAATCTACTTTTAATTTCAAATTACCTCATGTGAATGTAGAGGAAAAAACCGGATATTTATTTACAGATAAACAAGTTCAAGAAAATGATAAAAGAATAAAACATGACTTGTTTGATGGCAAAAGGAAATTATACGTCCCTATTTGGGCTGATTTAGATAAATATGACATTTATATTCAGCCTAAAAATACCATAGGGATCAATAGAGTTAAGTTCTCTGCAGAAAAAACACTAGATGTATATGCCTATATGTATGGACATATAGGTTCAGATACTATTGATAAGGATGAAATTATTATTGAACCTGTTGATCCTCAAAATCCATTTCCAGAAGGGCTACCTGAAGGATGGACTCAAAATGATCTTAATTGGTTAAAAAGAGAGTAAAAGAATTAAAAATATTCTTTTACTCTCTTTTATTTATAAAAAATTAAAAAAGGAAAGGAGGTTGAATGCATATCGCGTTCTGGTACTGTTTGAATCAAGATAAAAAATATTCTGAGTTGAAATTAAGATCCAAACTGTTAAACCTATTAAAAAGAATTATCTTTCTAAAAACGACATTTTTGGTGATTAAAAAAATGTACAAACGCTATGAAGATGTCCCATGATACTTACTTATTGCAACTCCTTACTCTTTTGAAGGAGGGAAGTGAAAAATTTGGTCATACTATCGTATGATACAGCGAAAAGATATTTAATAATTATGTCGTTATATCTTATTTTGGCTTCAACCCTGATAAAAGGGTTGAGTTTTTTATTAGAAAGTAATTTTTTGTTGGTAGATTATTTGGGGAATTTTACCTCGGAAGATTTAAATTTATCGAAACTTCAAGAGTTCAACTTTGATTCTTTTAGCTTTGAATGGTTGCTTAATGCTTTGAAGGATAAAATAGACAGCTTTTTGGAAAATTTAATTCCTTTAACATTAGGATTTATTCAAACAGGTACAGGATTTATTGCAATACGAAAAGTTGTCTAATTCATATAACAAGGTAAGAAAGAAGGTGAAAAAATGTTAGATCAAAACACGGATCGTTCCTGGTGGATGATTGGAGCAGTCATTGTCGGAGCAGGTCTAATTGCTGCAGCGAAGATTGCCTTTCCAGAAGTTTTCGATAACGTGATTGATTTCTTCTTATCAAACATTCCTAACTCGATTTAAAGTCGAAAGTGGAAGGGGGAGGAAATATTTTCTCTCCCTTTAACTTTAATTCGAACTAAAAGAGTAAGAGAGATGGTGAAAAAGAAAGAGGGATAAAAAGTGAGAGATTATCCATTTATGATCGGTTTGACTTTTTTTGGTATCCTACTTATGATTTTTATCTCTATATTTTATCATAGCAGTTATAGGCAGGATTCTATTGTATTAGGTATGACTGAAACTATACGTACCTCAGCTATTGCAAATGTTGATAATGTTTCTCGTATAAATGAAGGTGAGTTATTTCTTGATATAGAAAAGTTTGAAAAAGATTTTATGAATAGAATCTCTAAGAATAAAAATATTAATCTGAAAGATCCTAAGTATAAATTTGAATATCTAAAAAATGATAATGGTTCTATAAAAGCTATTAGAGTAGTTATTCAAGATGAGGATACTAGGTATCAAGCTACATGCAAGGTTGATATATCAAATTTATAAAGGAGGTATTTTTACTAGATTATGATCAAACCTACTCAACTAAGTAATATTCAAGACGATCTTATTCAAAATCACGCAGAGTTAATTGTTAAGGGTCTACTAGATAAAAAAGCCCGGGAAAAACTAAAATATGTCGTAATTAAGGAACATGGCCATGTTGTGAAAGGAAATGAAGACATAGCTGATTATATTGTTCAGGAAACAGTTGGTACAGGGATTATTGAGGACATTATAAAAGATAAAAGTATAACTGATATTGGTTATAACGGAGTAGATTTAATCATCGAAAGTAACGACAAAAAGAAAAAATATACTGGTGATAGAGAAATTTCGGAAGATTACATTATTCGTATCATTCAAAAATTTGCTAATGCGGTTGGGGAAGATTTTACTCCCAAAAAGCCGATTTTGAATGCGGTGTTTGAAAACATCCGTATTAACGCTGTTCATAAAGCTAGAAGTCCGTATGGTACAACAATGAGCATGAGGATCGTGAGGCCACGGCTAGCCTTGAATGAAAATAACTTTAATAAGTTTGCTCCATCGTTTATGTATGACTTTTTTAAATCATCTGTACTTGCTCAGACTAACATCGCAATTTCAGGTGAGGTTGGAACTGGGAAAACAGAATTACAAAAATTATTGATTTCTTTTGTTCCTTTCAATGACAAAATCATCATGATCGAAGACGTACTTGAGTCTCATGTGAAAGAAATATTCCCTGAAAAAGATATTTATTCCTGGACAACCAGTGGAGATACAACTATCACAGTTTTGGTGAAAGAAGCACTACGCAATAACCCAAGATGGATTATTATTTCTGAGACTAGAGGAGAAGAAGCATATGAGATGATTCAAGCTGTTCTAAGTGGACACCATATTGTTACCACTTTGCACGCTGTTAATGCAGCAGCGATTCCACGGCGGTTTGTAAACATGGCAAAAATTGGATATTCTGTATCGGAAGAAACCTTAGAGCAAGATATTAAGAGATATTTCGATTTTGGTGTTCACTTAAAGCGTATTAACTTCAAAGGATATACTTATCGATATTTGTCTGAAGTGATTGAGTTTGGTGAAAAGGACCGTACTATATTTAAACAACGTTTTCATAATGGACAATTGATTTATGAAACAGGAAAGTTGTCGGATGAATTTAGGGAAAAGCTAGAAGAAAAAAATATTCATCTTGATTTTCCTGAAAATGATAAAGGGATAATTATGCTTTAAAAGTGAAAGGCGGTGTTTAAAATTTGCAAGTTGTTACAAGGAGGAATGTAAAGAGGTTAGGTACGAAAAAGAAAAACGTATTGAATGTAGATGAATTAAACGCTTATAAAGCTGCCTATGAAAAACCATTGGGAACAAAAGATTATTTTTACTATATTGGTTATCCAGCAATTTTATCAGGCGTTTTTTCTTTTTTACTACTCTATTATTGGTGGTTATCACTGATTTTCAGCGTGATAGGAGCAATATACGGTTGGAAAACGTTTCTCCCAAAAAGCGTTAAAAAAAATTACGAAGCTTATTCCTTTAATGAAAGGAATAAGTTTGTGAATAACATGACCCAAATACTTACTGATGAGACTAAAACAGTACCGAAAGCTCTTCATTTTGCTAGTCAAAGATCATCTGGTGAATTTAGGGATGATCTTACGAAATTACAAGCCCGAGTAATGGGTACTGATAACGAAATGATTAAAGAGGGATTTCGTGAACTAAGTGATAAATATAGTGACGATGTTATCTTTGTTCAATACTTAGAACAGTTAGAAACTGCCATGTTAGAAGGCCTTGCAAATATTGATACTTTAAAAGATATCAAATCGTACCACAATGATATGAAGAAAAAGCAAAATGAATATGAAGTAAAAAAACAGCGTCATTTACGCGATATGAGAATGCTAGCAGGAGTTATCGCTATCTTTCTTTTGTCTATAACGTTTTCCTTTGGATTTGACACGTATATAAATGCTTTTGCCCGTCACCCTATAGGATGGGTTACATGCGGCATCTATATGTTGCTTATGCTCCATTTTTTTAGGAAGTTCTCAATATATATGTTTGATGACTCAATTTTGGAGGTGAAGCTTTGAAAATTGTTAGTCAAACAGAACGAAAAAAGAAATTTATTCGCTTTGTTGCAGAAAAAGATTTATACCTAATGTTGAGAAATATGGGAAATACTATACAAAAAATCGATAAGTTTCAAAAACAGAGAATTGTTCAAACTGTTTTTGTTTTTATTTTCCTATTTTTCTTTGCATTAGTTTTTTCTAGCTGGTTTTACATGCTAGCTTTTATTGCACCGATTTTTTACTACCGGACAAAATACAGAAAGGTGAAGTCAAAATATACAATTTGGAGGTTCCAAAGAAAACTGCAGTTTTCAAAATTCGCTAGGTTACTTATTCCTTACTTGAAGCAAAGTAAAGGGGAAGTATCTTTATATTCGATATTCAATAAACTTTTACGAAGATTTGATAACCAAGCTGATAAAAACTCACTCTACACACTGATGACAGAGATGAGTAACAAGCCAAACGATATTCAACCTTTTGTTGATTTTGCCATGAGACAAAGTGGCACTGATATGTCAGTATTGTTTATGACGACTGTGTATGATTTTCGTCAATCTACAAAAGATACTTCAGTAATTGATGAATTAGGCAAAATCGCTAGTGAAGAATTAATGAATGGTATTGACGAAATTATTAGATATAAATTACAAAGATTCACTTTTTTCCCTACCAAAATCGTAATGTCTTCGTTCATCATTGTTCTTGGATTCGCTGTATCTGTATTAGTTTATAACTTATCGAATAGTCAATTTTTTTTAGGAGGTTAGTTAGGAGGTGACCTAACGTAAATGACAGAAGGAGCAATTTGGGAATTTGTGAAATGGTTTATCGGATTACTTTTGTTACTGATGCTTATTTCAGTAACTATTTTTTTTATCGAATTGGAAGGCGTCAACTCATATAAACAGCAAGTGAACTATCAAATCGAACGAAAGGGTGGGCTTACTGCGGATGCAGTTGCCTATTTAGATTCTTATTCAAAAACTTATTACAAGGGTCGTTTTACGATTGAAAGCGACAAGCTTAATGAAAAAGTCTCATATGGTGAGATGGTCGACTATGAAATAAAAGGAAAATTTGATATAAAAATTTTCCCTATACCGGATGTTGAATTGACATTTAAAGGTACCGGCGTTTCACAAGTGCGTTAAAAGGTGGGAGGGAAGTTGCTAGAAAATAATGTCTTTCGATTTATTATGTTGATTGGTTCTATTATCGTTGTTTCTTTTCTGATCAATTCATTGTTAGTTCATTTTGATGATGTTAAGCATGTGTTTAACCAGTATTTTTTGCAGCGATTAACAAAGTATTAAAAAGGAGGTTGAAATATGGCAGGAAGAAAGAAAGAAAATCCATTACAAAAGGCTGTTGAACAAATTTTACGAAAAAAAAATCTGGATTATAACGAGTGGAAAAAGGAAGTTATTTACAAAAGAAAATTGGCTGTTATGGCTGATGAAGATAAGGAATGGATACAAAATATTCTAAAGGAAGAGTCTTTACAAGTTATTATGAATGATTTTTTAGAAAAAGATTCTCAAATATCTTAATAATATATCAATCTATCAATGAAGGAGAGTTTAGGTATGAAACATGTGATTAATAACTTACCTTATAACGATTTTTTCTCAAATGTTTCAAATGCAGTTTCTACATTTACGGGAAAACTGCAAGGGATATCGTTAGTCGTTATTATTTGCTGTATTGCAATTACGGGTTTTATGTTTTTGTTTGGTGAAGGCCCAAGCCGCACAGCAAAAAAATGGCTCATTTACATCATTACTGGAGCTGTATTAATCTTTGGTGCTTCAACATTGGGTAGTACTATAAAGTCTGTATCTGGATTCTAATTAAGAACGAAAGGGAGGTTAACCTGTTGGTTTCTCCCTTTTTATTTTTAGAAAGGGGATATGTTGTAAATGTTTGTAGTCACTTTTAGTGATATTGATAGAGACATATTGAAAATTAACAAAGGTTTTAAATCGAAAAAGGGCCATTCATTAGTGAAGGCTGAAAATATGTTAAAAGAGCTACATGAAAATATAAATAATACAAAAAAAATAACATTAGTTCTAACAGATACTGATAATGAACTAGACTATATTTTTGAAAATATTAAAATTGATCCTTCTCAATCCATTCCAAACTTACTAGAAATTCTTGATGGGGAAATTTCCTCTTCTGGTCATGAAGATGCCCAGAGGTTAATTAGTGATCTTGAAAAAACTTATCAGATGGAACTGCGTGATCATTCATTTTCATCAAGAGAGGTTAAAAACAAACGTAAGTTAGGAGGATTATCGAAATATCTCAAAAAAGCAAAAAATTATGTAATTAAAAATCCGGATTCTGAATTAGAGAATAATAACAATTCAATCTCAAATTCAAATGATGATTTTGCCGAAATAGAAGAATTACAGTCTTTCGAAAATGATTTTGAAGAAATAACTGAGACAGAAACAGATAGTGATTTTAGCGATTTTGTAAGTGTATCTGAGGAAAATACTTTTAATGAACAATGGATTGAAAATGATTCTGTTTTAATAGAATCTGAAGAAACAAACTTTCACAACCAGAATGTCCCAAGGGAACAAACTGTAGAAAATGAAAATGTTATTGGGGCTGCTGATGATGTAGAAATCGAAATTTATGACGATCTCCCTGTTGCTCATCAGAAGCATCAAGATACGAATCAAGAGGAACAAAGAAATGAAGTGGTTTTCCCTACTTATGAAAGTTATTTGGATATGTCCGCAGTAGAAAAAACGATAGAGCGTTATAAACAAAGATTTAATAAAGAACATTTAGTGAAATTTTTAGGAATATCACAGGATACCGATTTAGATAAACTCAAATTAAAGTATGCTATGAATGCATTGGATGAATCAGACTTTGTACTCCTGAAAGATTTTTTCTATAACAGTGTTGAAAATATTAGAGATAAGATACAAAGACAACTGATAGAAGTATATGAATCGTGTATGCTTTTTAATTATGAAGAGGAGGCAAAAAAAAGGGTTGAAGATTCTGTTAATGCGTTGGCAAATGAATTTGAACAAACTTTAGAAAAGTATATAAATGAACAAGAGGATGAATATAATCATAAATTGGAAAAATTTGATTATGAACAAGAAAAAGCTTTACAAGAATTTAAACAACGACAACAATTGGAGAGAAATTCTTTTATTATGGATTTAGATCAAAAAAAATCTTCTAGAATTTCATTGTATAAAGATAATATGCAAAACGACTTTAAGAAGAAAAAGGAAGATCTTATTGATAATAAATCTTCCGAATTAAAATATCAATTCCTCAATCAACTTACAGAAACAAAACGTGTAGCTACGCGAAATTTTGAACAAGAAATTGAATCCGTTATGGACAACATATGGGATAAGCTGCAAGAATCCTTAACTAAGTTAAGAGATGATATTGAAGGTCGTGTTCCAGGATGGAAAGCTGAAATTGAAGAAAAACGGAGATTAGAAGCTGAAAAACGAGAGGAAGAACGAAAAAGAGAAGTTCTAGAATTGGAAAAACAACGATTAGAACTACAGCGTAGACAATTAGAAGAAAGTAACAAAAACAATAGTAACGTTGTTGAGGAAATTATTGATAGAAAGCTAGCTGATTTTGATGGAAAAATAAATCGTTTATTTCAAACTCAGTCTCAGTTTCTTAACTCTAATAGCTTTAATAACTTCCAACAGCAACAACATCATGAAACGCAACAACATCATGAAACGTCAAAAGATAAAAAACTTAATAAATCTGTTAATATATTTTTGCTAAGTATCGCAGCAATAATTATTGCTACAGCTGGGGTAGTCATTGGTAAATCAACTTCAACAGAAGAGCACGTTAATGCTCAGACAATGTCATATGGTGAAATATCCAAAATTATTGATGAAAAATTGAGTGTACAAGATCAAGATTCGGATGCAAAATCAAATCATCAAGAAGATGATGTAAATGATGATTTGGATACACTTTTGATGAAAAAAGAGTATTCAAAAGCTATGAGCCTATATAATGATAAAGAAAGTTTGGATAAAATTGAAACTGCACTTTTTGAAAGTGATGATTTAGCTACATTGATCGTTTTTAACAAAACAAAAGATTCCACGTATGGACCTTTAGACGAAGCTATCCTATCGAAAGATGGGAAAAAGGCTCTAAATATTTATCAAAATATGAATGATGAAGAAAAAAATAATTTGACAAAAAACAGACGGAAAGAATTATCTTTATTGCTATTTGAACTAGGTGAAAATAAACTAGCTAAAAATCTTTTGGCTAAGTAAAGGGTGAGAAATACTTTGTTAAAAAAGATAAAAAAAAGTAAGTATTTGTCACACTCTTATCGATATGATGTAGAGGGAGAAGAACTTCCGAAAAAGGGAAAGATTAATAAAAAAGCGTTGTTGATCTCCGTATCCGCAGCGCTTTTTTATTTGATGATTTTTAACTTTATATCTAGTTTTTTTAAAAATTTCTTCAACATGATAGCAAAATTAGAGAATCCAACTTTGGTAGATATTTTTAGTGTTGATTGGAGTTTTTTGTTTCAAATAACTAATTTTGTTACACCTGTTTTTAGTTTGAAAGTATATCTTTTATTGTTTGTTATATCAATAATAATCGGACTACTTGTTTATTCGAAACTGAACTATAAAAGTGAAAAAGAGATTTCCTACGGTCAAAAAGGAGATTCTAGATTTACAACTATAGAAGAAATTCAAGAGCAATATGTAGAGATTCCCGAAAAAGGGGAGACCTTTAAGGGAATTGGAGGGGTGCCGATTTCACATTATAAAGATAAATATTATATTGATACGGATACTGTGAATACTTGCATCTTAGGAGTCTCGAGATCAGGAAAAGGTGAAATTATTATTACTGTCATGATTGATATTTTGAGTCGGGCAGAAACAAAATCTAGTATGATCATAAACGATCCAAAGGGTGAGCTATTTGCGGCTGCCAAAGATACTTTAGAGAAACGTGGCTATGATGTACAAGTCTTAAATCTGCAAGATCCATTACAATCAATGTCGTATAATGTTTTGCAATCTGTAAAAAATGCGTGGTTGGAAGGAAATGAGCAGGAAGCTGGAAAAAGAGCTACTTCAATTGCATTTTCTTTATACAATAAACCTGATGCAGGGGAAAATAAATGGGCATATGATGGGGCGCAAAACGCTGTAACAGCGATTATTTTAGCATTAGTTGAATATTGTATAAAAAACAATTGTCCAGAAAAGATTACTATGGCTAATGTTGCCGATATGTTAAATGAATTAGGTGCTTTTTACTATAAGGAAAATGAAGATGATTTTATTGAGAAAAATGCCCTTGATGAGTTTTTTAAAAATCTACCTCAAGGTCATGTTGCAAAATTGCGATATGGTTCAACTTCATTTTCTGGTGAAAAAGCTAGAGGAACAATACTTTCTACTGCAAATGAAGGGTTACAACCTTTTATAGATCCTTTATTTGCAAAAATGACATCTAAGAACTCTATTGATTTAAAACAAATAGGGTTTCCTAAATATTTGATGGGTCAACTCAATAATTCATTTATGAATAAACGAATCCATATAGCTTTCCATAAAAATGATAAGGAAAAAACATTAATTGGATCTTATAAGGTGAAAGTGAAATCGCAAGGCATGTATAATCTCAATTTTGATGAAAAACTTGAAACAGGAGATTTAATTCTAATTAAATATGAAGATGAAAAAGTAAAATATAAATTAATATACGAGATCAAATTTGAAGAAGAAACTGATAAGGATGGAAATGTTATATATCAAAAGAAAGAAGGATGTGAACACCTTCCTGAATATAAACGGGAAGTAACAATAAAAGAGCTTTTAAATACTTTTCCTGGAGTACAAAAAAAATTGCAAATGAGATATTCAGATAAACCTACAGCTGTATTTATGATTATTCCTGATTATGATTCGTCTAATCATACACTAGCCTCAATCTTTACGAAACAGCTTTATACAGAGCTTGCCCAAAATTGCGTTGAAACAAAAGGAAAGAAATGTTTTACAAGAGTACATTTCATTCTTGATGAATTTGGAAATATGCCGGCAATAGATGACATGGACCAAGTCATGACTGTTTGCTTAGGAAGGAATATTCTTTTTAATCTAGTTGTCCAATCATATTCGCAAATAAAAAGAAGATATGGAGATGCAGCAGAAACCATAAAAGAAAATTGTCAAAATCATATATACATCATGTCAACAAATGATGAAACCATTGAAGAATTGTCTAAAAAAGCTGGCCATAAAACAATTATTTCTAGATCAAGCAATGAATCACATTTAGATTTGGATAATAAAATTACTAAAGGTGCAGATCAGCAAAGAATTATTACTTTTGAAAGACTTTCCCAATTAATTGAAGGCGAAACTCTAGTTATTCGTTCTCTGCATAGACAGGATAGGCAACGTAAAAAAGTACGTCCTTACCCTATTTTTAATACAAAAGAGACCGTGATGCCTTATCGTTGGCAATTTCTATCAAATTGGCTAGATACTTCAAAAGATTTGAACGACATCGATATTAAATCAGAACATTCTAACCTAAATTTGGAAAAATTGAGAATAAATTTTGCTGATTTTATCGTTGATGAAAATGCAAGAAAAATGTATCTTAAAAGAAATCAATTAAGTTTAAATAATGTTCAAAGTCAAGAGAATGTTCAAAGTCAAGAAGAAAAAATTGTAAATGAGATTGAAAAATTATTAATTGATACAGAATTGGATAAAAATACAGAATATTTAAAGCATATAGTTGAAAATTATAAAAATTATAAAGTTTTACCAGAAAATAGAGTGTTAATCAATTTATCAGTAAATATTGACAGTCCTACTATTGTGCAGAAAATTAGGGAACTGGCAGAAATGAGGAAAAATTAGCAGAGAAAGGAGTTTCAAATGAGAAATAAGAAAAAAATCATATTTTTTATGCTACCGTTTTTAGCTATAACGGTAGCTTTTTTTATTCCTGATACTGCAAATGCAAGTATCTGGGATAACCTTTTTGGAGAAGACACAGAAGAGATTGTGAAATTTTTACGCGAACATTCTGAGTGGCTACAATATGCCAGTTTTATGGGAGTAATTTTACATGCTATTGCATGGTTTATTGTGAAAGGTCTTTATGTACTGGTAGCTTTTATGGAAAGCTTGATCCCTGAATCTATGAACTTATTAAATTTTTTAGATGATTCGGGGATGCAAGGCTTGGTGAAAGCCGTAGTTAGTGATCTTGTATTTGTACTTCTGATTCTTACACTTGTTTATTTAGGTTTTAAAACTGTTATAGCAAAAGAACCTCCGAAATTTAAAAATGTAGGAGTGAATATTTTTATTTCTGCTTTTTTAATTATCGGGCTACCTACCCTTATGGATACCATGGAGGATATTTCCACGAAGTTTTATGATGCAACTCAAAAAAGCAACAATAATGGGAGTGTTTCTAGTCTTTCATGGAATTTAATTCAAAATAATACAGCAGATTTAATGTATGTAGCTGAAAGTAATTTTGATTTAATCAAAAATGGTGCGAATTCTTCTGAGCCAAAAAATAAATTAACACCCGAAACTTTCAAATCAGTTGATCTGAATGAAGTGATTACACCGGATGCGGTCGATAAAATTGACAGTGCTGATCAAATTAATAGTCTTAAATATACATTATCTGTAGACAGTCAAGGTAACTTTACAGCAACAGAAATTGATGGAAGTTTATTATCTTTCTTTAGCGATAAATTTGACGGCGGATATTTTAGATATCCTGCAAAATTTTTCCCTATTATTGTTGGTTTAGTTGCTTTATTTGTCGCTTATTTATTTACGATTTTTGTTTTTGCTTCAACAGCGATTGAAATAGGCTTTAAACAAATACTCGCTCCGATCATTTTTTCAACCGATTTAGAATCGGGACAAAGAACAAAAATGGTTATTCAAGATATTGGAAATGGTTTTATGCTTATAGCCTTTACTGGCTTGAGTCTTAAATTATATACTGTGTTTCTTTCTTTTTTAGCTAATAGTGATATTAATATTTTGGTTTATGTAATTGCGATGATTGCAGCTACTTTTATTTTGATTAAAGGATCTAGTACAATTATGCGATATTTTGGAGTTGATGTTGGCGTTAAAGATGGTTTTGCTCAACTCACGGCAGCATTTGCGCTTGGACGTAGTACAGCTAATCTTTTTAGTGCAGGAAAGGGAATGAAGAATCCAAATAATGCAAAAGACGGGTTACAAAAAAATGGTTTACAGGATGCACAAGGAGATGAACAAGGTGAATCTTTAAGAAAAGACTTTGGTAACACATTAAAAAATAGTGTGAATTCAGCTGGTAAAACATTTGGTTACCTAAGAAATAGAGGGGTTAGAGGTGCTGTTGAAGATAGTATTAGAGGATCCGCAGAAAAGATAGGAAACAATATTAGTGATAAGGGAGAAAGGCTTTCTAAAACTCTGAAAGATATCAAAACTCAATGGAACCAAGGTGTTGAAGAAGGGGGTGCAATGGGCCAATCAAATAGAGAAAAATGGCAGGGAAATGAAAATAAAAAAGTTAAATCCATTAATGATCAAAATGGAGATCAATCAGAACTGAATAAAACGTTATCTGATAATGATAAGTCTTTATCGCCTATATCTTCACAATCTTCACAAGGCGTCGAAGATAATTCAGCTGTAACTACCCAAAAACAAAAATTACAAAAAGATTTAAATTCAATTGAATCTGAATCTAATAATCTTAAATCTAACAGTGGTCCTGATTTAGCCGGAACGGCTCGGTTTAAAGCAGAAGAGATAGAAAATCCAAAATTCAATGATAAAGATACTATTCAACGAATGAAATTGAGTCCTTCTACACCTTCTATAAACGAATCACAGGGCGTTTCAGGAAATATGAAGATAAATACTTCACAGGTTTCTCCATCGGTACAGAAGATTTTACAACAAGTTGAACAGACTTCTTTTACGAATCCTGAAATTGCTAAACAAAGTCTAATTCAAGAAGTTCAAAGAGGTTCTTTTGGTAATAATGAAGTAAAACAACGAATTATACAGGAAATTGAACAATCAAGTTTTCCTACACCACAACAATTAGAGCAAAATGTTCGTCAAGTACTGACAGCTGCAAATGTTCCAGGAACGACACAAAATGCAATTCAAAAAGTGATTCAAGAAGTTCAAAATACTTCTCAAAATCCGGAAACAGTAAAAGCTAAAGTGATTCAAGAGATTCAAAATGCTTCTTTCGGTAATGATTCAATCAAACAGTCAATTATACAAGATGTTCAAAAGGCATTTACAGCTACGCCGGAGCAAATTCAGCAAAATATTAAACAGTCTGTGGAAAACATTATAAGTCACTCCGGTGGTACCGGTAGTGTAAATACAGAACAAAAGGAAATAAAAACAGTAGTTGAGAGTAATATCGTAAATCAGGAAGTTAGTAAAAAAGATAAATATTTTGGATCTCTAATAAAAGATGACGAGAATAATGTAAAAAGCAAAAAACCTTCTAGGTTTGATAAGCTTTTTAAAAGTTAGGTGAGGATATAGAGGGAGGGATTAAATATGTATCGTAACCCTAAAAATACGAAACAGGAAATAAAGTTATGGGCTTTTTTCTTGTTGGATATAGGGATAGTAGGAGGAATGCTTCTCCTAGCTAATTACATCAACAAAGTTGTCCCAATATCGGCAACTATGCAAATTGTAAATTACATTTTATTTGCATGTTTTGGAATATTCTTATGTGCCCGAAGCCCAAGTTATCCAATAGAAAGAAATTTTAAACTTATATTTTATATTTTCAGGATGGATAGAAATAAATACCATCCAATAGATATAAAAGATTTTAATAAAAGGAGCGATTTAATTTGAAAGTAGCTGAGAGTAAGAATCATCGACAAAAATCATTGTCTGATACTTTTTTTTCTTTATTTAGAAAAAATGACTTTCCTATTGTAGATGTTATTCCTTACAAACGAATTACAGATGAGGACTATTTAGTTGATGGATTCAATGAATATCAAGCATATTTAAAAGTCACGACAACAGATTTAATTTCTTTAAATGTGAGTGATTTAAAAAAATTTATCCATCAGTTATCTACTTTGTGCCGACTATATACGGATTGTTTCAAAATTCTATCAATGACGTATCCGACTGAAACAAAGAATCAGCAATTATATTGGAAATCAAAAATTAGTGAATACAGAAAAAAATTATTAAGAAATCTCAGTGATACGGAATATAAGCGATACCAATCTATGTTAAAGCTCGCTTCCGATAATCTGAGAAGAGTGACGTGGGTGGAAGAACAACTTTCTGAACTTACTTTTTTCATCGTAGTCTATGGAAAAAACAAAAAGGAATTGGATAATCACGTGAGGGACATGATAAGGTTTGGCGGTAAGCCGTTCTCTTTGAAACTCGTAAGACGCGATGAATTAGAAAAGATAGTTTTTAAATTAAATAACATGAATACGGAAATTTAAGTTAGGGGTGATTCAGAATGAAATTAACAGAAAAAGATAAAATACGACTGAAAGAACAAGGATACGATTTAGAATTCATCCAAAAGATTCAACCAAAAGGTGGAATTAGGTTTGGAGAGAAATATGTGTTTACCGGAGACGGATATATAGGCTGCCTTCATATATATTCATTTGCTGAAGACGTTAGCGAACTTTGGTTGACAGCTATCATGAACAATGAAAACACTGTAGCTACATTTGATGTAGCAACGAGTAATAAAGAGGAAATTATTCGGGATATAAATCGATCGATTGGCGAACTCCGAGATCGTGCGGAGACTGCCAGAACAAGTGTAGAAAAACAAGATGCAACGTATGAACTGAACAATCTGCGAGAATTCGCTCATCAGATTACACAAGGCGGAGAAGTCGTAAAATTAGTGCATGCTAGAATTTATGTTTATGATTTTTCATTGGATGCGCTAGAAAAGCGCATTAGCGATCTTAGAAAAGAGCTGAATGGGCTGAATCATAAATCTTGTATCTTTCTTTTCCAAACGAAACAAGAATGGTTGTCACTATTCTCTAGCTATGATCAACAGAAAGTATATCAAATTGGACATTCTGCGGTGCTGCCTTCATCTTCTATAGGTGGAGGGATACCTTTTCATCATAAATCATTGAAGGATCCTCGAGGTATATATTTAGGACAAACTTCAACTGGCGGCGCATTTATTTTTGATCCTTTCTATTCGACTAATACTAGACGTAGCTTTAACGGCTTTGCACTTGGAATGATGGGTTCAGGTAAATCAACATTTATGAAGATGCTAGAAGAGGGCCTAGTAGCAAAAAATTGTTTTATTAGAGGTTTTGATAAAGCTAGAGAATATTATGATTTAGCTAAATATCAGGGGGGGAAAATTATTGATCTGAGTGGCGGAGAAGGTATGATAAATCCTTTGGAAATTTTCGCTACCAAAACGGATGTAAAAGGAGAAAAGGTTGATGAATATGGTTCATTCATGCAACATTTATCTAAAGTAGCTAATATGATTCGATTTTTAAATCCAAGAATTACAGAAATAGAAATCACGGAGTTTAAAAGTTTATTGAGAAATTTTTACATTGATTATGGATTATTAACTCCTGATTATCGCGAACATCCCGAAAAAGTCAAAGTAACTGGATTAAGGCCTACGGATTATCCAACTTTGAGTGATTTTAGCAAGTATCTTCATTCGGTGAAATATGCAAAACCTACCCCGCAAAGGGTTAGGACACTTGAAGTTATTCGAATAATGGTAGATGAAATGGTTAGTCAATACGGACCTTTATTTGATGGCCATTCTACTCTTGAAAATTTTGAAAATGAGCAAATTGTGTTTTTCGACATAGACGGAATATCTCAATTAGACAGAGAAGTGTTTAATTGTCAGCTATTCACAGCACTGACGATGAATTGGACACATGCGCTCAAAAATGGGAGGAAAATGAAACGCTTATTAGAGGAAGGAAAGCTTTCTCCTAAAGATTTGAACTATTTTATGGTCCTCCTTGATGAGTGCCATAATATTATTAATTCGAATAATCTTTTTGCTGTCGAATATGTGGTTTCTTTCCAAAGAGAAATGCGTAAATATAGTGCTGGTGTGTTTTTTGCTACTCAGTCGCCGAATGAAATTTTACCTGAGGGCGCATCTGATGCAAGTGTTTCCGTTGTGAAAACCGTGTTTGAATTATGCCAGTATAAAATATTTTTCAACTTGGATAATTCTGTGATGGGCAGAATGAAAGAAGTGTTAGGCGATTCTTTGACCGAAACAGAATACGGAATGCTGCCCGAATTAAAAATGGGGCAAGCAATTGTACAAACAAGTAGCACTGAATCTTATTTAGTGAATTTCGATCCAGAACACGAACAGTTGGCACGTTTTAAAGGGGGCCAATAATTAAAAAAAGGTTGTGATAATATTGGAAACGTTTGAAAGAATTACAGGTGCTGCAAATGTGGTTTTAAAGAGGAAAAAAAAAATCAAAATATTGATAGGATTGTTCAGTACTAAAACACTTCTTATAGTGTTTATTTTTTTTCTCTTAGTAATAGCAATTGGGATGTTCGCAGGTTCTTCAACAAACTCACCAAGTGGCCCGATTTCAAATCTTAATTTATCTGAGACAACCTTACAATGGATGGATAAAGTGAGTGCTGAAGCTAAAAAACAAGGGGTACCCGAATTAGTTCCTTATATTTTAGCTATTATTGAGGTTGAAACAAGAGGTGTTGGAAATGATATTATGCAATCTAGTGAAAGTTTAGGATTAGGAGCAGGTAGTTTGACTCCTGAGAAGAGCATTGAACAGGGGATTAAATATCTTAAAAATAGTATGATGTTGGGTAAATCTTTAGGTTTTACAGATGTTTGGGGGATAATACAAAGTTATAATTTTGGTACTAATTATGTTTATTATTTAGCAACGGAGGGAAAAATCCATTCAGTTGATATAGCAGAAAAATACTCTCGAGATGTTGTTGCACCGAGCTTAGGAAACTATACTGGAGAAACATATTCGTATGTAAATGCTGTGTCCCAATCATATGGAAAAACTTATTTATACCGGAATGGAGGAAACTTTTTCTATGCTGATCTAGTGAAACAATATGTAACTTCAGGTGTTGCTGTTGGAAATGAAACGTTTAAAACAATAATGGAAGAAGCCTCTAAATATATAGGTTGGGAATATGTGTGGGGTGGCTCAAACCCAGATGTAGGGTTTGACTGTTCTGGCCTAACACAGTGGACCTATTCAAAAGCAGGAATTACACTTCCCCGTACTGCAGCTGAACAATGGAAGGCAACTCAAGAAGTATCTATAGAAGATGCACAACCTGGCGATCTTATTTTCTTTAAAGGCACTTATGGCGGTCCTCAACATATTAGCCATGTTGGGATCTATATTAATGAAACAACTATGTTTGATTCAAATAATAGTGGTGTCGGTTATCACAATTGGTCTAGTGGTTATTGGATGGAACATTTTGATTCAATTCGTAGGGTGAAACAATAATAATATTCGGTTTTTATAAGAACTTGCAGCTGCAAGTTCTTATAAAATGTTCGGGATATTTAAAGAAAAAAGGGATGGTACGCATGACTAAATTTAATCTAATTTTATCAGGCTGTTTAACTGTTTCAATTATTTTAAATGGAGTTTTATTTTACAATTTGGCCACACAAGAAAGAGAAATTCAATCAGAATTTCAAGAGCAATATAAAGATGAAATTAACAAAAAAAATAAAACAATAACAGCTTTAAAAACAGAGAATATTAATCTAAAAAATAGTGAAAATGACAAAGAAAAAAACTCTGAATTAGAAGCCCAAAGAAAATTTAAAAGTGTGGCCAATCAATTTGTTAAATTTTATTTGGAATATTCAAATAAACAGCTGTCTGAAAGAAGAAATAATTTATTATCTTTGAGTTCAAAAGACGTAGTAGATAAAATTGCACCCGAAGTGAATGAAGAATCAGATAATAAAGTATTAAGCTCTGATCCAGTTTTTACATCTAAACTTAAAGAATCAAATATCTTTGTTAGTGAAACAAATAATATAACTAATAGTGTCAATGCTATTGCAGTTGTTACTTATTTTGCGAAAGGTTCAGAGGGTGAAACAGAAATTAGAGCGTTCATCTATATGAACCTTAAAAAAGAAAGTGATAATTCAATTAAAGTAACTGATTTTGAATATTATCCTATGTAAATTTGAATTTTTGAATTAGAAAGGAAAGATTCATATGATTACAACATTAGATTGTTTAAAAGCCAATTATAATTACTCACAAGATAATTGCTATTTAGTTTTTATACACCAAGTCAAACCACGGCATAAAGAAAAAATTAAAGCTGATTGGTTTGACTTTAATTATGGCGGAAAGGTCTTGTGGTTACTTGTAAGGGAATTGTCTGATGATGAGTTCATGAAACCTAAATATAGAAGAATTAAATTTAAAAACATAAAACCTGAAGTAGAAATTGTTCGAAAGGATAGTGTTTTATGAGAAAAAAGAAATTTTCATTTTCACATACACAAGCTTATCTTTTTACATTATCTTTTTTTGGTTTATGTTTTTTTTCAGTTTTCATTTCACCAATATTTACTGGGAAATCATATTCTTTTGAAGATGCAGCTTTAAATGAATATGATTTTTTAACTAATACTACGGAAATTGCTTTAGTTAAGAAAGAATATAACCCTGATCGACAACTTATGAGATTAGATTTTTCTTTAAGAGAAGCAACTGCAGATTCTAAATTGTCAAACATGGAATATGAAATAGAAAGTAAATATATTACTGATAGTAGTAAGAAACTTAAAACAAAAATAATTAGAGTAGATGATAATTATTTAGTTGTATTTGTGAAAAATATTCCGGAAGGATTCAGTGTTTTATCTACAACAATTTTTCCAAAATACATTCACCCAGAAATTGAAGTAAGTAATGATTTACAGGATAGAAGTTTTAAGATATATGTGAAAGAATCAGATAAGATTATAAATAATTCATTAGCCATTCAATCAAAAGATAAATATCAAAAGGAGTATATTTCTTTTGAACAAGATTTAGTTAGAAATGAAATACAAAAAAAGTTAAAAGAAATTAAAAATAGGGAAATTGCGATTAGTGATTTAAGTAAATCTATATCTAATCTTGAAACTGACATTAATTATCAGACGGAAAGTGAAAAGTTAGAAACAAACAACCAAATTAACTCACACAAAACGAAAATTAGTCAGTATGAGGATGAAATAGATACACTAAAAAATGAAGTAGAAGATTTAAAACAAAAAATATTGTTATTAGAGAAAAAGAAAGTTAACTTCTGAAAAAAAGATGTGTATCTAAAGAGATATTTGACTATATCTTTTGTATATCAAGAGTATATCGGTAGTATATCTGAAAAGATAAAAATGACACCTTAGGAAGAGCTACGGAAACTCAACAGGCACAGCCTGTTTGCCATCCTTTTTTTAAAGGATGGCACCGAGTTTCCTTATGCTCTTTCCTTCTTTATGGGGGAGTGATTCGATAATGGATATAAAAGTCACCAATGTGGACGTTGCCTATATCAAAGAGATTGATCGAAAAGCAGCAGAACTGTCCAAACGTTTAGGAAGAAAATTCAGCCGAAACGAATATATTAAGATGCTGATTCAGAACGATTGTGAATTAAGACTTCTCGAATTAAAGGAAGACAAATTTGATGAAGCTGTTAAAAACCTTATCGCTACGTTGAAACATCAAGAATCAACGTTACAAAATTTCATTGATAGCAACAATCGACTTTTTCATTTATTAGCAAGTGGAATTGATATTGAAGATATTGAAAATGAGGGTGATAAATTATGAAACCCAAATATTTAAAACATATAAGATTTTCACAGGTTCATATTGATATCTTAGATGAACTAATAAAGAAAACACCAGGAATCAATAATTATGCAGAAGCAGTTAGATATGCTGTGCTTTTGCTAAAAGATAAGGAACATATTTCAGATATTACGAACGACTTTCAAAGAAAGATAAATGTAATGTCAAAAAATATTGATATGATGGTCGAAATGATTGCCGGGGGTTTTCATGCTCAAGGAGTCAAAGTGATCCCTAAAGCAGAAGATACTTATATATACATGGATGCACAAAAAAATATTGAAAACAAAATACAACGTGCGGTAACGATTCAATCTAATTTAAAAAAATCGAATTTTAATAAAGAACTATTAAATGAAAAAAATGAAAAAGAATCCAGAAACTTTTTTTAAAAAAATTAAGAAAGGGTGATAAAATTGGGCAGTCCTTCGATAATTTTAACTTCTCAGTTTACCACACCGGATGCAAAGAGTTTTAGTTCATATCTGAAATACATGACTCGAAAAAATGCTTTAAGTCAAAAGAATATTTCTAGAGAAAATGATGAGATCAAAAGGATTGAAACAGTGATTGAAAGATACGATATGAGAGGGAAAACTTTTTCATCATTAAACAATAAAGAAACGTTATCTGAAAAAGAGGTCGAAGCAAATTTCATATTAAATTCAAACAGTTTACTTTTTAATTCATCAGAAGTCGATTATGAAAAATATATAGCTTATATGAGTAGACAATATGCTTTAGAAAAGAAAAAAAACAAAACAGATGATGAATTGAAAGAACTTAAAGTTATTAAAGATAAAATTTCGGATTTTATTAAGGTCGAACAAGATATTACTGAACGTCCTGGATTTATTCCGGGCGTTTTTTCTATTGATAAGGAAAAAATGACAAGAGAGGATATAAAAAATGTTCATAAAATCATCCATAATGCACAACAAAACGGTTCGGTGTTTTATCAGGATGTCATATCATTTGATACCGAATTTCTTATAAAAGAAGGGATATATAATCCGGAAAATAATGAACTAGACGAACAGAGGATTCAACAAGCAAGTAGAAAAATGATGGAGAAAATGTTTAAGGATGAAGAAATAGAATCTGGATATTGGTTTGCCAGTATACACAGAAATACTGAGCATATTCACATTCATTTTGGAACAGTTGAAGCACGAAATACTAGACCACTAATTAAGGTCAAGGATGAGACAACAGGTATTGAATATTTGGCTCCTAAAGGGAAACGAAAGCAATCAACTCTTGATAATATGAAAAGTATCTTTGCAAATGCACTTGTTGACCGTACAGCAGAATTATCGAGGATTTCAGAATTGAGAAATACACTTGTTAGTGAGATTAAAAAATATTTTTCGCAAAACAGAGAAGACCTAGAGCAAACAAAGCTATTACAAGAAATTTATATGGAATTACCTTCTAACAAGAAATATTGGCAGTATGGTAGTCGGCACATGCCTGAAAAAACTAGAAGAAAAATTGATCTTATAACAAAATCCTTAATGAAAGATAACCCTGACTACCAGGAATATATCTCTTTAATTGAAAAAGAAAGTGTTTATAGAAAAGAGTTATTTGGAGAATCGCAGCGTAAAGAAAAAGATTATGCTCAAAACCAGATGAAAGACATCCAAAAAAGGTTAGGCAATTCATTGTTAATGGAAATAAAAAAACATGTCAATACTTTAGAAATGTATAGAAATAAGTATGAAAATAGAGAAACAAATGGTTTTCAAGAAAAGGATAAAAATTTCGGAAATAAAAATTCAAAACTTATAGAGAAAAAGCGTTATTATATTAAACCACTTTTAAATTCTAAAAATCTTTATCAAATTAAAAAGGCATTATTTTGTGACTACGAAAAATATCGTGCACAAAAGGATTATGAGTACCTTCAACAAAAAATTGCAATGGAACAAGAAAGAAATTCTCTCTAATGTTAAAAAAATACTAATGAGTGAGGTAGGTGTGTGTCGTGCCAGAAGAAGAGTTAGGTTGGGGTCCTTTGATTTTGATTATGGCAATTTATGGGTTAGTTGTACTTATTGTTGATACCTTCTTTGGGTGAGTATAAAAATCTTATGAAAGGGTGATAAAATTGGATAATTTGCTTAAAGATTATATTGAAGAATCTTTTGACTTATATATGATTGAGGAAATTAATGCTGAAGCAAATGAACTAACATTAGCAAATTATATTTTTGATAAAACTGTAACGCTGCGTGTTTCTGATGATGAAATTCGATTTTATTCTAAGGCTTTTGACGATGCTTTGTCGCATAATATGTTTTTGTTTGTAGAGTACGACGAAAAGAGAGGTGTTATCATTGGCCGACAAAAAATTTAATCGGAAACTTAGTGAGGAACGAATTGCTGAAATTAAAGAAATGTATGATTATGCAGAATTGATGTCAAGAGCAAGAGTAACAGCATATGTACCTAATAATGTACCAGATCGATATATAAATGAACCCATGATATATATACACGGAGTATCTCAAGAATTTGAACCATTTGGTGTAGGTAACAATCGTGATTTAGAACTGAATAAAAACAGTACTGTGACTTATACATTAGCCATACCAGAAGGGAAAAAGTTAATAACAACTTTTACTTGTACGTATGAAAATGATCAGTATGTTCAACCACTACACCATATTTTTGACAAACAACTAGTTGACAGAGAGACTTTCTTGAAACTTGAAAAAAGCTCAAATACTTTTCTGAAAGAAAAAAATAAAACTCTAGAGAAAAGACAAAAAAATATTGATGTTTTAAAAATGATGGTAAGAAGCAAAGATAAAGAGATTTAAGAAAGAAGGTGCATAATATGGGTAAGGTAAATAATATTCAACACCTATTATATGCAAAGGTAAATGAAATCGTTGAAACAGGAGACAATTGGATCAGTTTTCTTGATAGTGCTTGCTATACAAACAAATATTCATTTCAAAATCAGTTACTTATTTATGCACAAAGACCTACTGCTACTGCGGTGGCAAGTATGGATCTATGGAATAAGAGATTTCATCGATGGGTCAATAAGGGAGCAAAAGGGATACAAATTTTGGATCATTCTTCTTATCCTCCCAAAATACGATATGTTTTTGATATATCTGATACACATAAAACTAAGTACACTACTCAAGATGCCACAATATGGAAATTTAATAAAGATCAACATGAGACGGTATTGGCTGGGTTAGAAATTGACAGAGGGTTACCAAACACAAATTTGTCACTTGAAGATAGAGTGGCAAGATATGTTCAAAAAAGTGTAGATGTATCTAGTTTAGACGATAAGTTAACTTCTTCAAAGAAAGAACTATCTTCAGAAACAAAAAAAATGTTGCAGGAGTTAGAAATTCAGTCCATTACTTACATGATTTTGAAAAGAATGGGACTGAATCCTAGTCTTTATTATCAAAATAGGGATGTTTTTGATAATATTAAATACTTTTCTAACAAAAAAATTCCATTAGAGATATTAGGTGTATTAGTTGCTGAAACCATGAGTAATTACACCAACATTTCAACTAAGATTCAAGATAAGATTCAAGAATTTGAAAAACAGTCCCTAGAAAAAACAAATAAAAACTTGCGGGAAAATGTTGCCGCAAGTTATAATACAAGCACAGAAAAAGAACGGCTTAGAAGCGAAAATGAAGCCTCTAAAAGGCATATTAAAGAGAGGGGTAATGAAGAAAATGAAAAAAGTGACTCTGGGAGAAAAGGAATATTACGTGGAGAACGGGATATACACTCCAGTAGTGAAGGAATCGAGTTTCGAGAAAGAGGGCGGGACTTATCGCTTAGAGGGAGAGGGGGAATATCTAATTCCCAACTTGGAGTTAACAATGAACGAAAAGCCGATAGGAAAGTATGGCAGCCTAAGGAGAAAACATCTGATGGAAAACAACATGATACTCTACGAGAGTCTATCGATTCAAGGTCAGCTTCATCAACATCTAGTCGACATCAACGAGCAAGCGAACAAGCGAATGGAAATAATGACGAAAAAGTTGATGGAACAATACGGAGTGACAGAGGAACTCAAAGCCGAAGATCAGATGAAATGGATCCAAGAAGTGAACAATATCCGGGCGATGGCAGAAGAAGTCATCTTACGGGAAATGATTTACGTATAGATGAAAAAGAAGAAGAACAATTGAGTTTATTCCCAGTAGCAGTGGAGGAAAATCCCACTTCTTTTTCTATTACGGAAAAAGAAATCAATAAAACAGCAGTGGAACAAAATGCCACTGCTGTTTCTATTTCTAAAAATTTTCACATTACCAATAATGAATTAGGTGCTGCAGGTCCTAAAACCAAATTTAATTGGAATATAGAAGCTATTAAGACTTTGAAGAAGATAGAAGCAGAAAATAGATTAGCCACTCCTGAAGAACAAGAAGTATTATCGCGTTATGTTGGATGGGGAGGGCTATCTTCGGCTTTTGATAAAGATAATGAAGCATGGGCAAATGAATATATTGAATTAAAGGAATTGTTAACTGATGCAGAATATGCAAGTGCTAGAGAATCTACTTTAAACTCGCATTATACTTCTCCGGTTATTATTAAAGCTATGTATCAGGCTCTTGAAAATATGGGATTTAAAAAAGGAAATATTTTGGAACCTTCTTGCGGGATTGGAAATTTCATGGGCCTTTTACCGGAAACTTTATCAGACAGTGTTTTTTATGGTGTTGAATTAGATGATTTATCCGGTCGGATCGCTAAACAGTTATATCAAAAAGCTAATATTACTATTGACGGATTTGAAAATACTGATTTTCCTGATTACTTCTTTGATGT
>Ga0207865_100674_pt1 | contig 33976 bp, 23 predicted proteins | sample HigsolmetaAR204D_FD_184836 | JGI IMG/M metagenome (GOLD analysis project Ga0207865, IMG submission 184836) | Ionic liquid and high solid enriched microbial communities from the Joint BioEnergy Institute, USA - AR20-4-D (SPAdes) (version 2) ...
CTGAGTACCGGGTATCCCAACAAGGCTTTCAGGCGCTGGGCGCTATCCCGGTACGACGGTCCCTGGCTGGCAAACTGAATCGCCAATTCTTCCAGGTAAGGACTGAGTTTGTCCCGCCCCTCATACTCCAGCATCTGATCCAGCAAAAAGACGTGTTTCCCGGTCTTTCGGTCCAGGTACAATCGCCGCTTGAACCGCACGGTGCCAAACAAAGTCTCGATACTGATTTCCCGTTGGTCTTTAAGGCGAAAGCGAGCGGAATCCCGATATTCCATGATCCAATCGTCCAGCGCCTCCAAAATCCGGCGCATCCCATCGGCAAACAACTCCTGCAATCTGTGAAACAAGGTGCTTTCAAGATCTTTTATTGTGGGGAATTTCATGGTAATCTGTTGCATAGGGGCTTTCTCCTTTCTTGGTGTGTTATTTATTTGTCCATTTAAAACTCTACCAAGGAGAAGGGCCCTTTTTCTATTTCCAGGAATTATTTTTTATTCATTTTCTCATTCTCTCTGCCCACGAACATTTTACTCTAACTTTCTTATATTTGTTTCCTTTCCGGCCGTGCTTCCGCTTGGTTTCCCCTTCAATCGGAGGGCACGCTTTGATCCCTCACCTAATCGGGAGCTTCATTTTGCCCGCAAATCATTTGCTCAATACCTTTCCGTTTCAAAAAGTCTTCGTATCAACCATCCTTTTTTCTCCGCAATGCCATTTTCGCCCGCAGCAAGGATCAGCAGGATGCCGGCCGCCAACAGGCCGTAAAGGTTCGTGGCGGTCTTCGGCAGCTGCTCTCCGCCGCCGGGTGCTTCATCCCCATCCGTTTTCGGCGTTTTGCCTCCATCTGGCTGTCCGGACGGCGTTTTGCCGTTTCCGCCGCCTGCGGAAGATTCAACCAACCCGTCGAGCGCCGCTTGAAGCTTTGCGATCTCCCGGGATATTTCCGCATTCGTGGCGGCCGTCTCCAATGCCTTTTCGGCGGCGGCGATCGCTTTTTGCAAGGCATCAAAAGACGACCGGGTGTATTTTCCGTCCGCATTATTTATGGACTTGGCCTTCTCGATCAGCTGCTTCAGGGGCGTCAAATCCGCCAAGCCGTCAAGCGCCGCCTGCAATTTTTCCATTTCACGGGTTATTTCTTCCTTTGACGCCAGTTCCGGCAACGCCTTTTCGGCGGCGGCGATCGCCTTTTTCAATGCCTCCACGGAAGCTTTCGTATAGGTTCCATTCCGAACGGATTCGGATTTGGCCTTTTCGATCAGCCGCTCAAGCGGCGTCAAATCCGCCAAATCATCGATCGCTTTCTGCAATTTCGCGGTCTCTTCCTTCAATTTTTCCTCCGTGGTGATGAAAGGCAGCGCTTCTTCCGCCTTGCCGATGGCTGTCTGCAAGGCCTGGAAGGACGGAACGGTATATCTTCCGTCATCGTTTGCGATCGACTTTGCCTTGGCGATCAGTTGTTGAAGCCCCCGCACATCCACGTAACTGAGGAAGTGTCCGTATTCGAACAGGTTGGGAATGGTGACGGGCAGTTTCCCGATCGGATTCACTTCCCCGGCGAGCACGCGGGCAAGGGCGTCCAGCGAAACGTTCAAGTTCCCGTATGTCGCCAAGTAGGCGTCCACTTCCGGGAAGGCCAGTAAATCATACGGGTTGCGGACGGCCGCAACCGCTACCGGTTTCCCTTTACCGTCGACGGATCCGCCGCTTTCTTTTAAAGCCGCCACCAATCGTTTCTGGGCTTCGTTCGTATCGGCGTTGTAGGTCGTCACGATAATGGCTCCCGCCGGCGCGGACAGTTCCAGGGCTTTGTCGATCTGCTCCGCCGTCGGGCTTGCAGCGGTGGCATAAGCCTCCGCATCATATCCCTTTTCCCGCAGCAAAGCGGCCAGATATTCGGGATTGCCGGAAGAAGGGCCGGTTACGAACACTTTCGTGGAAGGTTTTAACGGCAAAAGCCGGTTTTCATTTTTGACAAGTGTGATGCTTTGCTCCGCGGCCTTTTTTGCCGTATTCAGGTTTTTTTCCGAACCTGTCTCATGAATCGCCCCTTTTTCGACATAAGGGTTTTCAAACAAGCCTTTATCCTTTTTCACTTTCAATATCCGGTATACGGACTCGTTCAATCTTTCTTCCGCTATCCGCCCTTCTTTCACCGCCTTTAAAACCGCCTGATAGGCCAATTCCACATCCGGGGGGTTCAACAAAATATCGTTCCCCGCAAGGAAGGCTTGGACGGGGACTTCTTCGGGAGGAAGGACATTCGCCCCCGACATTCCCAAACTGTCGGTAATGATCAAACCTTCAAAGCCCATTTCTTCCCGGAGCAGTCCGGTCAAAATGGGACGGGACAATGTCGCGGGCAAGCCGGAACCGTCCAGGGCGGGAACGACGATATGGGCGGTCATGATGGCGTCCGTTCCCGCTTCAATGGCCGCCTGGAAAGGTTTTAAATCGACCTTTTTCAAGGTTTCCGGATCGTGATGGATGATCGGCAGGCCGTAATGGGAATCCACATCCGTATCGCCGTGTCCGGGAAAATGTTTGGCGGTGGTCAAAATTCCTTGATCTTGATATCCGCGGACCTGGGAAACGCCCAGTTTGGCGACAAGGTCCGGATCTTCCCCGAAGGAACGGACGCCGATGACCGGATTCAAATAATTGACGTTCACATCCAATACCGGAGCGAAATTCATATTGATACCGAGGCTCATCAGTTCCTTTCCGAGAACGGCCGCCGACTGATAGGCCAAATCGGACGATCTTGCCGCACCTAAAGCCATATTTCCCGGAAATACGGTGCCGGGTTCTTTCAGCCGCTGAACGATGCCGCCCTCCTGGTCGGTGGCGATAAATAAAGGAATCCCGTGTTTTTGGCCCATAGCGATTTTTTGCAAATCATTGGACAGGGCGTTCACCTGTTCCAAATCCGCAGGAGTCCCGATATTGTCCGTCCAGTTGAAATAGATGATCCCGCCCACATGATACTTCTCGATGATTTCCTTAAAATTCTTTCCACCCCGTTTCATTTCCAGATTTGTTTGTTCGTAGTTTGGATCCTCCGCCGATTTCCCGTAGACATGAACGATGAACAATTGTCCTACCTTTTCTTCCAGCGTCATTTGGTCCATCAAAGCCAAAATGTCCTGATCCTTGCCGCCGCTCGATTTCGCATCGTAACCTGCCAACGGGATCAGGAGAGCAAGGACCAAAAGGAAGAGAATCAAGGCCGCCGTTTTTTTGAGCAAAAGAACCGCCCCTTTTTCATTGAATTTTGGCAATCAACTGCCGATCGTTCCGCTTCCGCTCCTTTCTTTTTAGGATGGGAGACCGAATGGCCGGTGATTCAAGGATGTTTTCCGCCTGATTTGTAAGCTCTTTCAATTTTATGGTGAAGGATGAGTGATGATGCGTCCAGGGCCGAAAGCCTCACTTGTTATTACAAAATCTTTTCAATATTTTGACAAAAAATTCCCCAAAAAAGCATGGCGTCCTGTCCCGCCATGCCCCGCCAAGCCGGCCGCCTGGGATCCGGCTTTTTTTCGGCGAATTCCCCCGTTCCGAAACATGAAAAGGGATTCTCCGGAAAAGCTTTACTTGCAAAGGTTCAAAATTTCTTCCGGTTCGGAAAAAATATGGTCCGCATCCAATCCTTCCGCCGATTTCGCCCCCCACAGGGCCAGGCCGAACTTCACTCCCGCCCCTTTGGCGCATTCCAGATCGTAACGGGTATCCCCGATGTAGATCGCTTCTTCCCGCCCGGCCCCCAATTTCTTCAGGCAGGCCAAAAGCGGTTCCGGGTCGGGCTTGTGCCTTTTCGTGTCGTCCGCCGTCACGACCGACCGGAAATATTTCCCCAATCCGAAGGGTTCGAACCCGTCGGCGAACTCCTGGCGGGTCTTCGACGTCACGATCCCGAGCGGCATATTTTTTTCATGCAACGACCGGAGCACCTTTTCCATTCCCGGAAAAACGGACACGGAGCCGGGATATTCCCCGATTCCGGCCACCCATCTTTCATACACCCGGTCCATGTTTGCCACATTCAACAGGCGCAATCCTTCGATTCCCGGAATCCCCAATATTTTCCGCAATTCCTCGACCGTATGCTCCCGGCCTTCCTCCCGCAAGGCCTTTTGCAAAGATTTCAAGATCGCTTCCTCGGTGTCGATAATGGTCCCGTCCACATCAAAAATGAAACAACGATACATCGCTTATCTCCTTTTCCCGTTTGATCATTCGCGGCTTTCCCATTCGAATCGATGCCGTCCCCGCTTAAACCCTTTCGCCCGCAGACGCCGCCGGACTTTCCCGATCGAGCCGGCATCTTTCTTCCGCCGCCTTCCGGCGCAAATCCCCCATACCATCCGCCGTTTCTTTTCCGGCTCCGGTCCCATTCCGCGCATCCAGGTGCGGGACGGCCTCCCTTTCGCAAGGACGCGGAAAGGGCGCCTTTTTCCGTTTCCGAAAAAAGACGATCCGCGCCCTTCCCGGATGTTCCTTTTTTGCTTCACCCGCTCTTTTTCGGGATGGCTTCATCGCCGAGCGGCAAAGGGGAAATGATCTTCCGGCGGCCGGACGACCGCGCGGGGAAGGCCGGCAAAACCAATTCTATTTTAATCGGAAAATCACGGATCATGAAACGAAAATTTTTCAACAAATCCCGCATCGAAAAAAGGGAGCCGTCCCATCGGCCCCGCCCTGCACGGAACCCTCCCTTACCGGGCTGGATGAATCCCTTGGGCGCCCACGACTTGTCGGCCGCCAGGAAAATCGGTATGGAAAGGGCAAGGATTGGGGCACCTTCCCGAGTTCCCCGGTTCATCGGCTGCCAGGAAAATCGGTGAAGAAAATCGCAACGATTGCGATGTCCATCCGGCGGACCGGGCCGCCGGGCAGATCCCGGCCGGCGCCTCCCCGGACCCGCGGCGCGCACCGATTAGGGAAAGCCGTTCTTCGCCGCAGCTCTTCAGGCAAAGACCTTGCCGGCGATCCGCCTGTTCCCGGACAGCGGCTCGGCCGCGGGAAAACCTCCGGGGATCCAAACGGCCTTCCCGGCGCCGGCTGCAGCCGCATCTTCCGCAGCCCCCATGATTTAAAAACATTTCCGCCCTTCCGCCCGGACGGATTTTGCCGGCAAGCAACAGAAAAAGGAGCCTTGCGGCTCCTTATGAAAAATTTTAACAAACGGAAAAACGAAAAGAATGAATGGCTGGTATGGGCGATAAAATGAAACTTTTCATTTCACCAGCTTGTAATTTTTGTGGTTGACCACCGTTTTTAACGGTTCGCCCGTTTTCGGATTTTTTCCGAATTCCACAATCACCGAATTCTCCCTGACGATCAGGACTTTTCCTTTTTTCCCTTTGTGGATCCCCCGTTTGATTTGGATCGTGTCTCCCACGTTGGCCTTCACGATTTTCGTTTTTTTCCGTTGGCTTTCGCTGCCTTCAGTCATTTCCTCTTCATTGATTGCGTCCTTATTCATTCCGTCTTTTTCCGTCATAGCCGATTGCTCCTTTTTTTGTGTTTCCGTCATGAAGTTTCATGCAAGAAGCATCCGATTATTATTCTATCCATATTCCCCGTTCCAATCCAATACTTTACCTGAAAAAGACGGAAGAATAAAGGCGGTTTTTCACCGGATAAACCCTCCGGAATAACGCAGCCGGTAAACGGTTTTCCCGGAAAGGGCGATCGTCTCTACGCCCGCAAACCATTCCAATCCGCCGCTAAAGTCGTTCCTGTAAATCCATTCCCCTTCGGCAAACCGGACCGGTCCCCGGTAAGGCTGTTCATGCCCGACATTCCGCAGCGCCTTCCTCAAGAAGGCGTACACTGCCTTTGCCAAACGATGCTCCAGCCCTTTTTCCACCCCTCCGGCATAACACATGGACCAGACGGGCTTATCCTTGATATATACCACTTCCTGGCCCGCGAAAAACCCCATTCCGAAATAGATGTCCCGGTAAAAATAATCCCCTTCCCGGTATTCCAATTGGCGCGAACCTGCCAAAAGGGGGGGCGTGGAAGCATCGTCCCCTTGGGCCGCATAGGTCGCTTTCTTCGCCCGAATCAAAAAATCGACGAAACGCTTTTCTCCGGCCATTGAATCCGCTCTTCCTTTCCTGATCGAATGGGGCCCGGATGCCGCAGGAAAACCGCTTCGGCAATTCCAAACCCATTCCCTGAATAGGATAGGACATTCCGCCCGGCTTTGTCCATCCCGCCGCGGGCCGTCGCCCGGCAAGCCGGATAAATCAGTGCCCGCTTCCGCTTGCCGCGGCCGGTTTTCCAAAAAACCGAGCCGCACCGGCGATCTTTGCGGCGGGCAAAATTTCCCTCAAGCAGGAAATCGGCCGCCCTTTCTCGAATTCATTGGAAAACGGCCACGGTTATTTTTTCAGGAAAGGGGACGGCTATGGAAATCACGCAAATACTTTCCTTTTTGGGGGCGGCCATTTTGCTTACGCTCGCGCCCGGGCCGGATATCCTGTTCGTCATCGCCCAGAGCCTGTCCCGGGGAAAGGCGGCAGGAATCGTGACGGCCGCGGGCCTTTGCACCGGGCTTGTCGTCCATATCAGCGCCGCGGTTCTCGGGATATCCGCCGCCATCTATCGGTCGGCCCTCCTCTTTTCCGCCGTCAAGTACATGGGGGCGGCCTATCTGCTTTATTTGGCTTGGCGGTCCTTCAAGGAAAAAGGGGAAGGTTTGATCTTGCAAAGATCCGAATACAAGGCGTTGAAGTCCTTGTATAAAAAGGGAATTTTCATGAATCTGTTGAACCCGAAAGTGTCCTTGTTTTTCCTGGCCCTTTTTCCCCAGTTTGTCAATGCGCCCGCCGGGAATGTCCCGCTGCAGATGTTCCTTTTAGGGGCCGTTTTCCTTGTCCAGGCATTGGCGATCTTCGCCCTCGTCAGCATCTTTGCCGAAAAAATCGGCCGCCTTCTTCAGCATTCCCCGATCGGAAAGCGGATGAACATCCTTAAAGGGGCGATTTTTGCCCTGATCGGGGTGCAGATCGCCTTCAGCAAAAACCATTGATTTCGCTTTGCCCCGCCGGCCTTTCGCAATCGGGATATTTCCTCCCCCAGTTTTTGGGAAAAGGCGGCGGGACGGCCCGGACAAGGAAAGAGATTGTCCCCTGTCCGCCGGGCAGGAACGTTGGAAAAAACGCATCAGCTCACCCGAGTGTCATAGGGTGTAAAATCCTGCTCGCGGTCCGGGGAACACGGCCTTCCGGAAATGGAGCCGCTTTGCGGCCGCTTCTTTTACAAAAATTCCTGGACTTCATTCATCAGCTTTTCAACCCGCCGCTTCGGTCAAAACATGCGCGTTATCAAAATCTGCAAAAGGATGGGAAAGGCATGCTTTTAAAAAACGCCACGTTCTTAAACAGCGAGATGAAATGGGAAAGGGGGGATCTTTGGATTCAAAACGGAAAGATCCGCCTTTTGCCCGCGGGCAACGATGCGGAGGACGCAGTGAATTGCGAGGATTATTTGATCGTTCCCGGCCTGGTCAATGCCCATTTCCACGGCTACTCCCCGCTGGCGAGGGGATTGGTGAAGGACACGGAGCTTCAAGATTGGTTCGACGACACGGTGCCGGGAAAAATCCGGAAAATATTGATCGACTATATTGACAACGTCCTTTCCGAGGAAGATTTTCTCGCCCTCTGCCAAAAAAGCTATGTGGATATGGTGAAAGGCGGGGTCACCTTCGTCAGCGAATCGGATCCGGGGCCGTCGCCTTTCTTGCACGGCAAAGCCATCAATGAAATCGGCATCCGCGGAATCATCGACGTATACGAAAAAATCGGCGAATATGCGGGGCGGCGGGACGGGAGGGTCATTTATGGCAGCCACCTTTTGGAAGAGGAAGATATCAGCGAGGAAGAGCTGGAAAAATGCCGGGAGCGGAAAGCCGAATACGATCCGGTGATGATGGCCCACTGCCTGGAGAACAAATGGCGGCATGATCTCGTGCACGCCAAATACGACCGGTCAAGCGTAAAGTTGTACGACGAAAGAGGTTTGCTGGATGACAAAACCGTCCTTTTCCACGCCGTTTACCTATCCGATGCGGACTTGGATCTGTTGGCCGAAAACGGCTGTTCCGTCGTCCACTGCCCCCTTTCGAATTTGGGATCGGGGGCGGGACTGGCGAAGGTGAAAGAAATGCTGGACAAGGGCATCAATGTCTGCTTGGGCACGGATTACGCCCATACGGACCTATGGGAAGTGATGCGATTCACCTATTATTTATTAAAAATCCGCGCCGAAGTCAGCCGTTTTACCGCGGAGGACGTCTTTCAAATGGCGGCGGCCAACGGGGCAAAGGCCTACCGGATGGACAAGGAAATCGGGCAAATCGGGGAAGGCCGTTGCGCCGACCTGGTTTTCATCAAAAAAGATCTCTCCTTCTTTCCCCTCCTGGAAAAAGGGGACTTCTCCACCATTCTTCACAATTTGTTGCTGTACGGGAAAGAAGACTGCATCCGGCACGTCATGGTCGACGGAAAATGGATCATGAAAGACCGGAAGATGGTGACGGTGGATGAAGAAGCGTTAAACGGGAAATTCGCCAAAATCACGGAGGGCTTTTTCCGTTATTTAAACAAAGAGTGGGGGCGGTGATCCGTGACGGCAGGGGACATCCTTTATTAAAATTTCCTGAACATGGCCCACGCGAGCCGATTCCCCCTTCCCATTTCAGGTACAATGGATGGTAGATGACAAAAGAATGGGGGCGAAAAGGATGACGGAAAAACTCTTTTATACCGATCCGAAGGTATTCGAATGGGATGCCGAGGTGACGGGTGCGGCATTCCATGACGGGCTTTGGCATGTGACCTTGGACAAAACCGCCTTTTACCCGGAAGGCGGCGGCCAGCCCTGCGATTTGGGGACCATCGCCGGCAAGGAAGTCATTCACGTGATGAAAAAGGGGGAGGAAGTCGTCCACATCGTAAAAGAAAAGCCGGAAGGGACACGGGTTCATTGCCAAATCGACAAGGTCCGGCGGCTGGTGCATACCCAGCACCATTCCGGGCAGCATTTGTTGGCCGCCGTTTGCCTGAAAATGTACGGGGCAAAAACGTTATCCATCCATCTCAGCATGAATTCGGCGGCCATCGAACTGGATGTCCCCGCCTTATCCGATGAACAGCTGGAAAATATTGAAAAAGAAGTCAACCGGCTTATCCTTTCCGGCAGAAGGATCCGCATCTTTTACATAAACCGGGCGGAAGCCGGCCGCTACGATCTCGACGAAATCCCGGAGGGAATCGAACGGCTCCGGATCGTGGAAATCGAAGGGGTGGAATACAATGCCTGCGGCGGGACCCATGTCGGATCCACGAGCGAAATCGGGCCGCTGAAAATATTGAAAACCGAACGGGTGCGAGGCCATGTCCGGCTCCATTTTATTTGCGGCATCCGGCTGTTCGAAGATTACAAAGAAAAACTGTCCTTGCTCGCGGATATTTTGGAAAAACTCTCCACCGCCCAGGACACCGTCCTGCAAAAAATTGAAAAAATAAAAAAGGAGCTGAAGGAAAAGGAGCAAAAATATAACGCCCTTTTCGATGAATACGCGGAACTTTTAACCGACCGGTTCATCGCTGAGCAAAAGGGCCCAACGGCGGGAAAAATCTTTCCCGATAAAACGGTGAAGGAATTGTCGGTCATCAGCCATAAACTCTTACAGAAGGGGATGAAAGCGGCCGTATTGGGGACAATCCTGGAAAACAAAATCATCCTTTCCCAAAACGGGGATCTGGCCATCGATTGCGGAAAGATCATCAAACAACATGCCCCCGCCTTCTCCGGAAAAGGCGGAGGAACCCCCGTAAAGGCCCAGGCCCAATTTCCGGATTCGGAAAAATTGAACGAATTTTTCCGCTTCGTGACCGGGCATTTGGGAAACTGATTTTCCGTTTCGTGGCCGGTCATTTGGGAAGCTGACGATCGGTTCGAAACCTGCGGCTAAACCGTCTTGAAAGCGGAGGACGCCCGGAAGGTTTTCGTCCCGCCGGTCTCCTCCTTCTTTCCAATCAGGAAACATGCTGCACAACCCCGCCATGAGGTGGTCCGCCGGCCTTCCCCTTGTTTCCAAACGGCGGATCTTTTCTTGATGCCGGCAGGCGGATCGGCCTTTTCAACGGAGAAGGTCCGGATCCGCCTATCCCTTCGCCGGGAAATCCTTCGCCTTCAAATATCGCTCCCGGATGATGTTTTGATGGTGCAAAGCGTGGCCGGCAATGATATAAGCCAGCGCCCGCACGGTTATCGGAAAACCGTTGGCCGTTCCCGATTTCAGCCAGTCATCCGGCCGCAGGGATTTGAACAGATGGATGGTTCCCCGGCGCACCGCGGAAAAATGGCCGAGCAGCCCGCGGACGGAAAGCCGGTCAAAATCCGCGTTTTTCACATATTCTTCCTCATTGAACCCCGGCAGGGGCGTTTGTTCTCCCCGGGCAATGCACATGGCGCGGTAACTCAATACCCGTTCCGTGTCCGTCACGTGGCCGATCACTTCCTTCACGCTCCACTTTCCCGGGGCATAACGGAAAAGCAACTGTTCCTCCGTAAGGTTTTGCACCAGCTCCTCCAGTTCCTTTTCTTGGCTTTCGAAGATGTCAAGGATCCTGCCTTCGGGAACCAATTCCACATATTCGCGGTAATAGGAAGGATATTCCGCCGGTTCCGGCCTCTTCAGCATCCCGATCCCTCGCTTTCTTGAAATTTTTGTGTCCGGGCCGGGGAAAGACACCGCCGGGTCTTTTCCCAAAACCGTTTTATCGTTTATAGTTGTATCGTTTTTATTATCCATTTTAACAGAAGGAGAATGCAAGATGTGGTTCCTTTTTGCCTTATTGACCACCTTGTCCTGGGGCGCGGCCGACTTGTTTTACAAAAAAGGATCCGACAGCAATGACCCGTACAGCCACTTGAAAATCGTCATCATGGTCGGCCTGGTGATGGGAATCCATGCCACGGCATATATGCTCATCAAAGGGCTCAGCTTCGATCCTTTCGATTTGGTCAAATATTTGCCGGTTTCAGCCCTGTACATCCTGTCGATGACCATCGGGTACATCGGTTTGCGCTATATTGAACTTTCCATCGCGTCCCCCGTGCAAAACTCTTCGGGGGCGCTGACGGCCATTTTACTGTTCATCTTCTTCCCCCAAGACTTGAGCGCCCTGGACATCGCCGGCGTCATCGTCGTGACGACGGGCGTCATCGGGCTGGCCATCCTGGAAAAGAAGCAACAAACGGAAGCGCTCAAGATGGCGAATGTCCAAATCGAAAAGAAATATCAAATCGGCGTTTTGGCGATCACCTTCCCGATTTTATACGCCATCTTCGACGGCCTGGGAACCTTTGCCGACGGAATCTATTTGGATGAAATGAAATTGATCAGCGAAGATGCCGCCCTCATCGCCTATGAATATACGTTCCTTATTTGCGCCGCCGCCGCTTATCTCTACCTTCGCCATAAGAAAGAGGATTTTCACCTGTTCAAAGAACGGGATAAAGGGCTGGCCGCCGTTTTAGAAACGACGGGACAATTTTTTTACGTGTTCGCCATGTCCGGAAAGGCGATTATCGCGGCGCCCATGATCGCTTCCTACAGCATCGTTTCCGTCATCCTGTCCCGGCTGTTCCTGAAGGAAATCTTGAGCAGGAACCATTATCTCGTCATTGCCTGGGTGCTGTTCGGGATCCTAATCCTCGGCATTTCCGACGCCTTGTAAAAATCGGCCGCGGATCCGGGAACGGTTCGATTCCGAAAAAAAAACGTTCCGCCGATCGGGCGGGACGTTTTCGTTTTTGTTGGAGTTTTCCGGCCCACGGAAACGGATGCAGGCCAAGGCAATGAGCCCGCAACCCGGACGGTTTGTGGCCGGATGCGGCGGGATTTTCTTTTGGCCGAAGGAAAAAGGGGAGGCCGCCCCCGGCGGTCCCAGGGACCTTTTCCGTATAGGCGGACGGAAGGCAAGCCGCCGGCGGGGCGAACAAAACCTGAAGCCCGGCGGCCACCTTTTTCGCGAAAGGGGCCGTTCCGGCCAAAGACCGGCTCGGCCGCCGGACGCCGCCAAACGGGCCCGTGCCAAGCGATCCGCCGCTTTCCCCGCAAGCCTTTTCAAACTCCCCCTTTGGCCTCACGGCGGATACCTTTGCCTTCAGCAAAACTCCACCCGGTATTTCCATCCCCCGAGATCCGGATAAGGCCAATCGCCCAAGCATAATCCCCAAATTTTAATATATTTCTATCCTACGAAATCCGGATAAAACTTTACGTCTTTCGGATGCAGGTGCCGATCGATGAAGCAGCATCCGCCGCAAGGTTGTGTCTTTCGGATGCCGTCCCCCGGCACCGCACCCATGCCGGGCGTACAAAAAGCCCCCCGGGCTTCAAGCCCGGGGAGCTTCCATGGCATCGCTGCGCATATGGCCGTATTTCCGTTTATGCTCCCGATGGAAGAACAGGATCGTTCCTCCGGCAAATGCCGCCGTGAACAGTCCCAAAATCCCGGCGTTCTGCCACATGAAGGAGAAGTCCCCGCTCGAGATGGCCGCCTTGAATCCGAAGACCGAATAGGTCATCGGCAGCCACGGGTTCAGCCGCTGCAAGGCCTCCGGAATCACTTCCAGGGGGAATGTCCCCGCGCTCGATGTCAGCTGGAAGATCAACAGAAGCACGGCAAGAAAACGGCCCGCGTTCGCCAGCGGCGTGACGAGAAATTGGACAAGGGATACGAAGGTAATGCTGGTTATAACCGTGAATAAGATGAAATTCGGGACGCTTTGCACCTGCAAATCCAGTCCCCAAAGCATGACCGCATCCAACAGCAGGGATTGCAGCACCGCAATGGCGGCCAGGACGGAAAATTTTTCAATGAACCAGCTGAATCCGGATTTCGGTTCCCCCGCCGGCTCGCGCAAGGAAAACACGATCGACAAAATCAAGGCGCCCACGTACAGGCCGAGGGACACGAAGTAAGGGGCAAAACCGGTCCCGTAGTTCGGAACGTGATGAAGGACGTCATCATCTTTCTTCACCGGATCGGCAAACATTTCATAGGTGTCTTTCCCCGTTTTTGCCTCCTTTGCCTTTTCGGCCCCCGCTTTCAGTTTGCCGGCCAATTCCCCGGAACCGTCCGCCAATTTTTCCATGCCTCCGGTCAGCTGCCCGGAGCCGTCGGCGAGTTGGTCCATGGCGCCGGATAATTCGTCGGTGCCCGATGCGAGGCGGTCAATTCCGCCGGAAAGTTCGCCGGCCCCGGCGGCCAGTTTTCCTGTGCCGTCCGCGAATTGCCGGGATCCGCCATAAAGCTGCCGCACACCGTCGGACAGCTGATCGCTTCCCGCAAGGAGCCGGTCAACGCCGGCTTTCCCTTCCTGCAATTTTTCGCCGAAGGTTTCGAGCCCGTTTACGATCTTCGCCTGTCCGGACGCAAGGGATTCCGCACCGGCGGCCAATTTTTCCTGGCCGTCAACCAACTTGTTCATCCCTTTGCTTAACTCATGAATAGCGGCCGCTCCTTGGGAAAGCTGTCCGGCTCCGTCCCGGATTTTCCCGGCTTTTTCCGTCAACCGGGCCATGTCCTCCTTGATGCCCCGCTGTTTCTGTTCCGCTTGCTCTTTGATGGCCTTAAGCTTCGCCTTTTCATTCGGATCGTCCGTTTGACTGATCAATGCCTCCAACTGACCGAGGATTTGCCCAAAGCCTTGGTCAACCTTCCCGGAAACCTGTTCGGCGCCCGCCGCCCACTGTCCGAGGGAATCGGAGAGGATTTCGGCCCCTTTCTGCGCCTTCACAAGCTGGGGCATGCGTTCCTGCATTCGTTTCATGCCCGCCAACGATTGACGGAGATTTTCGGCCAATTGGCCGGCCCCGTTTTCCGCCTGCTTCGCCCCGGCGAGAAGTTGGGCATTCCCTTCCTGCATCTTTGCAAATCCGTCATCCAGCTTCCGGATGCCCGCATTTAACGCATTCGCCCCGCCGGATGCCGATTGCAGGCCGTTCTCGAAGGCCAGCGATTTTTCCGCCAAAAGTTTTAAATTGTCCTTCAAGGCGCGGGCCCCTTCCTTGGCCGACCGGGCCCCTTCCTTCAACTGCCCGCTCCCTTCCTTGGCGGCGTTCAGCCCTTCTCCGAGAGCGGCGGCCCCTTCTTTGGCCTCCGCGATCCCATCCTTCAGCTGTTTCGCTCCCGCGCTGGCCTGTTCCAGTCCTTCCGCCGTTTCGGAAATTTTTTCAAAGACGGTTTCCGCATAAGTCTCCGTTACCGCGGAGGAGATTTTTTCTTTGAGCTGCTCCACGGCCCGGTCCCCGATCTGGGCGGACAAAAAGTTGTAGGATTCGTTCGGCTTGTAGATGATCTTCATATGCTTCGGCTTTTCATCCAAAACCGATGCGGCATTTTCCGAGAAATCTTCCGGAATGAACACGGCCATGTAATACTTTTGCTTCTTCAGCCCTTTTTCCGCGTCCTCTTCGGAAACGAAATGCCAATCGAAGGCCTTTTTTTCCTTTAAATTTTTAACCAATTCGTCGCCGATCTTCAGCCGCTCGCCTTCAAAAACCGCTCCTTTGTCGTTGTTGACGACGGCGACCGGCAATTCATCCAGATGGGCGTACGGGTCCCAAAAGGCCCACAAAAACATGCCGCAGTAAATGACCGGAATGAACAGGACCGCGATCAAGGAAATGAGCACGATCCGATTGCGCAAGATCATCTGTATTTCTTTTTTAAGCAGCTCTCGAACTCTCATCGTCAGCCTCCCGAAAAACAATTGACCGATTTGTTCATTTAGTCATATTCGGAAAAAAAGAGAAGGACTATCTTATTTCGACAATCCTTTCAAAAAATAGAGTTCAAACAGTTCCGCGATCTTTTCTTTGGACAGGGGCGGATGATCCTGTTCCCAATCGACAATTAAAGCGATATAGACTTTCAGCATCAGGAATGCGGTGATTTCCGCGTCGCACTCCCGTATTTCCTGCTTTTTTACGGCCGCTTCAATCTTTTCGCGGATGAAACCGATCATCGCCCAGTCCAGTTTTTTCAATACTTGCTGGACTTCCAACGTGCCGATGTTGCGGACCTCCTGGAGCAGCTTGGCGGTCAGCTGATGCCGCTGGCGGAATTCTAATATCTGGTAAAGGGCACGGTGGACGTTGGTTGCAAAGGGAAGCCCCGGATCCATCACCCGTTCGGCAGCTTCTTTTATTTCCCCGATCAGCGAGGAGATGATGGCATCCAGCAAATCTTCCTTGTTCTTGAAAAACAGGTAGATGGTGCCCTTGCCGACATTGGCGAGCCTGGCGATTTGGTCCATCGTCGTCGCCTTGTAGCCGAACAAGGAAAAGGATCGGGCAGCGGCATCAATAATTTGTTGTCTTCGATCCACTGTCATTGAGCTCATCCTTTGTATGACTAAATGAACATTTTGGTCATTACGTATTAGATTATAGCACAATTCTTCCCGATGTGAAGGAATTTGCAAATATTTTTGCGAGAAATGCGGATGGCATGTCCCCTTCTGAAAAGCGGAAAAGGATCCCGCCCCGAAATCCCTCGATCCCTTCCCCGCCCGTTTCAAAGGGGATGAAAGCCGGTCCGGTTGAAATTTTTCCTCCGGGGCAATAAGGCTGCACATGGCTTTTGGTAAGGATCTGTTAAATGTTATCGTTGATTTCTTCTGCAAATGAATGCAATCGAATCCGCCATATGTCTTCGGGAATACGAGCCGGCGGGGCCCGGTCCCGCGTTAAAGCGCGGGCGGGTGGATACCGCTTCCTTTCCGCGGACTGCACTGGAGATGAACAGCGCCTACGGAAAAAATGTCCTGTTGACAAAAACGGGTTAACTGTTTATATTGTATATGTACAGTTATAACAGATGCGGGTCGTGAAATCATGAATATCATCTTATCCAATTCCGCCAATGAACCGATCTACTTGCAGATCGTCAAGCAAGTCAAGGAACAGATCATCAAGGGAGAATTGTCCGAAGGGGAAGCGCTGCCTTCCATCCGCAATTTGGCCAAGGAATTAAAAATCAGCGTCATCACCGCAAAAAGGGCCTATGACGAACTGGAGAAGGAAGGGTTCATCATCACCATCGGGGGCAAGGGATCCTTTGTGGCGCCGATCAATAAGGAAATGCTCCGGGAAAACCGGATCAAAAGGATCGAGGAAAAATTGTCCGAGGCCCTAGCGGAAGCGAAATTGATCGGCCTTACCTTGGAGGAACTGCAGGAAATGATGAAATTGCTCGACGAGGAGTGAAACAGATGGATAAAATCGTGGAAATCACCGGCCTTTCCAAGCATTATAAGGGTTTCTCCCTGAAAAACATCAGCTTTTCCTTGGAAAGAGGCTATATTATGGGCTTCATCGGCCCGAACGGCGCGGGCAAAAGCACGACGATCAAGCTCATGATGAATCTCGTGAAAAAGGATGGCGGGCAAATCAAGCTGTTCGGCCTGGACCATGAAAAAGACGAAATCGCCGTGAAAGAAAGAATCGGATTTGTCTACGACGAGAATTGTTTTTATGACGAGTTGACCGTCGAAGAAATGAAGAATTTCATCCGCCCGTTTTACCGCAGATGGGACGAAGCCGCCTTCAGAAGGTACGTCCGGGAATTCGGCCTTCCTTTAAATAAACAGATCAAGCGTCTGTCCAAAGGAATGAAAATGAAATTTGCCCTGGCCGCCGCCCTTTCCCATCACGCCGAGCTCCTGATCATGGATGAACCGACTTCCGGACTGGATCCTTTGGTCCGCAACGAATTTTTGGATATCCTCAGAACCTTGATGGAGGACGGGGACAAATCGGTCTTTTTCTCCACCCACATCACCTCGGATTTGGACAAGATCGCCGATTACATCACCTTGATCCACGAGGGGGAAATCCTCCTGAGCACGACCAAAGAGGAGCTCCTTGAAGAATACTGCATCGTAAAGGGCGGGAAAAATCTGGACCTTTCCGCCTGCCGCGAGCTTTTCATCGGGTTCGAGGAAAGCCGATACGGGATTGCCGGTTTGGCCAGGAACAAAGGCGATGTCATCAAAAGATTGGGCGGTTCGGCCGTCATCGAAAAACCGACATTGGAAGATATCCTGTTATTTTTCACCTCAAGGAGTGATAGCCATGTATCATCTCATTAAAAAGGATTTGCTCGTTCAAAAAAGGGCCCTTCTCCTTGCCTTATGTCTGCTGGTATGGTTTTCCCTTACCTTTTCAGGCATGGGGATTGCCGGGCTGTCCCTCAGTGTGCTGGCGGTCACCTATTTCCTGACTTTCGGGGCCAGCGCTTCGGATGAAAAAAATCGCAGCGACAGGCTGCTGATCAGCCTCCCGGTCCGAAAAAGCCTGATCGTGGCGGCCAAATATGTGTCCGTATATGTCATTGTCGCCCTGACCCTTTTCCTCGTTTATTTCATCCATCTCGTGATCAAATTTCTCCAGCTGCCTGTAGATGTTTTTCCTTTTACCCTTGAGGGAGCGGCGGGTTCCGTCGCCGCCTCGACCTTGTATTGTGCCTTGTCTTTTCCCCTCATTTTTAAATACGGGTACATGAAATCGAGAATGGTCAATTTTATTCTTTTCTTCCTCACGATCGGCGGTTCCTCTTTCTTCCTGGATTGGTTTCAGGAAAATGCCGGCCTGATTCAAAAAATCAAGGAATTTTTCGCGGAAAGATCCGACTGGGAAACGGCGGCCTTATTCGTGACGCCGGCATTGGTCATTTACATCCTTTCCTATTGTCTTTCCCTATCCTTCTACAGGAAGCGGGAATTTTAATATTCCCGCCCCGCTGGCTTTTTTCCGCATCGGTCGCTGCGGGATTTTTCTGGGGAGTTCCGCCTCCGAGGGCCGCGAAAGACCTTCGGGCAAGCCGGGAAAAGGCGGCCAGTCCCGGAACCGAGCGCCAGCCGCCTGCCACGGCCGGTGAACGTCTCCCTCCATCCGATACCCTTTGCCGGTTTCCTCTTCATAAAGGCTCATAAGCCCGATTCAAAGTCCTGCCGGCGGCTGGCTCCTTCAAAGGGCATATAACCCCGGTCCAAAGGCTTGCCGCCGGTTTACCCCTTCCAGAAGGGACCATTCCCTTCAATCCAAAAGCCGCCTCATGCCATCTTCGTCCAAAAGGGATCAAGACTTTCCGTCCAAAATTTCCCTTATGCCCTCTCCGTTCAAAGGGGATCTTCTCCCCCCGGCCGGATGTCTGCCGCCGGCTCCTTCCGCCCGCATGAGGGAGAAATGTGGGGAACACCCGCCGGTCCGAACGCCTTCCCCGGCTCCCTCCGCCGTCCGGCTACCTCCGCCGCCTTGCGGCGGACCAAAAAGAATTCTTCAGCTTTTCCCCTACATCATCAGCCAAAAAATTGAAGAGTTTTCGCTGCGAAAGAAGTTCCTTTCGCCTTCCCCTACATCCGCAGCTCCACCCGATGGTCGGCCCCGTCATCCTTTAATTCCACAAACGGCGCACCGGATTCATCCGTCGGGAAGGGAATCTTTTCGCCGTCCACCGTCAATTCTTTTTCTTTTCCCGACCGGTTGATGACGGTGATCAGATAGCGGGTTCCTCCGAACCGATAGGTCACCGAAAGCCCGGGCCAGTCAGCCGGTATGCGCGGATCGATATACAGGCGGTTCGCCCTCCGGCGAATCCCGAGGATCCACTCCACGCCGGCCTGGTAATACCAGCCCGCCGATCCCGTATACCAGGTCCATCCCGCGCGGCCCCGGTTCGGTTCCGCGGAATATACGTCAGCGGCGATCGCGTACGGTTCCCCCGCATAGATCCGCACTTCCTTTTCCGTCCGGGTATGGTTGATCGGATTGAGCATCTCAAAGATTTCCACGGCTTTTTCCCCGTTGCCGAGCTTGCACCAGGCGATAATCCCCCAAATCACCCCGTGGGTATACTGACTGCCGTTCTCCCGGATTCCCGGCGGATAGCTTTGGATATAGCCGGGCCGAGGTTCCGTCCGTTCAAAAGCCGGCGTCAATAGCTTCACGATGCCCGCTTCCTTGTCCACCAACTCACGGGCAAAGGAATCCATCGCCTGAAGGGCGCGCTCCTTCGGCGCCGCTTCCGAGATGACCGACCAGGCCTGGGCGATGGCGTCGATCCGGCATTCCTCGCTTTGAACCGAACCGAGCCATTTTCCGGAATCGGTAAACGCGCGCCGGTACCACTGGCCGTCCCACCCGTGCCCGTTGAGGGACTCGGCCATCCGCCGGCGGATCTCCCGGTATTCCTCCGCCTTTTTCATGTCCTTGCGCATTTCGCAAAGGGCGGAAAACCGGTTCAATATCTCGCACAAAAACCATCCGAGCCAGACGCTTTCGCCCCGTCCCTTGATGCCGACGAGATTCAATCCGTCGTTCCAGTCGCCCCCGCCGATCAAAGGAAGGCCGTGCTCGCCGACCCTGCTCAAGGCGAGATCGATCGCCCGCAGGCAATGCTCGTATATGCTGCCCGCTTCCCCGGATGGGACCGTCTCTTCATAGCGCTCCTGTTCCTCCGCGGAAAGCGGTTCGCTTTTCAAAAAAGGCACGATTTCGTCCAATACCGAGGTTTCCCCGGTATGTTCGATGTAGCGGGACACCGCATAAGGCAGCCAAAGCAAGTCATCGGAAAACCGGGTCCGGATGCCCCTTTTCGTTTCCTCGTGCCACCAATGCTGCACATCCCCCTCCAAATATTGATGGGCGGCATGGCGCAAAATCTGTTCCCTCGTTTTTTCCGGCATCGCATGCAGGAGGGCGAGGGAATCCTGCAATTGATCGCGGAAGCCGAACGCCCCGCCGGCCTGGTAAAAAGCCGTCCTCGCCCACATCCGGCAGGAAAGGGTCTGGTAAAGCAGCCAACCGTTCAGCAAGACGTCCGTCTCCGGCGAAGGGGTGGAAACTTGCAATTGGCCCAAATGATGCGCCCAAAAGGAGACGGCCTCGGCGAAGGCCCGGCTGCAGACCGATGCGCTGCCGTATTGCTTGGCCAGGCGCAAAGCCTTTTCCTTCGAATCTTCGCAGCCCAACAAAATATAGACTTCCCGCTCTTCGCCCGGATCCAGCCGAATCTTGGCCTGAACGGCGCCGCAAGGCTCGCTGAAAGCTCCCGTCCGGCAAGATAGGCCGGTGCGCGCCATCGCCGCCGGCTGTTCCGCGCTGCCATAGCGGCCGATAAATTCGTACCGGTCTCCCGTCCAGGAAATTTCCCCCGGAACGCCGGAAAAAGAGGAGGCATCCCGAAATTGATCCGCTGTCCCCCGCTCCCGGCCCGCCGGAAGGAAACCGCCGTGGAACCCCGGAATTCCCCGGCTCTCCTCCTGTTCCGGCGGATGTCCTGAACTTGCCGGTGAATCCCGATAATCCCTTTCCCGCGGAAAAACGCCCAAAAAGGCGGCCGCGTCCCTGAAAACTTCCTGAAACCGGTTTTGGGCGATCAGAATTTTTTCTTCGGGTACCCATTCGGTGACGATAAAGGGGGCGGCGGCCTGCCGGTTCACCCCGAGCACCCATTCCGCATAATAGGTTACGGAAAGATGTCTTGTTTCCGCCGTCCCGTTTTTCAACGTCAGCCGGATGATCTTGACCGGATCGTCCTTCGGTACGAACTGGAGCATTTCGTGCCGGATGCCCTTTCGCTCATGTTCGAATTTGGAAAAGCCGAACCCGTGGGTGATCTTGTACGGCCCGCCGGAACGGCCGGCGGAAGGGGCGGCCGTCCATACTTCGCCGCTTTCCTCATCCCTCAAGTAGGCCGCTTCTCCCGGCGGATCCAGGACGGGATCGTTGGCCCAGGGCGTCAGCTTAAACTCCCGGCTGTTCCTCCACCAGGTATAGCCCGTTCCCATCTCGGAAACGGTGCAGCCGAAACGGGGATTGGCCAATACGTTGATCCAAGGCGCCGGCAGATCATTTCCGTTTTTCAAGATGATCCGGTACTCCTTGCCGTCCGGGGAAAAACCTCCCCATCCGTTGAAAAACAGCCAGCCCTTGGCTTCCTCCAAAAGCGTCCTGCCAAAATCGCTCCCGGGATCTTCCTTCCTTTCCTTCGCGGAAGGCGTCAGCCGTCCGGGCAGTCCGTCTTCCCGTTCCCTTGGCGGCCGCATTTGCGCGGCGAGGCTGGCTCCCCCGGCATACAATTCCAAGCGGGCCGCCGCCCGCAGCAAGGTGATTTCCTCTTCCGCCAACTGGCCTGCGGCGATGACATGGATGCCCGACATGCCGGCCCCGAACCGGTCGACCCCGTGCCGGGCCGCCTGCAGCAGCGCATCCTGCAAGTGCCGGTAGTATCCTTCCTCCTCCGACTCGTTCATCAGAATCAGATCGAAAAGGAGACCGAGCCTGCGCAGGTATTCATGTCCTTTTAGCATTTTGACGACAAAGGGGAATTGGCTCCGGTCGTCGATCCGCAAGAGGACGATCGGCCGGTCCCCGGATATGCCGAAACGCCATAGGCCCGATTGCCCGATTTTGTTGCGGAGGATGCTTTCTTTCCGTCCTTTCTTGAGCGGGGGCGTAAATAGGATGCGGCCCGCCAGCCGCTGAAAATCATGGGCCTCCCGGCCGGCCAGCCGAAGGTTATCCGCTTCGATCCGTCCCCGGTTCCAGGCCAGCTGAAACGCCCGTTTCACCGCCTGGGCGGCGGCAAATCCGCCGACAATCCCGATCGCTTCTTCCCTTGATCCGGCGACGGAAGTGACGGCAAACAGCCGGACGGTCTTCCCCGGTTCCAGCCGGATCCGCCGCCGCATGGCGAAGACGGGATCAGCCACCGAACCGGTCCTGCCGCGGAGGGAAGTCCGGATCCCCGCGGGATCGGCCAGGCGGTGTCCCCTTCCGATGAAGCTGGCCCGGTCCGTGTCAAATTCGACGGATCCGATCGGTCCCCCGTCCGCGATCAAGGAATGGGCCGCCCACAATTCTTCCCCTTCCGCTTCAAGGCTTCTCCGGACGGCCACCAGGCACTCCGACTCCGCATCGTAATCCGTCCGGATCAGGAGTTTGCTGAAGGCGGGATGGGCGGCGTCCGCCTCAGGACGGGACAGGGCCAGCTCCACGTAAGTCGTCACTTCCAAAATCTTCTCCTCCGCTCCGTCGTTCGTCAAGGTGATCCTCCGGAGCTCCGCGTTACATTCGGGGGAAACGCAAATTTCCATCTTGGTCGAAATCTCCCCGTCTTTCCGGTAAAAAACCGCCCTGCCCAGCTCGAATTTCACCTTTTGTTCCTCCGCTTTCGCTTTGCAAGGCAAATGGGAAGGGGACCAGAGCCGATCCCCGGCGGCGTCCCGGATATAAACGTAATTCCCCCAGGGCTCCGCGACGGGGTCTTCCCTCCAGCGGGAGACAAGGAAACCTTTGTACTGGCAAAACCCGCTTCCGGAATTGGCGACGACCGCGGTGAACGGCCCGTTGGAAAGGACGTTGACTTCCGGCACCCCGGCATCCGGCGAAGCGAATTCCCGCGCGGAGACAAAAGCCTTTTCCGTCTTCGGATAAGGCCCGTATTCGCGGCGCAATTCCGGATGTTTAATGGTCTTGGGCCTCGCCGGGATTTTTTCCTGCAAGAGCAATTCGGCCGAGCGGACGCTCTTGTCGCGGTGGAATCTGTCCGCCATCGTTGTCGGCAGCAAGAGATTCGCCAGGGTCAGCAGGCTCATCCCCTGATGGTGGGCCATAAAACTTTGCACCACTTCATATTTTTTTCCCTGGGGGAGCCGCTCCCGGGTAAAATCGACGGCTTCGTAAAATCCGTATTTGCCGCGCCCCCCCAGTTTTTCGATTTTTTTCAAGGCCCGTAAGGAGTCGTCCTTGGCAAAGGGCATGGCCAGGATGGTGGCATAAGGGGCGACGACCAGGTCCCGTTCAAGCCCCCTTTGGAAGCCCAGTCCCGGAACGCCGAAGGCCCGGTACTGGTAATTCATCTGAAAATCAAAGGCATAGTATCCGGACTCGGAAATACCGAAAGGAATGTCCCGTTCCCGGGCATACCGGATCTGCCGCCCGACCACGGCGGCATAGGTTTTTTCCCACATCGTTTTCCGGTAGGTTTTCGTGAACAGGCTGGGCATCAAATATTCAAACATCGTTCCGGACCAGGACAAAAGGACCGGGTGTCTTCCCACCCGCGTCATCGTCCGGCCGAGGGCGTTCCAATGGGAAACCGAAATCTGGCCGAGGGCGATGGCGACAAAACTTGCGATCCGGGCTTCGGAAGCCAGCAAATCGTAAAGGGCCCGGTCCCGTTCCTTCCGCAAGGCATTGTATCCGATGGAAAACAAATTGGTCTCATAATCGAAAAGCGGCCGGAAGTCCGTATCCTGAACGAGTTTTTCCAAACGTTCAAGCAGCTTTTGCCCCCTGCGGTACCAATCGCCGCCGTCCTTTGCCGCCTTTATCTGCCGGGGAACCGGGGCGATCTCTTCGGAAAAGGCGGTTTTCAGCGCCCCTTCCCTCGGGGCGGGCCCGGCCGGCTCCTCCGTCCGGCCAAAAGCTTCCAGCCGCTCGGCCAATCCTTCTTTCACGGCGATCAGGCAGCCGACGTAATTCCCCGAATCCACGGTGGAAACATATTTCGGCGGCAAGGGCCGCAAAGTCCTTGTGTCATACCAGTTGTATAAGTGGCCTTCCCATTTCTCCATCCGCTCCAACGTATCCAGCGTCCGCTCCAGGCGCCTGATCAGTCCCGGGGTATCGATGAAGCCGAAATCCCGCGCCGCCAGCGCGCAGGCAAGGTACAGCCCGATGTTGGTCGGGGACGTGCGGGAGGCCGTCCCGTTCGGCGGATCCATTTGGACATTGTCGGGGGGCAGCCAGTTCTCTTCTTCGGTTACATAATCCTCATAAAAGGCCCAGATCTGGCGGGCCAGGTTCACCAACTCTTTCCTTTCCGGTTCCGTGAAGGCGATCCGTTTATGGGCGGGCGGCTGATTCATCCAGCGGATCACCAGGGGGGCGGCGGCCCAAACCGCGCTCAGCAGCACCCCGATGGCCTGCACCGCCCCGTTCCCGCTGAAGAGGGCGGCAGCCAAAAACAAAAGGCACAGAACGTATCCCCCCGCCATCCCTTCGATCAACGGCGCCCCATCCCGTTCGCTCGTCCGGTCCACTTCCTCCGACAGGGCCCATTCCAGCAGCCGCTTTTTGGAAATGAACAGCCGGTACAAGGTCCTTCCGATGGCGTCGAGCAAAAGGACGGCTTGAAAAGGCCATGTGGCGAGCCCGAACAGGACTTGTCCGGCGGAACTTCCGATATTGCGGGCATACCGGAATCCTTTTTGCACGGTAATCAGCTGCCGAAGCACCGGCAGGAACCAGGCGGCGAGCAAAAGGACCATCCATCTCAAGGGTGTCCCCGGAAGAACGGTCATCCCGAGAAGGAGGGTGAAAAACAAAACGGGCGGAAGCAAACTTCGCCTCACGTTATCGATGATCTGCCAGCGGGTCAAAACGGACAGATCCACCGGCCAGAGTTCGCCTCTCCGGTTGCGCAATTTCGGCAGCAGCCAGAGCAAAAGCTGCCAGTCCCCCCTGACCCAGCGGTGCATCCGTTTTTGATAGGCGAAGAAGGTCGACGGATATTTGTCGATCAACTCGATGTCCGCAAGCAGTCCGGCCCGGAGGAATCCCCCTTCCAGCAAATCGTGGCTCAACACCCGGTTTTCCGGTATCCGGTCACAGAGCACCCGGTAAAACACGTCGACATCGAAAATGCCCTTCCCGGTAAAAATCCCCTGGCCGAACATATCCTGATAAGGATCGGAAACGGCGAAAGAATAAGGATCGGTCCCGGAATCCGCCGACCAAAGCCCGGAAAAACGGGTCCGCATCGCGGCTTCATGGCTCATGCTCAGCCTCGGTTGAAGCATGCCGTAGCCTTCGATGACCCTTGTTCCCGTCCGATTCAATACCGGACGGTTGTAGGGCAGATGCAGGGTGCCGATCATCCGGCGGGCGGTCTCCAAAGGAAGCCGGGTGTCGGAATCAAGGGTAATGATGTAACGCACATCCTTTAATTCGTCCATCTCGGCGTAAACGAAGGCGAAGCTCGTATCCCTTTTTCCCTTCAAAAGCTCCACAAATTCCACCAATTTTCCCCGTTTTCTCTCCCAGCCCATCCATGTCCTTTCCGCCGGATTCCATTTCCGTTTCCGCTGGAACAGATGGAAGTTTTTGCTGCCGTAGGTTTTCCGTAGCCGTTCGATCTCTTCCCTGGCCGCGGCAAGGATTTTTTCATCCTGTTCCAAAGACTCGCTTTCGGCGTCTTTAAAATCGCCCAGCAAGGCAAAATGGAGATTCGCATCCCGGTTCGCCAAATAATGCAATTCCAGCCGTTCCGCATAATCCTTCACTTCTTCCGCCGTGGACCAGATGATGGGGATGACCACCGCCGTCTTCGCATCGGCGGGAATCCCTTTGGAAAAATCCAATCTTAGCAGGGGCACCGGCTTGATCGTGCGTTCAATGATCCAATGGGTGAAGGCGACGCCCCATTCCAGCGCCGGGAACAACAGGAAGCCGAGGACTGCGAACCATTGGCGGGGCAAAAACGGTTCCCGCCAGCCGATCCACAAGGAAAATACGAACAAAAAGGAAAAAAAGCATCCCGCCAGCAGATGGAAATAGACGCCTTTGGCACGGCGCATGAGCCCCGTTTCCGGGAGGGGGCGGGGGTTTCCGCAGGATTTTAACGCTTGCCGCAGCCGGCTGATGCCGCGGGGATCCAGCAGGTAATAGGCGACGAAGGCCCGCCGGTCCAATCCCCGCACGGTCTCTCCGGGCAGCGCCTCCCCGGACTCCGCCGCTTTTCCGTTCCCCCTTCCTTTTGAAACGTCTCTGCCCCCGTTTTTCGGCCCTTCACTTCCAACCGGGACGTAACCGTCCCCATTTTTCGTCCCTTCACTTCCTTCCGGAACGTACCCGTCCCCTTTTTCCGCCCCTTCCCCAGGCGTTCCGGCACGCAGGATCGTGAATTGGGCGTCGGCAAGCGCTACCGCATTGGCCGCCACCAGGTTCTCCGGCACGTTCAATCGCCGGGACAGCTTTTCCACCCGCTTCCGGAGGACGTCGCGGCTCGCAAAATCCAATCGGGCGTAAAGGCCGGTTTTTTCCTTTCGGAGGGTTTGCTCGACGATGCTGATCTGCTCAAAGATGTCCTTCCAGTTCCAGCGGGAAATCTTCCGCATGCTGTCGATCAGGTTGTTTGCCGACACCTGCAGGGAAGCTTGAAGCTGGAATTCGTAGGAAAGGATTTGATCCAGGCTCTCCGGCCCGTTCTCCAGTTTGCAAATCAGCCATTCGCCGACGGTGGCCGTGTACTCCGCCCGTTCGCGCAGATGGTTGACCAAATGGGCGATCATGGGACCGGAAAGGGGCATGGCAATACCCGCTTTATCCAAAATTTCTTTCAGCCTGCCGGGCGTGATCTCGGAATCTTTCACCCCGGAAAGCAAATCTTCGACCAGCATGCAAATTTCCCGCCTTTCCTTGACCGAATCCATGATTTCGGAAAGGCGGCGGATGACGGCCGTCCGCACGACGGGCGGTATCGCCCAGACTTCGGCCATGGACAATACGGATACTTCCTGATAGGACCGGAGATAGTAAAGAAAGCTTTCCTTATCCAAATGGCCGTCGTTCATTTCGAGATAAGCTTTGCATATGGCAAAAACTCTCGTCTCCCCCGTCTTCTTTAAACGGGGCAGAGAGTGAACCAATCTTTTCGTCAACTCTTCCTTGATGACAAGCACTTGCTCTTCCAGGAATTCGGCATGGTCCAGCAAGACTTCCTCCGCCGGCTGTTTGCAGAAGGGAGATTGCTCCCTTAAATCCCTGACAAATTCGCGCAATTTTTCAAAGTCCGTTTCATTGTTCTTGAGAAAGCGGGCAGAAGGGTTTTTGCTCATGAAAGGATCGTGGCTCAGCGCCGCTTTATGCGCTTCTTCCCGCAGCTTCTCCTTGTGAAAGATCATGGATGACAGTCTCCCCCAATGTCATTTTCAGCAAAAAGCCTGGTAATGCTTAACGTTTGCTTTCCCGCGGAAAAATATTCAAAAACGGGGGGCGCCGTTCGGAAGAAGCCCGGGAAAAGGGCACAAAAAAAGGTTCCGGGATCTTGCGGCCGCTGCCCGGAACGTCTGAAAAATGCCGGCATGGGAAATATGACGGATTTTATGCCGGAACGGAATGGACGGAGGCACTCCCGCCTCCTGATGTTGAAAAACTCTCCCCGGCACGGAAAAACCGGGACTCCGCCCGGCATTGGACCGGGCATTATTCCCGCAGCAGCTTCCGGACGTTCGGCAATCCGGCTTTTTACCGCCGGACCGCAATTGCTGCACGGCCTTCCGTTTTTCCCGACACCCGTTTTTTCCGGCGGGAATGAAAAACCCCCTTATCCGGTTTCCGGCTCTTCCCTTAATGTTAAAAATCGCCGGATGAAAAACAACGGATAGATCATCAAATACAGATTGAACGCCCACCAGACGGGATCGAAATCGCGCCTGAAGGCCCAAAAGGCGATGGCCTGCAGCCCGGAGCAGAAGGTCGACACGAGTGAGACGAGGGCGAAGGCCGCCCATTCCCTTTTTCCCTTTTGCCGGAGATAGAGGCTCCACAATCCGGTGAAGGAGATCAGCAGATCGAGCGGGAGGAAGGACCAATTCCATGCGATGATGAGCGGATGACCGTAATCCTTAAACGCCCAATTTTTCGGAATCCAATGGAAACCGGTCAGGATCCAGTAGAGGATAAATCCGATATCGGTGATGAGAAAAAAAGGCTTTAACGCTTTCATTCCGCCCCTCCCCAATCAGTCATTCCACTTCATCCCGCCATTCCGAAACCTGCCGCCGATCCGCTTCCGGGACATTCCGAAATCCTGTCATTCATCTTCCATCCCTCCTGAATCAAGGTTTTCATTTCCATGCTTCCGGGATCCCGCCTTTTATTTTCAAGCCTCCGATCTTCCCGGCCGGCTTTTTTCAGGCCCCGGTAATCCTGCCATCCCCATTCGTTCCCATCTGTTCCGGCTTTCATTGTCCGTTTGATGCGGGCAACGCCGTCGCCCGCTCCCCGTCCGTTTGCCGCGGGCTCCGCCGCCGCAGACTTCGCCTGTCCGTTTGATGCGGACGGGGCCGCCGGCCGCCGGCACCCCGTCATTTCCCGTTATTGACTGTTTCCGCCGGATTCTTTTCAGAAGGATGGCCGGGGGAATTTTCCCTTTGTTCCGTAAAGTTCAGGACGGTCACGCCGACGATGATGAGCACAAGGGCGACGATCTTCAAAAGGTTCATTCTTTCCCCGAAATAAAAGACGCCGATCAACGTAATGATGAAGATGCCCATGCCCGACCAAACGGCATACGCCACCGATACATCGATGGACTTGAGGGCCAAGGTCAAAAAAACGAGGCTTCCGCAGTAGAAAACAAGAATAAGGAAGCTCGGCAGCGGCCGGGTAAAACCGTCCGACAATTTCATGCTCGTCGTACCGGCGACTTCCAGCAATATCGCCACGCATAAATAAACCCACGCCATGCCTATTCCCCCTTTTCGCTCCGGGAGACGATCCCGTTCAGCAAAATATCCACCGCGGCCTGCAATTGCTGGCCGACGGTCATCGTTTCCCGGGGAGCGGACCCGGGATCAAAGATCCGGCTCACGGCCCCCAAATACAGATCGATAAACACCTCCACATCGACCGGACGAAGGGCGCCCTGTTTTATTCCTTCATCCATCAGCCGTCGGACGGTGGACCACTCGTTTTTCAAAAAATCGTCCAAGATTTCCCATTGCCGGTAATGGTGTTTTTTCAGATCCGAAAAAAGGGGCGGATGCATAAGGGCAAATTCCGCAGGAACGTAGCAGAGGATCCGGCGGATTTTTTCCGGAACGCTCCAATCGTTTCTTCCCGCGATCTCTTTCTCCTTTGCCGAAATGCGCGCCGTCACATCTTTGATGATCGCCCCGATGATTTCGTCTTTGGATGCAAAACAGCGGTAGATCGTGCGTTTGCTCGTCCCGAGATTTTTCGCCAAATCGGCAACCGTAAAAGAAAAACCTTTTTGCCGGATAAGGGAAACCGTTTCTTTCAGGATCCGTTCCCGCATCGCAGCACCTCCCGTTGGTACCAATAAAACTTTTTTGGTTTCATTGGTATTTTATCTTTTTCTCCTAACTAAAGCAACCGGGAAATGACCGTCCCGGCCGCAGGGAACCTTCCTCCCGAAAAAAAGCCGCCGCAAGGACCCGCCATTCAAATAAACTGCCGGAAGAGCCGCGAGGAAAGAATTGAAAGATCCGGCTGGCCGTCCCGGCAGAGGGCAAACCTTCCCTCCGGCGAAAACGCGGGCCCCGCCGGTTGAAAACGGCCCGACAAGGACCAGCCGTGCAAAGAAAGTGCAGGGATCTTCGCCCCGGAAAGAAAATGAGAGACTCGTTTGAATCGTTGGTTGGGTTTTTTGATCTTCTTTGTTCCCCGGCGGGACATGGAAAAAACCCCCGCCCTGATCGTTCGCGATGAGCCGGTGGCGAAGAAATGGACGGCAGGATCGGGAGATTCGAATAAGCGATTTTCTTTTTCCGATGCTGGACTAGAGGGTTGCGGAAGAAAAAAGAATGCCCGCCGAAAAAAGCGGGCATTTTTAACAAAAGGAACAAGACGGACAGGGTATGCGAAAAAAATTTACAGGAAAAGATTGCTGGAACCCCGGAGCGCATTTGGCCGGACGGCGTAAGCCAGCGATGGCCGGGGACGGCCTTCGGGAACGGACTTGCCAGGCTTCGGCGCCGCCTTCAGCACCGGAACCGGCGGGACAGCCGAAAGATTGATCAAGCCCTCACGGCCGGGCAACGGGCCTCTTTCCAGCCTCCCTTTCAAATTCCTGCTTCAAGATGGAATAGAGGGCCATATCCCGAAATTTCCCTTTGATGAAATATTTTTGCCGGGAGATGCCTTCCAGCCGCATCCCCAATTTTTGCAGGGCCCTTTGCGACTGGACATTCTCCGCCATGCATTCGGCTTCGATCCGGTTCAGCCCCATCCGTTCGAAGCCGAATTCCATCACCTTCCGGGCCGCCTCCGGAGCGATGCCCTTCCCCCAATAGGCCTTCGATAATATAAAGCCGATCTCCGCCCGGAAATGGCCGGGATACCAGGCGACATAATCGATGGTCCCGATCATCTTCCCGTTTTCTTTCCATTCGATGGCCCAAGGAGCCGGTTTCCCCGCCTCGTACAGCTTTAACACATAGTCTACAAATCTCCGGCTGTCTTCCAAGGAACGGTGGACTTCCCACGGCACGAACTTGGCCACATCCGGCTCCGAAGCATAGGTGAACACATCTTCCGCGTCATCGGGCGTCATTTTGCGGAGGATCAATCTTTCCGTTTCCAATGTCGGCAAATCTTTAAAGATGTCTTCATGCTTCAATCGCAGAACACCCCCTCTAACATATTCCAGGGGTTTGCGGAAAAATCCTTTTCCTTTGAACAAGATCTTTGCGGAATCGAAATGTTCTGCCAATAGAAAGAAGTGTTTTTGCGGCCAGGATGTTTCCGGGGAGTTTTTAAGCAACTCCGTCATATTTTTTTACAAACCATGGTTGTCAACAGAATCATGAACAAGATCAGCGCGCATGAATAGCTGGCCAAGATCCAGCCGATCGATATGTTGAGCAGGGGCAAAATCGCCAAGCTCATTGCCCCCGCCGCCGCCATTGACGCTCCCGCCCAGGCCGACACTTCTTTCCCAAAATGCCTGCGGATGGTATTTCTGGTCCATCCGATCGCATGATACATTTGAAATTCGGCTTTTCTTTCATTCAAAATGGCATTCATCGCTTCACTTACACTAAGGATCGTCAACAGCAGGGTTATTACGAGCGCGGATGCATGGAAATAGGCCGCTGCATCCATTGTAAAGGCCCCTAAGCTTGTCCTTCTTGCTTCCAAAATTGAAGATAATATGACGGCCGCCTGGATCACGATGAGAATGACGGAAAACGTCAGCACAAGCATAATGGGGATGATCAGCTTACGATAATAGAAAATGCTTGCCCATTTTTTATACGCGGTTCCTCCGGGAACGGGTTTACTGTTTCGGTTCAACAAAATCCATGCGGATCCCAGCGAAATCAGCCAAAGAAAGAATGGGGCAAGATAAATCGATCGATTCGTGTTGAATGGAGAAATGAAAAGGATAAGGATACCGATCATGAATGCCATCGTTAGGCATATTTGTTGTTCAAGCCTGTTCCGAAGCGAAATCTTATTTTTTTGCCAGCCTAACGTTAATAAAATCTTATTTTCTTCCGAAAGAGCGTTTCTTTCATAAAGAAGGCGCGATGAAAGATAGAGAAGCCCAAAAAGTGCAAGTAATACGGTCATGGTTAGGGTTACGGCATTCCAACGCGATGTTAAGGATTGGGCAACCCCCAATGTGGTCCAAGGGGACGTTACCCTGCCGATCCCTTCTACATCCATTTCCAGTTTCTTAAAAGAAGAACCTGCGACGATGTCCACCTCATAGCCCTTCTTCAGTAAATCTGTTGCCACTTTTTCAATTTTCTTCTGTGCTTCCTGATCGTATGACTGAATGCCGGCTACGCGAATCCGAATCGCATCAATCGGTTTCTCCCCTTTAATGATTCGGGCCGCCTCCAATGTTGTTACACCTGCGGCAGGCGCAGCAATGAAACTGCCCGGGGAGATCGTCGGTGTCAACATGGTGCCATCCATCGTTTTAACCTCTTCGGTGGAATAAATCCCAAGCGGACTCGATGTTAATTCATCCTTTTTCGAAAGAGGGGTAAAGGTACCCATTTGCCAGAGCATAAAAGGGACGTCAAAATCTTCCAGAAAGCTCTTCCCTTGTTGTTTCACTTCTTTATATAAAGGCGGTTGTTCATCTTTTACTTTTGCTACTCTGATCAGGTCATCACCAATGTCATATTGTATTTTTGAAGCAGTATAATAGATTGCCGTATCATTCGCCAACGGCCCTCCTTCTCCCTTAACCACCTGAAAATCATTGGTCAATTCGACATAGGTCCCGTCAAAGGGGCCTTGAAAGGAACTCAAATCAATGTCGTATTGCTTCCGGGATAAAGCCGGTTCTTCATTGAGCGCTTCCAACAAATCCTGTTCCAATTCCGGATCGACGGCAAAGATCGGTTCATCGGGTTTGACGCCGAACCGCTTTTTATATTCGGATAAGGAGATATCCAGTTCTTCAACCGTTAAGGACAGATAGAGGGGAATGTTCAGATCGCTTCTCTTCAAAACGGGAATGACGGGAACATTTCCTCTTCCTTCCAATAAACCTTGAATGATCATATATTCTTGGCTGCCTGTTTCAATTTTTCGATTCAAACCGGAAAAATCGATTCCCGTCAGCTTTCCTTCGCTTTCGGCATCAATGGCCACCAATAAATAATAATTTTGCGGCATCCGGATTCCCATAAAGCCTACCGTACTGTTCCTGGGCGCATAATACTCCACATATTCCATCGGTTTTCCTTCAAAATAAGTGACGACATTCGGCTCGCCGATCGGGTATTTATTTAATCCGTCCGATGTAAAGAAGCGCCAGGTAAATCTTGCCGGATGTTCCAAAAGGGGCAGTCCGACGGCGGTCCGATTTCCCGCAAAGTATCCCAACGAAGCGACAGGAGCCGCGATTTCAATATCCTTGTGTTTTTTTATTTCTTCCCATTCCGCAATGGAAATTCCGCCGGATCCGTCACCAATATAATTTTCCTCCACGACCCCCAGTTTCTTTTCAATGGGTGTCCTTGCACCGGCCGGACGGACCAAAATATCGTATGAACCTCTCCCGTATTGAGAAATCGTTTCTTCGACGGTTAATTTGGATTCCTTGGCAACATACAAACCGAGGGGAACAATGGTGAAGATGCCGGCCATCGCCAGTATGGCCGCCATGGAATGCATTTTTCGATTGAATATCCGTTTCCAAGCCATTTTGATCATTTTTTATCATCCTACTTCCATTAATGTACCCTCTCTGAGCTGATAGGTGACATCCCCGAGATTTGCCACTTCTTGATCATGGGTAACGACAATAATGGTTTGTCCGCGCTGTTTGACCTTCCGCAATAAATCCGTCATTTGATTGCGGCTTTCGATATCCAAATTTCCGGTCGGTTCATCGCATAAAAGAAGATCCGGGCCGGCGATCAATGATCTTGCGATGGCCACCCGTTGTTTTTCCCCGCCGGACAAACCGGCAGGGAGCCGATGGAATAAATGCTCGTCGATGCCCACCTCCGATAAAAGCCGTTCCGCCTTGGCTCTCAGCTTCTTGTTGTCTTCGTCATAGATCAAAGGGAGCATGACATTATCGATCACCGAATAATGGGGAAGCAGTTTAAAGTCTTGAAAAATAAATCCGATATGTTTCCTACGAAAATCACACAATTGCTTTTCATTCAAGTTCAACAGCTCGACATCGTTGATCGTTACCGTTCCCGTTTCCGGCCGGATGATCCCGGCCAAACAATTTAAAAGGGTCGTTTTCCCGGCACCGGAAGGGCCCATGATGGTGATCCAGCTGCCCCTCGGAATATGAAGATGGATATCTTTTAATATCGCTTTTGCATACTTCCCATCATGAAAAGATTTGCTCAGATTTTTAGCCTGTAACATGATTCTTTCCCTGCCTTCATCGGTGAATCTGTTTCGGTACATCATTTTAGGTATATAATAATATATTTCAAATTGTTAGTCATTTTTTAACTAGGTACCGTCAAGAATTTTGTGTAATGTAAGATAGATAGGGTATCTCTGAAATAGATTTGGAATAGAGGGGGGGCTGGTTCCCCCCCAGGGGACTGAATATTCAGTCTCTTGAGGGGGAAAGGGAGAATCCCCTCATCTCATCTATTTACATTATTTGGTTAATGATAACGTTCTTCAAAC
>Ga0207865_100678_pt1 | contig 33842 bp, 25 predicted proteins | sample HigsolmetaAR204D_FD_184836 | JGI IMG/M metagenome (GOLD analysis project Ga0207865, IMG submission 184836) | Ionic liquid and high solid enriched microbial communities from the Joint BioEnergy Institute, USA - AR20-4-D (SPAdes) (version 2) ...
TTAGAGATAATTATACCATATATACTTTCATATGTACATACCAAAAACATAAAAAATAGGCTAAAAACATGAAAAAATCAATGTTTTTAGCCCAATTTTTCAATTTCAACTGTAAAAGTCGGGAAAAACAAAGGGGACCGTAAGGAGCGCCTGCATCCTTGCGGTCCCTGTCATGTTTTGATCTTTTGTCCGCCTTTTTCCGGAACAGTTTCAATGGTTAACATCCTGTGAGCCCTTGATCTCCCAAGACGGATCGATGAAAGCGGGGGAGCCATTCCATGCGTCCTTTGATCGGGAGGTTCGGCACCCTTGCCTTCAGCTTATGGGCAGATCAAAGATTCCAGATCGCGGGGGTAATCCGTCAGGATTTCAATGCCCTTTTCCGTGACCAATACCGTATCGGAATGCCTGAATCCGCCAAGCCCCCGCACATAAAGCCCCGGTTCGACGGTGACGACCATGCCGGGGCGGATCGGCGTGTGATCGCCCCTGTCGAAGAACGGCGCCTCATGGCCGAGGAGCCCGATGCTGTGCCCCGTGTGATGGCGGACATATTCGGTAAGCCCTTCCTCCGCAAAATAGTTCTGCACGGCTTCATCGACGGCCGAAAAGGGAACGCCGGGTTTAATCGCGGAGAAGGCGATTTGTTGCGCCTCGTACATGTGGCGGAAAAATTTTTCCTGCTCCTTGGAAACCGTTTCGACGAACATGGTTCTTTCCAATTCGCTGACGTAGCCGAAGACGCTGGCGCCGGCGCCGGTCACCAACGTGTCCCCTTTGGAAAGAATGATATTTTGCGTGACCGCATGCGGGAAGGCGGATTCGGGCCCGACTTGCCCGCGGAAGGTGGCGATGACCGGGGTCCCATGGGGTTTGTAGTCTCGTCCCAGCGTTTCGATCATCGTCAAGGTTGCTTCCATGGTCGCCCGGTTGGCGATTTCCATTTCGCTCAAGCCGGCCTTCGTATAATTTTGCAACAGGCGATGGGCCACGTTCGCCCAGCGGCAGGATTCCCGGATCAGCCTGATCTCATTTTCGGATTTGACATAACGCATTTCTTCGATGATCCCTTTTAAGGAAATGAACTGCTTCGCGGAAATGAGCTGATCAAGGGAAGGCCCCCGGTATCCCATGGGCGACCCGTACCCGATGGCGTCATATCCTATCCTTTTCCCTTCAAACCCAAGTTTTTGCAAGATGTCTTTCAAAATCTCCATCGGATGCCTGATCCCCGGGTATTCCGGATAGGAGTGGACGAAATCGACGGCGGCATATTGTTGCGCATGTTCGTGTTCCAACAGGGGAACGAACAAATGGACGCCGCGATTCGGATCGATGATGACGGCGATCGGCCTTTCCGTCGGATGGAAATGGAATCCGGTCAAATAAAAAATGTCGGTTACGGAGAAGAGGATGGCCCCGTCGCAGCCTTTTTCGGAAAATTTTTCGATAAACCGTTTTTGCCTTTCTTTCAATTCTTCCTTCGGTATGGACAGCAACATCCGTTTTCCTCCTTGTTGTTTTGGTAAGGACACAAATCTTTTAAGAACGGTTCTTCCGGAATTTTTCAGCCGCTGTCAAAGGACGAACATCGCCTTTCCCGATTCTTTTTATTTCCGCCACCGGTAACATGCATGCCCTTTCCCTCTATCAGGCTGGGTATATATTTTCATTCGCCCTTGCCGTCAAATTTTCCTGCGCCAAGATTGCCAGGATCAAGATAATCCGTATTTTATTTTTGTGCCACTGTTTCCAAATCGGAAAATGGTTCAATTCGGGTACCGATGGGTTTTTTTGAAGAGATTTTCAATATTTTTGAGAGTATAACAGAACTCCAACTTATACCATGCGGATAAATACATTATGACTATACCCACGGCGGATAAAGCGCCTGAGGACGGGGGAGTGGTCGGGGGACCCAATATTAGACAGGATCCTTTACAGGACTGAAATCATTCATTAGAACGGAGACCATTATCGGGTGCAATATAAGTCTTCCCTAGTTGGAAAAGTGAAAAAAAAGTATGCGAGAAATCTGAATTGATGGATTCTGGGATCCAAGGATAAGACTTTTGATGCCTTTTTGCTAAATTTTTATGTGTGTGATCAACGTTTTCTCGGTCATATTTCTTTCCGATTTTTCAGGTGAGTTTTGATTTGCCGACAGGAATAATTTTCTATAATCCATCGGTGTAAAATTTGTCACTTTCTTAAACAGCTTCGTGAAATAGGAATAATTTTCATAGCCCACTTTTTCGGAGATTACATGAACCGGGAGATTTGTATGCTCAAGCAAATCTTTGGCAATGTCGATTCTTTTTTTGGTGATGTAATTGACAAGAGACATTCCTGTTTCCTTTTTAAATAATCTTGCGATGTAATCCGGGCTGAGATATACGATTTTAGCTAGGTCATTTCTCGTGATATTTTCCTGATAATTCCGGTCAATATAATCACAAATCGTTTTGACCACGGATTTCCGCGAGTCCGTAAATGCCATATAGTCTAGGGAAACATGAACCAAATAGGAAATGTATGCCATCAAATCTTCGATGGATCTTGTGGATTTTTCTAGTAAAAAATCGTTCACTTTTCCATGAAATAAATGATGGGCGAGAATTTGTTTTTCTTTTAAATGGGTATAGATTAACTGGGTTATATCCAGGCGAAAACTGCGCAGCACATGATGGTTTAAGGAATTTTTATCCAACAGATTGGTCAAGTATTGGTGGCATTTATTGATAAAGCCTGTTCGGTTTCCCGTTTGCAGATAATGTTCCAACAGTTGCAAATTGGGTTCAACGTATTTCGCAGGGTTTTGTTCGCCGGTTTGAAATACGATCGTTTGGTTCCGGAAGTGAATGGTTTCTTCATCAAAGGTTAGCAGCTGCTTGACCATAGTTGGAATGCGGCTGAAGGATCCCGTGCAATCAACGATGCATTGCATATCGCATTGTAACTGACGGTTAACGGCGGCAATCAGCGCATTGCCCAAAGCAATCAGTTCCTGTTGAGTAATCATGCACGCACTTTCCTGAACTTTCATGATGGAAAGATAATCTTCATTTTTTGTCCCCAATCCGATCAGGGCTTCCAAACGGACCGGATATCCTTTAAACACATCCAGGATCAGCTTTCTTAACTGATCCTTCACAAGGATGTCATCTGTAAATAATGGCCGGATTTCTTTGTGATCGGCGATTCGGTAAGGAAAAATTTTGAGGATCATTGGCAAAAAACAATCATGGATTGAGTAATCGAGATTTTTATCTTTCAGGAGCTCCTGCAATTTCTCATCGGAGATAGGACCGATGGGTTTTAAATAGTCCATCCAAAAATTTTCAACGATTTTTTCCTTATATTTTTGCCAATATTGCCCCGCTTTTATGGCATCATTTTGCATCTGGCTGACTTTCACTTTTTTGACCGCTTTTTTGATGATGAATTCCAATTTCTCAAATTCCACCGGCTTTAAAAAATATTCAAAGCTTTGGAGTTCGATGGCTTTTTGTGCGTAATTGAAATTGGCGAAATTCGTCAGAAAAATCGCCTGGACATCAAACCCTTCCGACCGGATCCATGCCAACAGTTCCAGGCCGCTCCCCCGGGGCATTTCAATGTCGCTGATGAGGATATGGATCGGATGCTGTTCAAATATTTTCTTGGCTTGGCGGATATTGTAGGCGGAGTAAATTTGTTCAATACCCAAATCTTTCCAGTTTATTTTTTGTTCCAGAGAGGAAACGACAAATCGGTCATCATCCACAAGCAACACGTTCATACAACTGCTCCTCCTTTAAAAGGGATCGTCAGTTCAACGACAGCGCCGCCATCCGGCCCGTTGGAAAATTCGACCGAAGATTCCCCTTCATAAAGAAGATGAAGCCTTTGGATGACATTGTTTATGCCGATATGTTTTCCCTCCTCATCGGACAGGGAAATGTGATGCTGAAGTTTATCCAAAATTTCAGGAGGGAATCCGGGGCCGTTATCCTTTACTGTGATTTTCATAAATTTTCCTTTTTTCCTTTCTGTCCTTTGGATTCTGAGGAATATTTTTATTTGTTCATCCAAAGAAACGGAATATTTAAAGGAATTTTCGATAAAGGTTTGTAACACCAAAGGGGGGATTTTCGCTTTTTCCAAACCCGGCTCAATAAAACTTTCAAAAAGGAAAGCGGGGCCGTGCAGCAATTTTTGAATGGTCAGGTATTCATTTATGTGTTCCAATTCCTTTTCCAAATCGACAAAGTCTTTGTTGGCTTGAAATAAATACCTGAAATATTTGGTCGTTGACAAAGCCATTTCTTTAATTTCTTTAAACAAATGCATTTCCGCCATGCTGTAAATGGTGGTCAGACAATTTATATAAAAATGCGGTTTAATCTGTAATTTCATAAAATCCATTTCAATTTTTTTCTTTTCGATTTCCTGTTCGTAAATATTGATTTTCAGTTTTTTAATTTCATTGATTAAACCTTTAAATTGCGCGTTTGCTTCTTCAAGTTCCCTGATACTGCTGCTTTCAAAATCAATTCGCTCATTGTTTTTATTGATTTGGTGAAGGTTTTTGGAAAATTTTTGGATCGGATTGATCACCTTGTTTTTTAAATAGTGGGCGATTAAAAACAAATTTAAGCCGATGAGCGCCGTTGCCAATATGATCGCCGTTTGGGCGAGAACGACCTTTTTAAAAGCGCTGAAGTGATCCACATAAATATGCAGGGTAAACGGCAAAGAAGTGTCTTTTCCTGGAAAGACAAGGTGGCTGTTAAAGAAGGGATCTAGATTTTGCTCTTTCAATAATTGGATTTTATTGGAGTCGGAAAGGAATGCATGATCCTCATTTTCCATAATGATTGCACCGTTATTGCCCAAATTTATGTCTTTTAGGCTGAGAAGAATGTCGTCCACGGATATTAAGCAGATAAACGCCCGATTTTCGTACTCGATCAGGTGATACAGATAGAATTGATTGCCGAGTTGAAGGGATTGCCAGGTGTGCATATCTTCGTAGCTGTTATTCGTTTTGTTTCGGATCGATGACAGGAATATTTCCTTTAGTTTCAGAAATTCGGAATAAGGAATCAGAATTTGCGAGCTGTTAAAAAACTCGTTTTCATTTTTCAGAAGTAAAAAGAACTGATATTCTTTACCTACCGAAAATTGAAAATCGTTTACCCTTGACCGGAAATCGTTAAGATTTTCGGATATTTCCGAAATATCTTCGGCTTCTTCGATATTTTTGATCAGGGGTTCATGGGTAACCGTCCATGTCATAAAATGATCGACGGCATTCATTTCCTGACGGGCTTCTTTGATGTAGACGTTCACCGTATTCGTGATGTAGTCAATGCTTTGCTGCTTGGTTATGGAGATGATCAAGAAGCTGACAAAAAGCTGAATGATCAATATGGAAATTAAAAGGATAAATAACACTTTCAAATAATCATTAATGGAACGAGAGGGATTTTCTTCGACCGGCGCTTTCATTCAATTAACCCCCGAAACGGACTGGATTGAATCGATGGAAAACAGGGATTTTTTCGGCATCCGCTTTTCCCTTCTGAAATCGTTTGCATTTTTCCGGATGGCAGCTTTCCTTAATCCGATATTTTTTTGTTTTTCTGATCGGACATTGCCAGACTGCAGCCGGAAAAAATCCTTTCGGACATGTTACGGAGAAAATGGCCGGCTGCCGCGGATGGTTTAACCCGCAAACTTACATAACGGAAGATTTTCCGAATCGCTGATCGGCCGATTCTTTATCTGAATTTCCTATTTTCATTATATTTTGTATTCCCCCCAAAGAATAGCAAAAAAACGTCACAAATAAGGCTGAAAGTGCAAATGATGACGGAAAAGTGCTATTTTTCCGTTCTTCTCCTGAAAAATTTACGAAATAATGCAAATAAGTCATCGGATTCGTTCTATATGGAAATGCGTGCATTGCCTTAAAATGAAATTGCCTTAAAATGAAATAGATCATATGAGGAGGAGGGGGATTTTTGAGCAAAAGCGTTGTATCGGAAAGCCTCCCAAAGGCAATCGTGCCGGTTGATCCCAAAGGATCGAAAAAACTGAAACAATTCAAAAAAAGTATACCACTTTTTATTTTGTTATTTCCTTCACTCATTTTACTGATTTGTTTTGCCTATATCCCCATGTACGGAATCGTTTTGGCATTCAAGGATTATTCACCGGCCTTGGGAATATGGGGAAGTCCGTGGGTTGGATTCAAGCATTTTATTCAATATTTCAATTCCTACCAATTTGGGATCACATTAAAAAATACCTTAAATATCAGCCTGTACAGTATTTTGGTAGGGTTTCCATTGCCGATCGCGCTGGCCATTCTTTGCAATCAAATGCGTTTGATGCTGTTCCGGAAGTTCTTTCAAGTAACGATTTATTTGCCCCATTTCATTTCTACGATGGTCATGTGCGGCATGATTTTGATCTTCTTATCGCCCAGTAATGGTCTGGTGGCAAATTTTTTAAAATTATTTGATATTCACATGCCGAACATATTATCCAATCCTTCAATGTTCAGCAGCGTATATGTTTGGAGCGATGTCTGGCAGCATGTAGGCTGGGACAGTATCATTTATCTTGCGGCTTTATCGACCATCGATCCGACCTATTATGAAGCGGCAACGATGGACGGCGCAAGCAGACTGCAGAAAATTATCCATATTGAGCTGCCGCTGCTATTGCCGACGACGATGATTTTGTTGATATTGCGAGCAGGAGGAATTTTGAGCGTCGGATTTGAAAAAGTCCTCTTACTGCAAAATCCTTTAAACTTAGCCGGAAGCGAAATTATATCCACCTATGTGTATAAGGTCGGGTTACAATCTTTCCAATACAGCCTTTCGACAGCAATCGGATTATTCAATACCGTTGTCAATTTGGCTGTCCTGCTCCTCGTGAACTGGATTTCCAAGAAACTGACCAACATCAGTTTATTTTAACGGAGGGTACAGCATGATTTTTAAAAAAAAATCCCGAAAATCAAGGCTGCATAAAAAGGGTTGGAAAGATTGGCTTTTTGATATCGCGATATACGGCATCGCGATCCTGATGATCGTTCTGATTCTTTACCCGCTTTGGTTCATTATCATAGCTTCCTTCAGTAACCCGAGCGATGTGGCGAAGGGAAACGTTTGGTTTTGGCCGAAAGATTGGAGTCTGGACGGATACGTGGAATTATTTAAACAGGAAGTGATATGGAGAGGATATCTGAACACCATCCTTTACACGGTCGTTGGAACACTGATCGCCCTGGCCGTGAATATTCCGGCAGGTTATGCATTGTCCAGGAAAGATTTATTTGGAAGAAAGTGGCTGGCCGTTTTCTACATTATTCCCATGTTTGTCAGCGGCGGCTTGGTGCCTACCTATCTGGTCGTCAAGTATTTCGGATTATTGGATACTTTTTGGGTAATGGTGGTACCGTTTTCCGTTTCCTGTTACAACATTATTGTCGCAAGGACATTTTTCAATACGAGCATCCCCGCGGATCTTTGGGAAGCCGCTCAGATGGACGGATGCGGGACGCTCAGATACTTTTTTACCATTGTGCTGCCGTTGTCCAAGGCCATTCTCGCAGTGATCGGCCTTTGGACTGCAGTCGGAATCTGGAATTCTTGGTTTAATGCATTAATCTACATTACCGATGAAAAATTGCAACCGCTTCAATTAATCTTAAGAAGGATTCTGATTACGAACGAATCCTTATTGGGTGCTGCTACAGGAGACCTGGCAGCCGAATTGAGAAGGTTGTCGGATATGATGAAATATGCGGCCATTGTCGTGTCTACCGCACCGATCATGTGCTTGTATCCGTTTTTGCAAAAATACTTTAATCAGGGTGTTATGATTGGAGCAATAAAAGAATAATCAGGGGTGAAAAAGATGCGCAGGAAAATATTTTTGTTGGTGACGATTTTTGTCCTGCTGACCGGTTTGCTGATCGGTTGCAACAAAAACACATCTGAAAAGGAATCCAAAGATGACGGCAGCTACCGGATCGCGACGGTCCGCTGGTCGGATTGGGGAGATGAATTCTTAAAAGGATTCGTCGAAAAGACGGAAAAGGAAGCGGGAATCAAAGTCAAATGGGACATTTACCTGAATTCCGAATGGCCCGACAAAAAATCGGTATTGCTGGCCGGGGGAGATTTGCCGGACGCCTTCTGGGGATCCCTTGCCCTCAATGACGGTGACATCGCCCAAAACCAGGACATGTTTATTCCTCTTGAAGACCTGATTGACAAAAACATGCCCAATTTAAAGGCCGCCTTTGAAAAAGAGCCTTTATTGCGCGCTTTGGTCACATCTCCTGACGGCCATATTTATAGTTTGCCCAAGAAGCTTCCGTTAAGGCCGAAAACCGGGAATCAGTTGTTTATCAACAAAAAATGGCTGGATAATTTGGGCCTATCCATGCCGGATACGTATGAAGATTTTTATAATGTGCTGAAAGCGTTTAAGGAAAAAGATGCCAACGGCAACGGAGATCCCAATGATGAAATCCCGTATGGCGGCGGTTTGGCGAATAATGTCTTCAGTTTTATCCTTCCCTTTGGCATGACAAAAGGAAGCGACCGGGCGGGCTATATGGCTTTAAAAGATGGAGAACCTGTCTTTTTGCCGACGTTGGACGCTTATCGTGAAGGCATTGAATGGATGCATAAAGCCTATGTTGAAGGGCTGATTGATCCGGAAATCTTTACTCAAGACCAGTCGATGAGCGATGCAAAACGGAAAAATGAAGATGTAGCCCTCGTCGGCGTAGCCGTCGGATGGACGCCGGATGCCTTATTCGGTCCCCATGCGGACGAGTATGTGCCATTGCCGCCTTTGAAAGGACCGGATGGGAACCGCTATGTCATTTCGGATGCGGAAACCTATGGAAGAAACGAATTTGTCATCACAAAAAAATGCAAAGATCCTGATAAATTATTGCAATGGGTAGATAAATTTTACACCGAAGACGCCAGCATCCAAACATTCTACGGTTCATTCGGGGTCGGCGTCGAAAAATTGGATAACGGAACCTACAAAGTATTGGAGCCGCCCAAAGGCGAATCCGCAGATACCTTTGCCTGGGTTCATTCCTTCCGCGATTTCGGTCCCAAATATATCGAAGATGGATTCAACGATAAAGTGGATCTGCCGAAGGATAGCGGCGACGGTTTAAAACTGGAATTGGACAAACAAATCAATCAATATGCCCAGGAACCCTATCCGTATGTCATTTTCACAAAGGATGAATTGCAACGTTTAAATACATTGAGCGTGGACATTAATTCTTACGTGGAATCGATGCAATCCAAATGGGTAGTGGAAGGCGGAGCAACCAAAGAGTGGAAATCGTACATTTCCCAATTGAAGAAAATGGGACTCGACGAATTTATGGACATTCAGAAAAAAGCCTTCGATAGATATCAAAATACCCTGAAAGAATTGCAATAATTCCCGGGTATCTTGTTTCCGCGAGAAACAAATCACGGCAGCCGGTTGGTCATTTTCGTTTCGGCCGGCTGTTGTTTTTCACAAAAGGGTTTTTACCCTTCAGGAGAAAAATCTTTGAGGCGATTCGATACCCGCATCATTTATCCAAAAAATTTTTCGAACCGTCATCCTGCATATCTTGCCTCTTGAATTTTGCCAAGGCGCTGCCGGGTTTGCGTCATGGAACGGGAAGGTGGCCGAAGAGATAAAGTTTCAATAACCGGGGTGAATCTGGGAATTTGAGAAATCTTGTCATAAAAAGTATCGTATTGTTACTTTTGGTTTTTATTGGAAAAATCTCATCATCCATCCCTGCTTTTGCAAAGGACAATCAAAACGCCGGGGCAAACGTGCCGTATACGGAATATCAGGCAGAGGCGGCTGAGACCAACGGAAACATCGTGAAGTGCGGCCGGACATACCGGAATCCGGCCAGCGAAGCTTCGGAAAGAGGATATGTATCCTTATCCGGCATCGGCAAGTATGTCACGTTCACCCTGACCAAACCTGCAGATGCCTTGGTGTTAAGATTCGGTATTCCGGACAGTGAAGACGGATCGGGACGAAATGCAACCCTCAGCATGTATATCGGCGGCAAAAAAGAAACCCTTTCATTGACATCGAAATACAGTTGGGTATACGGGAAGTTCCCCTGGACCAATAATCCGAAGGACGGAAAAGCCCATCATTTTTTTGACGATGTACGCATCAAACTGGATCGGATATATTCTGCGGGAACAAAAATTACGTTCAAGATCGACAAAGAAAACGATGCGGACTATTATATGTTGGATTGTTTGGATGCCGAAGTTGCCGAGCCGACCAAAAAACAGCCGGTCAATTCCTTGTCCGTCTTGGATTTCGGCGCAACCCCGAATGATGGAACGGATGATACCGAGGCCATTGTCAATTGCATCAATGCGGCCGTTGAAAAGAAGAAAGAAGTCTATATCCCGGAAGGGGAATTTTTAATCACAAATCCGGCATATGTCAAAGGTATCATGTTGACGAAAGATGATACGGTAATCAGGGGAGCCGGCATGTGGCATACCATTTTAAAAGGAGAAAAAGCAGGCTTCTTCATAAAGGCGAAAAATATATCTTTATATGATTTCTCGCTGATCGGGAACGTAGATCACAGAAATGACAGCGAGCCAGCTGCGATCCAGCTGGAGTCCGATATGGCAAGGCGCGCCAAAAATATCCATATCGAAAATATTTGGATGGAGCATTGGAAAGTCGGCGTGTGGGCAAGCCGGGCGGAAGAAGTGCATATCAAAGGCTGCCGGATCCGAAACACCTTTGCGGACGGGATCAATTTCAGCCGAGGGACTTCCCGCTCTGTCGTCGAACAATGCGATATCAGAAATACGGGGGATGACGGCATCGCAGCCTGGTCCGCAGCTTTGGCAGATACGGATATTGTCTTCAGAAACAATACGGTATCCCTGCAATGGCTGGCGAATAATATCGCCGTTTACGGGGGGAAGGACATTCAAATCAAAGGCAACCTCATCAAGGATACCGTCGCCTTCGGCAGCGGCATCAATATCAGCACCAGATTTAACCCTCAGCCCTTTGCAGGAAAAATCATCGTTTCCGGAAACCGTTTGGAACGTTGCGGAAGCTATGAGTACGATATCGGAAAACCGTACGGGGCCATTTGGTTCAACACGGAAAAAGGCCACGATAATCATGCCGACGTGATCGTGCAAAACAATCAAATCATCGACAGTACCTATCATGGCATTTTGTTCTTTAATGAAGGGTTGCTCGAGCATGTCCTGCTGAAAAATAATACCATTGATACGGCGGGGACTTACGGCATTGAAGCCGGCCCCAAGACAAAGGGGAAAGCGGTGCTGGTCTACAATGTGATTCGGAATACGAAGCAAGGAGGGATACACAATGCTTCAGGGGAAACATTCACCATACAAGCGTCGGATCAACAAAAACGGGTTTTGCCGGGGGTTCTTGCGGCCGGATCGGCTGTATTAGCGGCAGGCATCCTTTTTATCCTTTTTTGGAAAAGGAAAAACAAGGTGAAAAAGCCGATGGATTGATTCAAGTTTTTGACGGAAAGACGGTGAAAAAGTGGATCGCTTTTTACGTTTAGACAGCCCTTTCATCCGATTTCTCTCAAGAATAGTAGATATCGCCATCTTGAATTTCCTGTTCATCATCTACAGCATTCCAATCCTGACAATTGGCGCTTCGATTACCGCTTTATATACGGTTACGATCAAAATGGTAAGAAATGAGGATCCTTATATATTGGGGACGTTCGTGTCGTCTTTTAAAAAAAATTTTAAACAGGGCACGATGGTATGGGCCATCATGCTCTTCTTGGGTCTTTTGTTTGCATTGGATCTGAGATTTTTGGCATATCTCAGCGGAATCTTAAAGTTCTTTTTTGCGGGTTTGACGGCGACTTTCGGTTTTGTTTACCTTTGTATTTTGCTGTTTATTTTTCCCTATCTGGCCAGATACGAGGACACGATCAAAAAGTCTATGATCAATTCATTATTGATCGGGATCTCGAATTTTGTTCATTTCCTGATGCTGCTACTGTTGACGATCGTTCCGGCCGTTTTTACGTTCTCTTCCCCCGTCGGATTCCTTACGGGATTGTATATGGGAACATTCGGAGGATTTGCATTGCTGGCCTTGATTCATTCCTTCATTATTAATAAAGTATTCTCCAAATATGAGACTGTGAATTAATGAACCTATTCGGTATTTACTTTCATTGTTGATCTTTTTTGAAGGGAGAAGAAAAAATGGGGATCGGATCAAAAAACATTGTCCAAGGCGACAAATATCGATTTACCTTAATCACCGATAAACTCATCCGGCTTGAATATTCAGAAAGGGGAAAATTTGAAGATTCGCCCACACAAATTGTGTTGAACCGCAATTTTGGCGAGGTTGACTTTGAAGTGGTCGAAAAGGGCGACCATTTGGAGATCATCACAGATTATTTTCATTTATATTATAAAAAAGGCCCTTTTTCTTCCGGCAATCTCTATATCGATGTAAAATATAACTTTTCCGCCTATCATAATCGATGGCATTACGGCTCCGTGCCGGAGACTTTAAAAGGCACAACCCGTACTTTGGATTTTTGTGATGGTGCGGTTGAATTGGAAGAGGGGATCATCAGTAAAAACGGATTTGCCGTTTTAGACGATTCCCGATCTTTTATCCTGGATGACGAAGGTAATCCCGCCCCCAGAAAATTCCAGGAAATCGATTTGTACTTTTTTGCCTACGGCAGAAATTATTTGGAAGCACTTAAAGACTATTACCGTCTGACCGGTGCGGTTCCGCTGCTTCCGAGATACGCGTTGGGGAATTGGTGGAGCCGTTATTGGAAATATAATGAAAAAGAATATTTGGATTTGATGCAACGTTTTAAGGATGAAGGAATTCCTCTATCTGTCAGTGTTATTGATATGGATTGGCATATTACCGATGTTCCGGAACGTTTTGGCAGCGGCTGGACCGGTTATACGTGGAATAAAGACTTATTTCCCGATCCAAAAAGATTTTTGGCAAAATTACATGAACTCGGTTTACATGTTACTTTAAATGTACACCCGGCGGACGGCATCCGTGCGTTTGAAGAAAAATACCCCGCTGTGGCTGAGAGATTGGGATTGAATCAGGAATTGGAGGAACCGGCAAAGTTTAATTTGGCGGATCCGGATTTCCGTAAAGTCTATTTTGAGGAAGTCCATCATCCTTTGGAGGATGAAGGGGTCGATTTTTGGTGGATTGATTGGCAGCAAGGGACGGAAAGCGGACAAGAAGGATTGGACCCGCTGTGGCTGTTAAATCATTACCATTATCAGGACCTACAGCGGAAAAACAAACATGATATCATTCTTTCCAGATATGCCGGTCCGGGAAGCCACCGCTATCCGGTCGGTTTTTCCGGAGATACGATTATTTCCTGGAAGTCTCTTGATTTTCAACCTTATTTTACGGCCACAGCTTCTAATATTGGTTATACCTGGTGGAGTCACGATATCGGCGGGCATATGAAAGGTCGCCGCGACGACGAATTGTCAATGAGATGGGTTCAATTTGGCGTCTTCAGCCCAATTAACCGGCTCCACAGTTCATCCAGCGCTTTTACGGGAAAGGAACCGTGGCGGTATAACGATATCGTTTACCATGCGATGAAAAGATTTCTGAGATTGCGGCATGCGCTAATCCCTTATCTTTATACGATGAACGTTTTGACCCATGAAGACGGCCTTCCTTTAATATTGCCGATGTATTATTACCATCCGACGGAGGAAGAAGCCTATCAGGTTCCCAACCAATACTATTTTGGCACGGAAATGATCGCAGCGCCGATCACGAAAAAAAGTGATCCCGTTTTAAAGACCGGCGAAACCCTTGTTTGGCTGCCGGAGGGAAACTGGTATGATTTCTTTACCGGAAAAAGATATAAAGGGGGCACCACATTAAAAGTATTCCGCGAAATTACGGAAATGCCCGTTTTTGTAAAGGCCGGGGGCATTATTCCTCTCGATGATAAGGTGATGGAAACAAAGGGTGATTATTTGCCCGAAACGATCCGGTGGGTGATTTTTCCGGGAAAATCCAACAGATTTACCTTGATCGAAGATCAAGGGGGCAAGAGAGCCCGTACGGTCCTTTCCCTCGATTGGGAAACGAAGACATTAAAGATAGAAATAAAGGGCGAAAAATCGATCTTGCCAAGAAAAAGAAAACACGTTATTTCGATCATGGCCGCAGAAGGAAAAGAAACGGTGAAAATGCTACAGGATCATCCGTTTATTTCGCAATTGAACTATGACGAAAAAAATAAAACACTCAATTTCCAATTAACCGAGGTACAGGATTCTATCGACGTATGGATGCCAAATTTAGCGGAAACAGCGGAGCAGAATGTCCATGAGGATATCTTCCGCAGACTGGATATTGCCGAGATTCCATATGACTTGAAAGACCGTTTGTGGAAAGATTTCGAAACAACATCGGACGTGCTGAAATTTCTCTCCAAATTGAATTATGTCGAAAACAGGAAACTGGCAGAATCCTTATTTGAATTATTGTATATTAAAAATAGCTGAATATTTTTTCCATACCGTATGACAGTCAATGACGGATTTCTGATCAACGGATGACAGAGACGGAAGCGAAAACCACGTCCTGCGCTTGCCGACCCAAAATGGAATGGAAGAAAGATCCGATGATGATCGAAAATGCGAAAATGCTGAGATTTACCTTATCAGGTCCTGACGGGCATTAAAGAAAGAGCGGCTATAGGCTAGAGAATGACTTTATAATCTTTTGAAACCGGGCGAGACAAAAAGGAGGACGAAATTGTGAAAGTTCTTCAAGGTCGGCAGCCGTTATGAGATTGAACTCCCTTTCAGGTGTGCTAATGAATGCAAATATTTATAGATGTGGGCCGGAATTTCCAATCCGGCCCATTCGTTTTTGTACGATCGATGATAAAACGACGGTTGGACAGCGTAATCCTATTACGGTAAAAAAACATTGGATCAGTAAAATTTTTTTGACAGTTTAGGCAATGCATGTTAAGATATTATGCCCGATGACGCGGATTTATCCGGCGCGTTTCGGTCGCCCTAGATTGCAAAAGGATACGGAAGAGCTGGTACCCGGTTGCAACTGGATCCCCGCCTGTTGAAAGGATATTAATGGTGGCATTTTTTATCGCGAAACAGGTAAATAAAATCTGAATAAATTAATACAATAACAAATAAAAGCCGGTTAAACAATTTTAAAGTTAACCGACTTTTATTATGTTAAACATAATTATATTAACGTTTCATATGTTTAAAGAATTTCTAATTGATGAATTTCCTTGCTGAGTAAAGGAATAATCCCCATCAAAGTTCCCCAGATTCCAGTGAAATAAAAAATATACCGAACAGGTATAATATCCGCTAAGTATCCTGTTAGAAATACAGTTAATGGCATTGCAAACGATGAAATACTTGCTACTAATGTATCAATTCTAGCACGATATTCTGGTTTAACAAGAGTTATTAAAAGAGTATGGACTGTAACAGTATAAAATAGCAAGAAAAATGTTTGAATAGCTATTAAAATATATGCAAAAAACAATTGATCATAAAACCCAATTAGAGCAATACTTAAACTTGGGATTATTAAACCTAAACTTAAGGGAAATATTGGTTTTATTTTCTTTATAATTCGTCCAATAAACAATCCAGTGATTATTGATGTTGCCACACCAGTTGCTTCAATGAACCCGTATTGAGCTGCAGTTGCTCCATACTGTGTTTTAAATATATATATATTCAAATGACCAACAGAGACAATATTTACTCCCATATTTATTAAAGTTATAACAAGTAAAACACGAAGTTTTAACAATAACTTAGCTCCATCTTTAAATTCTCTCCAAAATTGTTTCTTTTGTTTGGATTTTTCATGATGAACGATTCTTTCATATTTTGGAAGTACTAACCAAGAAGATAAAAGTGCAGCGAATAAAAATATGAATGAATGAGTGAACATAATCCCGATAAAACCAATAAGAGAAAGCAATATTCCACCAACAGCATTACCAATTAATATTCCTGTTTTACCTGCAGATGATAAATAACCACTAACTTCAGCAATACGATCAGTACCAACTAAATTTGGTAACATACGTCTTCGTGAAGGTGAAATGAATGTTTGTGCAATATCATTTAAAATAACCATTGCCATAACAGCAACTATAATATAGTCATGCAAAAATAAATAAAAAAATATAAGGATAAAACCGATTAACCCCAATGCTATATATGCCCTTATCATTGCATTTTTTGGACTTGTGCGGTCAACGAAAACCCCAATCAACGGGCCGGCAAAGACATTAACAATATATGTAATAGCAGTAATGGCTGAAGTAATAAAAGCTGAACCAGTTCGTTCAAGGACAAACCATGATAAACAAAGTGTAAAAATTGCATCTGCTATAGTACCTAAAGTTGTCGTACTAACAATTAATGACATATTTCGTTTAACAGGAATTTGCAATGACTTTGGCTTTGTACGTTCTAATTGGTTATCCAATCTATATTCCACCTCAGTTTTTTATATATATAATAATTCATATCGTATAAATTTTAAAATATTATCTTATAAAACAATTTTTATAATATTTTTAAAAAATATGGTAAACATGTTTATAAATCGATAAAATAGATATTCTTTTTTCAAAAGAATAAATTTATATAAGAATAGTATATGAGAATATATAAGTTTCGTGGTAAACCAAATAAAAAGGTACCGTCAAGAATTTAGTGTAATACAGAATAGTTAGGGTATCTCTGGATGGGTTTAGATGGACAGGGTACCCGGTTTCCTCCACACAGGAGACTGAATATTCTGTCTCCTGTGCGGAAAGGGAGAATCCACTTACTTTGTCTATTTACAGTATTTGGTTAATTGTAACGTTCTTCAAACATTCGCACGAGGGCCTCCTGCGCTTCGGCAAATCCTCTTAACTTTCGCCCTGCCCATTTCTCATTAAAATCTTGGATGGTCAAATACACGACTTTTTCCGCGGCTTCTACACTGCTTAAACTGTTCATCGGTTTTAGACGTTTCCGAATCTCCTTGATGGTTCGTTCGATCGCATTCATCGTGTAAATCATACTTCGAATACTGCTTGGATCATCCATTAAGGTAAGAAGGACATCCAACTCATTGGCCCAAGATTGAACTTCTCTCGGATACTTGATGGACCATTTCGACTCAAACTGTTGAAACATCTGTAACGCCATCTCTTTATTTGGTGCGCGATAAATCAGTTTGAGACCCTCTGCCACTTCAAATTGATCTTTTTTCCGAACACGATAAGAGTATTACGAACTTTATGAACGACACAACGCTGCATATCGGCTTTCGGATAAATCGCCCGAAAGGCTTCCTCCAGCCCCGGAAGACCATCAAATACGCCCAGAAGCACTTCCTTGACGCCTCTTTTGTAGAGCTGTTGGAGAATCTCCCGCCACCATAGGCGCTTTCTTGTCCTCCCACGAAAAAATCGAGAATTTCGCGATATCCTTCTTCATTTACTCCTAGCACCACATCAATGACTTCTTTCTCTACCGTATCGCGGCGAAGTTTCACGTACAAACCGTCCAAATATAAGACGGAATAACGCTTGGGCAGTGGACGGCTGCGCCATTTTTCGATGTCTTCCTTTACGACATCGGTAATATGGCTGATCGTCGCAGGAGAATAAGCATTTCCTAGAATTCGTTCAATAAACTTGCCAATTTCCCGGGTACTCATGCCGCTTTGATACATCTTGATGATGGCTTCTTCCAGCCAGCCGGTGTGTCGTTGGTAAGGGGCAAACAGCTGCGTTTGAAATTCCCCGTTTCGGTCTCTTGGGACCAAAAGCCATTCAATCCGGCCATGCCATATTGTGTATCTAGATTTCGTTGACAGTAGCCGTTTCTCATATCGGATGTTTCCGCCTGTTCGATTTCGAGGAAATGTTTGATTTCTTCCCGCATAATCAGCATTTTTCTTTGACAAACAGACGAATGACAATTTCCAGTGGATTTGCCCAGTCGATATTCGATATATTTTTAGATATAGGCAGGGTTCTCCTTTCTCTGGAATGTTTTTCGTCCAATCCGAGAATACCCTGCCTTTTTTCTTTTGATCTAGCAAAATGCTTTACACAAAATTTTATACATCATCAAAATATTTTTTATTTTATAAATTAATTATTGTTTTAACATTAGTTGTTTTGTAAAATTTTAAGTGGAAAAAATGTAAAAATATGACTTTCTGGACAGCCCCTAATTTATTATTTCTTAATGAAATGGGTGACTTCCCATGTTCTTTAAATTGTTGACATTTTATATCAAACAGTTGTTAAAATCCCGTGTATACATCGGTACGCACTTATTTGTCATTCTAATGTTAATTATTAATATGATATTAAATGAAAAAGAAAGTCATTATAATAACTTTGGCAATTTTGTCGGAGACATGGCTGTAATCATTCACGCAGCATTTCTTATTTTTATTGTCTGCTTTTATATATTTTTATCTAATGAATATAGATATGGCTCAGAACAGTTTTTTGCGGGCAGCGTAAAAATTTCTGTATTAAAATTAATCGCTTTGTTTGTTAATCACTTTATTATCCTTACTATATTCACTGCTCTGCAAATCATTATTGTTCTAACCTACTTTTATTTTCAAGAGATTAAATTTTCGGGCTTTTATCTAGAAACGGCCGTGTATATTTTTTATTACTGGTTTGCCCCATCCATCCTTGCATTTTTTATCGGGATATTGCTTGCGCTGTATTTTGGGAGAAAACATATCACTTATGCCATCATAATTGGTATTTGGCTAATTATCGGGCCAATGAATACAGAGTTTTTTTATAACTTCTTTGTCTCGCTTCATGCAGGAGACATAGGACAATTGCTATATTTATATCCCTTAAATTATTCTAACGTGTACTGTGATGTTATCGGATATAATATAAACCTTTCGTCTTTCTTGGCCTTTCTAATATGGTTACTTATTATTAGTTCATTAATTATAGCCAGTTTGATTAAGGGATCACATACTAAAAACGTTAAACTGGCAAGTTTATTTGTAAGTTTTTCCCTTCTTATCGTTGCTTTCTGTATATTACCACATGCCACGATGGAAAAAATTCCGGCATTTAATTATAAAAAAATTATAGAAGAAGCAAAGTATTCTCAGAACCAAACGCCTGACATACAAGATGAATTATTGTCTTATGATATAAGAAATTATAAGATTTCCATTCATCGAAAAGACAAAGTGAAGGCAACAGTAGAAGTTGATCTGGATCTTTGGAAAGAAGATTCCGAACAAATCGCATTTTCTCTTTACCACTCAATGAAAGTAAACAATGTAAAAAATAAAAAAGGGGATCGGATAAAATTTTCCCAACAAGGTGATTTTGTTTTTATTCATGAACCAACAGATCCATTGATCTTTGAATATACGATGGAAGATTCAGCTTTGTTGCCCGCATCGAAGAAATATTTGTTTTTACCCAGCTATATAAATTGGGTTCCGAAAAAGTCGAATAGTCCCCAATTAAAACTTGATCAGCCTATTGAAGAAGATAGAATAATTGTATCCGGCCAGGAACCGGCCGACTACGAATTAGAAATAACAGGTATCGATAATTACTATACAAATCTTCCGAAAAAAGGGAAAAATACATATAGCGGGAAACAAGTTAACGGCGTGACTTTAATTGCGGGTGCCATTCAAAAAGAAAGAATGGAAGATATTTTATTGATATATCCTCAATCTTGGCCGGATGTAAAAGAGGGGTGGAACCATTATTATGCCGCTTTAAAGGAAACCCACAATTATTTGAACAATATGTTCAATTTGGGTAAAGATCGTATCCCGGATGAGATTGTATTTTTAACTCCATATTCAAAATATAGTTCTTTTTTAACGAGTGACCACTTATTCATTCATCATGCAACCTTATATGAATTGGGAGCAGCGGTGCATGAAATTCCAGAAATGTATATCCCGGGAATCCTTTGGAGTGATGTTCAAACGGGCAATATGGATCCCGGTTTAATAGAAGCTTTTAATGAACTGCTTAATGATTTTTTATATGAGGAAATCGAATACGACACGGATATTTATTATCGATCAATGTTTGGTATTCATCCTCATGATGCCACAATACGCTATGAAGATATTCATGCATTAGGTATAGATGCTTTTTATGAAAATTATTCAAACATGTCGAAACAAGAAAAGAAAAATTTTTTAATAAGTTGGTATGAAAACTTCACATCGATCGAAGATTGGGATGAGGCAACCTCGTTTATGGAGCGCTTTTTAAAGGAGAATCGGTAATGATACAGGTTTCCGGCTTAAGTAAAAGAATTAAAAAAACTAAAGTCCTGAATAACGTTAATCTCAATATAGAGGGCATATATGGTTTAATTGGCCCCAATGGTGCAGGAAAAACAACATTATTAAGAATCCTTTCAAGCCTAACTTCTATGAATGAAGGTAAAATTTTTATAAACGGAAAAGATTACACAAATGGAAGATATGTAAAAGCAAATAAATATATAGGCTATTTACCTCAGAATTTCATGATATATCCGAAACTCACCGTATTTGATGCATTGGATCATTTGGCCCTGTTGAAAGGAATGACGGAAAAAAAATTAAGGGAGGAAAAGATCATTCATTCTTTAGAACAAGTGAATCTATTAGAATACCAGGAAAAGAAAATGAGTGAACTTTCAGGAGGTATGAGAAGGAGAGTCGGAATTGCACAATTATTGCTTGATGAACCTTCTGTGTTATTGTTGGATGAACCGACTGCAGGTTTAGATATTGAAGAAAGAATACGGTTTCGGAATTTAATAAAGAAATTAGGTAACCAACATACGATTTTAATATCGTCCCATATTATTGAAGACATCGAGTTTTTGGCAACTAAAATAAGCATTTTAAAAAAAGGAAATGTTTTGTTCGAGGGAACTCCGGATTGTTTAAAGAAAAAGGCTGAGGGAAAAATATGGACAAAACAAATTCAAAAAAATGAGTTAAATGACTTTATCATCCATGAAGATGTCATTTCCATATATGAGGAACAAAATCATGTTACCGTAAGAATATTTTCAGAAAATGCTTTAAACGATAATTATGAATTGGCTGCACCAAGGCTGGTAGATGGATATTTGGCGGTTATCAGGGAGGCGCATCCATGACAAAAAAGTTGGAAAATCTTTATTTCTTGTTTAAAATCGACTTCAAACAAGCGGGATCGGTATTTTTTTTCCCGACAATCATGTGGCTTGTCTCCGTTCTTCAATTAATCATGCAAAACTCTCAGAATGAGAGTGATCGATTAAATAGTATCATTCTTTTTCAGGGAATTTATCTCCCTTTTGCAGGCTGGGGACTAATGTATAGGCTGAAAGAAATATATGAAGACGGAGCAAGTGAGACTTTATTCCCGTACTATCGTTCCTATCTGATCATCGATATAAGCCGTTATCTTTCAATCCATTTCATCGGAACTATGATTTGGTGTTTATTTTTTTCAATGAAATATAGTATTACCATCATTTGGCCGATTCATATGATCCATTTCTTCCTGATAACCCTGTTATTTATGTTTTTAAGTACAGCTTTAATACTAATCATAAAAAACATCGAGTTTTCATTAACGGTTTTATTTGTCTATGTGGTTATAGAACTGGCCACATTAGGAGAATATATGCCTTGGCCCCACGTTTTTATATTTAGGCCTGCCATAATGGAAGATATTCAATTGATATACAAGCTCATTTCAATTTGTATTTATATTGTTATCTTATTCTTCACGACACTTTTTTTAATAAGGAAAAGCCCGGATCATTCCATAAAATAATTTTGGCTATTGGTTTCAATATCATTTGAAAGGGGAATAGGTAATGGGATTATACTATTTTTTAATGCTAATTATTGGAATAATAATGGTTGTGCTGGGCTACATGAAGAGCGAATCAAATACTTCAAAAATTACTCTGATTGTTATTGGTTTAATATTGATAATATTATCAATATACCTTTTAAGGTAATGCCCGGGACAGTATTTGACTGACAAGAACAAGGGTCGCCAAATGGCGGCTTTTGTTATGGTAAAAAACTAAAAATAACAAATTGATACATAAATTTGGTAAGCGTAAAATAATCCCCATTTGTTAATGATGAGGATTAATTATTATTATAATAAGTTATTAAAAACACACTAGGAAAATGACAATTGATTTGATGATGTCGGGAAAACAACCCGCCGTTCTAGGATATGAAGCATTTTTCTGCGCCGAGGAAATGAGCCCGGACGGGAAAGCTGAAAGAAAAAATTTTAGGTTTCATTCGGTTTTTGAATAGAGGACTCTTTTGATAAAATGTAGAAAAAATGAATGAATTATAATTCGGGTGGGGAGGAAAGATGAAAAAAGCGGCTATCGGCATTTTTTTGCTGGGGATTGCTTTAGCTTTCACATCGTCTGTTTTGCCGGCAGAAAGGGAAAACCATCAAAAGGAAGCGGACAACCGAGAGAAAGCGGGCGGCCATGAAAAAAATGCCGGGAAAGCAGAGACGAAAGTTTTCTTCTGGGGTGATCCGGACAATCATGTTGATGAGGAAGACGGTTTCCTCGTCATCAGGAAAAAGATTTCACCGATGATATCCAATCAAACAGAGGAAATCGTCCGGGTGAAGAAAGACCGGTTCGGCGATTACATCCAAAAATCCTAGTTTCAGGATTTGCGAAGTTTCTTGGAAACAGTGAAAAATGATATTAGCGGCAAAAGGGAAGAGTGGAAATCTTGGGATCCGGAGGGCCTGGAAATGCACATCGGACATTATACAAAGGTTTATGCCAAACATTTTGCGGCGCTGGAAACGGATCCGGAAACCGTAAAGGCGTTGGATGAAATGGCTGAAATTAAAGGGAAAATCCAAAACGAAACCGATCGGGAAAAACGCAGAAAAGAACTTAGAGCGTTGGAAAAAATAGCAGATCAATTATTACAATTATAATGCTCGGACATCTGCCGGCTGCGTCGATTCCGCCGGTTTTTTGTATTTTTACCTAATCCCTCCATTTTGGTTTCCCGTCGCACCGGACGCGCTTCATCCTTCTCTCAATCGAGTTCACTTTTCCAGCGGATTTTTTCCCCCTTCCGACAAATGTGATAGTATTTACACAAACAAGGAAACGAATTGTGGATTGCGATCCGTTTCGCATGCCGGAAGAAAAATAGGATTCTATACATGAAGGTTTATATAATGGACATGATTGTCCATAGATTTTTTTTCTGCCGCTGTTTACAATAAATGTGAGTGAATTTGGCTGTTGAACCTGGAACGAAAACATGGGGATTTCGTCGATCGGATGGAAGGTGTGCGGGGTCCGTCCGGCAGGGATGGATTTTCTGTCCCAAGACATTGCCGCCGAAACGGAGCAGCAGCAAGGACGATGGACCGTTTTATCCCGAACCTTTTGCGGGCGCAAGGAAAGACCTTTGCATCCTATGGAAATGAATCCGTCCCTTTTGCCCGGATGGAGGAAAAACAATCGCGCTTTTTCCCGGCTTGACGATAACACAGGAGAAGCCGTGACACGGGGTCCAGGGAGACGTTATTGCCGCATTGTTAAAGAATTGAAGGAGAACATTGGAAAGTCTTTGATCCCTTACAAAAACAACATTCCCAAATTTCCGGATTTTTAGGCAGAAACGAATAACCTTGAGTTTAACGATTTTCACTTATTTATTTTCCGGATTGAAGGTGAGCAGCGTGAGGATGGAACCGTACAAAAAGGTGGTGGAGGCCAGCTATTTGACCGCGGACAAGGTTTGGAGCTACCGGGCGATCCTCCATTATTTTTACAAACAGCATGAACGGATGCGCGAATTTATTTTCCCGGAAGAGGTCTTTGCCTATTTAAAAGACCAGCCGGGATTTGAACGGTACACCTTCGAAGAACTACAGCAGGATTTGGATCAGTTGGTGAAATGGAATAATTTGATAGCCACTCAGGATCCCCGCAAGGCACGGACCATCGAGGAGTTTAAAAGAAAAAGGTTCCGCTATCAATGTACGCCCTATACCGTCGAATTCGAACGGATGCTGGAACAAATGGAAAAGAGCGGCGAAGGGTTCGGGGGATCCTTGGAAAAGAAAGAGTTTGAAAGGTTGTACCAATCTTTGGGCCTCCTGCATCAAATCCTCACCAAGGGGGATTACCCAAGCGACGATGAATGTTCCCAGATCTGGAACGATTTGTTCGGCTATTTCCGCACCATCGTGAAAAACACTTCCGACTACATGGCGTATTTAAACAGCGTCGAAGTGGAAGAAAGAATGCAGTCGGAAAGCTTTCTGGTTTATAAGGATCAATTTACCGCCTACTTGCGGGATTTCATCATCGGTCTGCAGCAAACGGCCCAAAAAATCAAAGCCGTTTTACAGGAGATTTCCTTGGATCGGCTGACCCCGTTCATCCAGCGGGTCGTTGCCCATCAGCTGCAAATCCCCCGTTTTGACGGCATCCAAAAAGAACAAAAGGAAAAGATCGACGAACTGAAAGATAAATGGCTCTCCCTTCATTCCTGGTTTCTCGGCAACGCCTACGGGGAAAGCGTTTATGAAGAATTGGAAAACCGCACGAATGAACAGATTCGGAGAATCACCCGGATCATCCAGCGGTTGGGGGAACGGCATCATCTCTTCCGCAGCCGAAAGCGGGATTATTTGCACTTGGCAAAATGGTTCGATTCCCTCGAAAATCTGGAGGAAGCCCACCGCCTTTCAGCCGTCGTATTCGGCGTTTTTCATACCCGGCATTTTTACGGCGACCAGATCCCGACGGACAATATCCATACCGACGTATGGGAAGAAGAACCGATCCGTTTCGAAACGAAACCGAAAATACGGAATTACCGGGAAAAAACGAAGGCGGGAGCCATCGAAAGCAGGAAAGATTTAAAGGAAAAGATGCGGGAAGCCTATTTGCGGGAAAAAAGGCTGGAACAACAGGCGATCGGGAAATATATGCGCGGCAACGAGATCCGTCTGGAAGAGATTCCCTTCATTGAAAGCCATGTGAGAAAAATGTTTTTGACTTGGATCTCCAAAGCGACCGCCCGGGCGGACAGGGTGATCAAAACCGAACACGGGCGGACGGTCAAAGTCCACATTGCCAAAGACCGGAGAATTCTCTTGCGCTCGGACGACGGCGTTTTGGAAATGCCCGCGATCACGTTTCAGTTTCTTGATGCCGATCGGGAAGAAACGGTACCGGCGAAATCATCGCTCTCCAAACATCAATGGCCATGATCCGGAAACCTTTCCGCTAGCGCCGGGTTCGATCAAGGAAAGCTTTTGCAAGGTGCCCCCGTAGGTGCGCGTCAAAAATCCTTCTCGGGTTTTGATCAAGGAATCTTTTGCCCGATTCCGATTTCCGGGAAACGGCCGCAAAGGGAGGGTGGAAAAATTGGAAGAACGGAAGTTCGACGAAAAGGCGGAAACCGCCTTAAGGCTGCTGTTTGAAAATTTTTGGATCTTGCGGGAAGAAAACCCCGAACAATACCAGCTGATCCGTGAACGGGAAAGGATTTTAAAACGGTTTATCGATGAAAAATTCGGTTATCCCTTGATCGTTCATCGCCATTTTATCAAATTGGAAAAAACCCCCGTTGAACCGGAGGCCTGGATGGGGATCCTGGACTTTCGGAGTGTCCGGGATTATGCGATGTTTTGTTGCGCCCTGGCTTTTACCGAGTCGAAGCAAGTGGATGAACAATTCCTGCTTTCGGAAATTTGCGAAGACATCAAAGACATGTATCCCGGGGAATTTCCCATCGATTGGACAAATTACAATGACCGGAAATCGTTGATCCGGGTGATCAAATTCATGGAAAGATTGTCCCTCTTGAAGCGGGTGGAGGGGGATATTGAAAAATTCGCTTCCCACGAAAAGGAGGAAGTCCTCTATGAAGTGACGGTGTATGCCCGTTATTTTATGCGCACCTTTCCCGACGATCTGAGCGAATACGCCTCGGCGGAAGAAATTTTGCGGGCGGAATGGGAAAGGCAATCGGATGTCCGGAGAAAAAGGGTGTACCGGAAACTGTTTTTGTCGCCGGCCGTCTGCCGGGAAGGGGAGGATGATGCGGATTTTCTGTACATGCGGAATTTCCGGAACCGGCTGCGGGATGATATCGAATCCCACACCTCCTTCCGTTTGGAACTTTTTAAAAATGCCGCCTTTCTCGTCGCCGACGAAAAACATCCGGAATTCACCCTCTTTCCCGATCAAAGGGCGATATCGGACATTGTGCTGCATCTTGGCTCCCTTTTGCGGGAGAAGATTTCCGAATTCCCTCCCGACGAATACGGAAGGATCCGAATGACGAAAGTGCAATTTTCCGACCTCATGAAAGAGCTGAAGAACAAGTACGGGTACGGCTGGAGCAAACAGTACCGGGAAGGGACGGCGGCTTCATTGGAAAGCGATGTGATCGAACTCCTGAAAGAATGGGAGCTGCTCGAAGCGGAGGAGTTTACCGGTTCCTATCTTTTCAAACCGGCGATCGGACGATTATCCGGACATTATCCGAAGGATTTTTCCGGGGAGGCAAAGGAGGAAGTTGATGGTGGAGAAACGGAATAAATGGAGGCTAAGCCGGGCGGGACTCCTGAATTTTTGGTATTACGACGAGGAAATTTTTCATTTTTCCAACGGAAAATTATTGCTCCGCGGGGCGAACGGTTCGGGAAAGTCCGTTACGATGCAAAGCTTGATCCCGGTTTTATTGGACGGAAAAAAATCGCCGGACAGGCTCGATCCCTTCGGTTCGAAAGCGAGGAAAATGGAAGATTACCTGTTGGGGGAGAAGGATGTTTCCCAGCTGGATGAACGGACGGGGTACCTGTTTCTCGAATACGTCAAAGAAGAGACGAATCAATATTTGACGACGGGAATGGGGATGCAGGCGAAAAAGGATAAAGGCGTCCAATCTTGGTATTTTGTGATTACCGACAACCGCCGCATCGGCATCGACTTCTTCCTGTATGAAAAAGAATCTCACGCCGGGAAGGAGCAAAAAATTCCCTTGTCCCGCACCCAACTGCAAAACCGGATCGGCGGCGGGGGATACGTGGTTCAATCCCAAGGCGATTATATGGATCTGGTGAACAAGTATATTTTTGGCTTCGAGGATCTGGAGGCCTTCGAAGATTTGGTGAAATTGCTCATTCAATTGCGCAGCCCGAAATTGTCCAAGGAATATCGCCCGAGCGTCATCCATGAAATTTTGGAAGAGGCGCTGCCGCCCTTATCCGATGAAGATTTGCGCCATTTGTCCGAAACGGTCGAAAACATGGACCAGGCGAAGCAGCAAATCGAGCAATTGGAAAGGGAGCGGGAAGCCCTTTCAAAGCTGATCCGGCGTTATGATGTCTACAACCGGTACCGTCTGGCGGAAAAAGCCCATGAATATTTGCAATGGCAAAAGCGGCGAAGCAAAGAAGAAAAGAAGCTGCAAGAAAAAGAGAGAGAAAAGGGCGCCCTTGAGGGAATGATCCGCCAATTGACGGAAAGGGAGCGGGAATTGCGGCAGCAGCTTGCCGTTTTGGAACAAAAACAAGAGAGGCTTGCGGGACACAGAGTTTGGAACTTGGAAAAGGAGAAGCGGGAGGAAGAAGAACGGCTCCGGGAATTGACGGGAGAATATAACAAGAAAGACGGGCAAAGGGATGAAAAACGGAAGGCCGAATGGAAACAGAAGGAAACGGTCGACCGTTTGGAAAAAGAATTGGCGGACTTAAAACGCCGGATGGAAGATCACTTGCAGGAAATGGAAAGCTTGGCCGAAGAAGCCTCCTTCCGCCAACATGCCGCCAACGCGGGAGAATTTCAGCGGAAATGGGAAAGGGAATTTGATTTTTCCTTGTGGGAAAAAGAAGCGGAAACGCATTATCAAGAGCTGGAAAACATCGGCGGTCTTTTGCGAAACTATGAACAATTGAAAGAAAAAATCCAAGAATACCAAAAAAGGATCGGGGAGATCAACAGGGAAATCGACGGGCTGCGCCGGGAAGAAGAGGAATGGCGCAGGCTCTTTGATAATGACAAGCAAAGAAAGATCGAGGAGATCTTTTCCTGGGCCAAGGATCATCCCTTCCTGCAAGTTCCGGAGGAAGTCCTGCGGCAGGCCGCCCGTTGGACGGATCAACTGTATGAACCGTATCACTACGAAGCGGTCCGGCAATTGTTTTTTGAGGTCTTTCAAAACTACCAGCTGAAAATGAATGAAAAAATCGCCAAGGTAAACAATCATCTCCAGTCCTTGCAGGAAAACATCCGATTCAAGGAAGCCGAATTGGAAGCGTGGAAAGGAAAACGGGATCCGGAGCCGCCGGGAAGGAGCGACGCCACGCGGGAGGCGAGAAAATGGCTGGCGGAGAATCACTATCCGTTCATTCCCTTTTACGAAGCCGTCGAATTCCGTGACCACGTGCCGAAGGAAGTGCGAAACCGTTTGGAGGCGGCGCTCTTGGACGCGGGGATTTTGGATGCCCTGATCACCGAGCGAAATACGCCGATCAGGCATGACCGGGTGCTTGTCCCCGCCCCGAAAATGTTGGCCCATACTTTGGCGGATTATTTAAAGCCGGACGTCCCGGAGGATTCTCCCGTTTCGAGGGAGACCGTCGATGAGATTCTCCTTTCCATCCTCGTGGATGACCGTTCAGAGTCTGCGGTTCCCTTTGCCGTCAGGGAAGACGGTTCCTACGAAATCGGATTATTGAAGGGACATGCCGTTCCCGTCGATTCGGTCCGCTTTATCGGGAAAACGGCCCGGAATCGGTTCCGGGAGGAGCAGATCCTCCGCCTGACGGAAGAGATCGCCGCACTGCAAAGGGAAATCGGCGATTGGGAGGGAACCTTGAAATCTTACCAGGAAGAGATTTCCGCCGCCAAAGAGGCCATGGCCGCCTTTCCCGGCGATGCCGACCTCCAGGAAAGTTTTCGTCAGATAAAACATATCAGGGCTGACATCGAATGGCGGGAAAAGGAGCGGAGCCGGACGGACGAACAAATGCAGGCGTTCCTTTCCGAATTCCAGCAGATCAAACGGGAAATCGACCGGGCCGCAAGGGATTTCAATATCGAGAAAAGTTTAGCGGCTTACGACGAAGCCAAGCGGTCGATGCGGAGCTACGAACAAATCCTCCATCAATTCAGGCAAGCCTACACCAATTACCGCGTGAAAAGCGATCATTTGGCAGAGGCAAAAGAATGGCACGACACCCTGATTCGCGAAATCGATGAGTTGACCGGCGAACTGTATGCCATAAAAGATAAAATGGAAATATGTAGGACGAACGTGGCGGAAATCGAGAAACAGCTGCGGCTGGCCGGCGTGGAGGAGATTCGGAAGCAGATTCGGGAAGTTCAACGGGATTTGGCGGAATGCAAACGGGAGTTGGAAACCGTCCGCAACACTTTGCCGCGCAAACAGGCCGAGTCGGACAGGGTCGCGTCGGAAATCCAAGAATGGAAGAATAAGCTGGACTTCACCCGCCATATGATCGAGGCCTGGAAGGAGGCTTTTTCCCGAGAATGGCAGTATCAATTCGTTCCCGCCCCGGATGAACTTTCCGATTGGGACGAGCGGGCCAAATGGGTAATGGAACATTTTGGCCGCCTTTTGCAAGAAAAAGACAGCCAATCGGTCGATTCCCAATTGTCCCAGATTTTTAATGAACAATATACGAATTTGATCGAATACCGAATGACGGACATACCGGCCGAAATGCCCCCATTCCCGTGGATGGATGGAGATTATCCGGAAGAACAACAGGCCGTGATCAAATTTTGGAAAGAGAAATCAATAAGGCGGATCATCCAGTTGGATTATTTCGGGAAGCAGGTCAGCCCCTATTATGTCAAGGAAATGATCGAAAATGAGCTGGAACGGCAGAAAAGCATCTGGAATGAGCAGGACGAAAAATTGTACAAGGAAATCTTGTATGGTTCGATCGGAAATAAGCTGCGCGTGCGCATCCAACGGGCACAGGAATGGACGAAGAAGATGGATCATCTGATGCAATCGCGGGACTCCTCCTCCGGCATATCCTTTTCCATCCGCTGGAAACCGAAAACAGCGGAAACGGAGGAAGAATTGGATACGGAAGAGCTGGTCCGCTTATTGCAGCTGGATCCCCGCCTGTTGAAAGAGACCGATTTTCAAAAAGTCGTGGAACATTTCCGTTCGAAAATTAACCGGGCGAAAGAAACGGCGGAAGGAAAGGGTGCGGGAAATACCCTGCTCGAGGAGCTGAAAGGGGTATTGGATTATAGGCGTTGGTTTTCCTTTACTTTGTATTATCAAAGAAAAGGGGAACCGAAAAAGGAATTGAAAGACCGTGCCTTTTACAAATTCAGCGGCGGAGAAAAGGCGATGGCCATGTATATTCCCCTGTTCAGCGCCATATATTCCAGATATTTGGAAGCCGCCCCCGATGCGCCCCGCATCATCGCGCTGGATGAGGCCTTCGCGGGCGTCGATGAAGAAAATATTAATTTGATGTTTGGGATCGTCGAGGAATTGGGCTTTGATTATATCATGAATTCCCAAGTTTTATGGGGCGATTACGAGTCGGTGAAAGAATTGTCCATTTACGAACTCGTGCGGCCGAAAAACCAAAATTTTGTGACCTTGATCCGTTATCACTGGGACGGCAACCACAGAAGGCTGATCACGGAGGATGAGGAAGATCTTGAGGATGATTCGCTTTCACCTGCCCATGGCCGCCCGTCCGGGGATGAGGAAGAGGAAGTTCTTGAGAAGGCCTGATTTGAAGCGGATCGTTGAAGTCACTATGGCCGAATTTGAACCGAGGGATTGGGCCGCTGGCAGCCATGGAACGGTTTAATTTGAAGCCGCGGTTCGCGAATATTGGAATTTTAAAAAATATGGATTTAGACATATGATAATCATAAATTTGCGAGGGCTGTTTTGGCAGCCATGGCTTCGGTAAGAATGTAATCCGTAATGTGCGGCCGGGCTGCATTACGGTCCTGTTTTACGGATACCGGAGTTCAACGGACATGGGTAAGAAGGAAAGGTTCAAATCCGAACGCTTTCCGACGAGATTCTTTGAGATTCTATTCGAACCGACTTCCGACAGCTTTTTGAGATCGTGTCAAAATTGAACGTCGCCCGGTGAAGAAAGCGAGGAAGGACGGGTTCAAGACTATTTGCCAAGTCCGAACCGGATGCCGTCCAATAAGGGTGAATAGCGATGAATGAGATCCGGAGAGAAGCGGTTAACTATTTCAAAAGCGAAAAAGCCTACCATTCCTTGTTTAAAAAATTCAGGGAAAAATACCAATCGATCGGCCGGATTGGCGGGACCGTCCCCGTCCGGTTCTTTTCCAAAGAGGAATTGGCCGTGTTCGCCAAGTTTTTCGGAGTCAGCGTGTCCGATCTGGAAAAAAAAGGTTCCCTTTCTTTGCAAAAATTTGAGGAGCAATTGGAGAAAACCAGATTTCAGGGGATCGGCCTGAAAACGCTGCTGGACGATTTTTTCGGGGAAGTCATCTATTCCAAAAAAGAGATGGAACGCCGGAAAGAAGAGGAGCGGGAAGAAAAATTTTCCGATCTGAAGAAGAGCTATCCGGTTTTGGCCGAATGGCTCGATTATGTGTCCGAAAAACACGGGGACAGCCGGTGGATCCTCCGTCTGGTCGAAGAGGATTTCGGCCGTTTCAAAGCGTATGCGGACCAGTTGACGAAAGCGGTCCGGTCATTGCCGGAAAAACCAGAGCGTTTGCCCTTTTTCAGCCAAAGGATTACGTCCAATCCCCATTCCTTCGATGTCCATACGGAATTGGGAAAAATGTTTTTGCATCTTTTGGCGTTCCTATTGGACGGTACGGCCTCCCGCTTTCCCCGTACGACGGAAGAAGTCAATGATTTGTTGAATGAATACGGGATTTATCGGGACGATCTTTTGAATTTTGCCACGATGAGCGGGTTTTTCGCGGAAGGGGAGGACGGTGCCCTTCACCCCGTGTGGAAGGCGGCGGCGGAATCGCAAACGGTCGTCCATTATCCGTTAAGGACGCTCGTCCGTTTGAAGCGGATTTACCCGCGAATGGGAAAGAAAGTCTGGATCGTGGAAAATTCCGGCGTTTTTTCCATGCTGCTGGACGAGGCGCCGGAAGCCCCGATCATTTGCACCAACGGGCAGTTTAAACTTGCCGCCTGGTTCGTCCTGGAAAAACTGGCCCGGGAAGGATGCACATTTTATTATTCGGGCGATTTCGATCCGGAAGGATTGGGAATGGCGGAACGGTTGATGGACCGGTTCCCCGGCCGGGTGCGGTTGTGGCGCCTTTCGCTGGAGGATTATCGGAAAAGCAGGCCCGCGGAAGAAATCAGCCCGACCCGTCTGGAAAAATTAAAGGGGATTAATCACGCGGACTTAAAGCCGGTAGCCGAGGAGATGGAAAAATCGAAAAGGGCGGGCTATCAGGAATCGTTGATCGAATGGCTGGTGAAGGATTTGAAAAACGAAAACGGATGAAGAGACTCGCCAAGAATCATGAAACCAATGATCCGTCAGGATTCGAAAAACGGAAGCGGATGAAGGGTTTTGTCAAGAAGGGTAGAACCTTTGAACCGTATCGATTGTGAAGAACGGATACGGATGAAAGGGCCGAAACGGCTTGACCCTGTCCTCGAATGCCTTCCGATTGTGAAGAACGGACACGGGTGAAAGGGCCGGCTGTATGGCGGATTGCAAGCCCCGGATAAGGGGGCGGTTTTGTGTATGGCAGACGATGAGGCCTGCTGTATGGCGATTTGCAAGCCCCGGACGAAGAGGCCGTCCGGAATGACGGAACCCATTTTCCGCATGCCGACGGCCGCCGGGGGACGGAACTATCTTCCGAAAATGGAAGAAGGCCGAGGAGTTGTGTAAAAAGAAGCAGGCGCGAAACGGTCCTTTTTGCCGAGACTTGAACCCGGCAAACGGGACGCGAAAATTTTACAACGATTTGGACTTTACCCGGAGATGGGTATTTTTCCTCTAAGCCCCCGACAGGCGGGCCGATACGCAAAAGGTCCGGTATGCTGAAGGCGTTCGATATTATTCACCGGTATTTTGTCCCTATCGACGAACCGGTTGAACGTTTGATCTGAAAGCGTCCGATTCTGTTCACCGGTATTTCCAAGGAACGGCGATGACCCAATAATCTCGAAAGACGGCGGGAAAGGTGCGCGTATGGCAAATCTTATCGCCGAATAACGTGCCGGCCATCCGTAAATCGTGGGAAAAGCGGTTCCCTGCAAGCATGAACATTGGCCAAAAGGAAAAGGGCATCCCGGGGATTTTCGGGACGCCCAGAACCGTACCATTTTGAATAAACCCTTTTCCGAAAAGTTTTACCGGGCCGGCGGGGGCGAAGGGATGCCGTTGTTTGCGAAGGGGAAGACAGCCGGCTCCGGCAAGATCTTCCGCTTCGTCCTTCCTGCGTCCGAAAACCGGGATTCCCGCCGCCCCATATGCCCCGGCTTTTCCTCAGCAGCAACGGGAAATTTTTCCGCCTTTGGCGTTGTACCGTTCCTCGAGAAATTCGCAGAAAAACTCTTTCCTCGATTTGATCGGTTCTCCGGGATGTTTTTCCTTCATATGTTCCACATAGGTCTCATAGCAAGGCACGCCGACGAGCAAACTG
>Ga0207865_100687_pt1 | contig 33429 bp, 28 predicted proteins | sample HigsolmetaAR204D_FD_184836 | JGI IMG/M metagenome (GOLD analysis project Ga0207865, IMG submission 184836) | Ionic liquid and high solid enriched microbial communities from the Joint BioEnergy Institute, USA - AR20-4-D (SPAdes) (version 2) ...
CCATGGGAAGCGATCCATCTTCCCGGGGCGCGGGACATTTTTCTTTATACGGCCTCGGCCATTTTCGCCAATCTGCCGCTCATCTTCGCCGTGGGCGTCGCCCTCGGTCTGACGGAAAGCGCCGGAATTGCCGGCATGTCAGCGCTCATCGGACATTATATGTTCAACGAGACGATCCGTCATTTTCTCGGCTCCTACCTTCAGCTCGGCGTGCCCGGCGGGATTTTGATCGGCTTGATGGCGGCCATTCTCTACCATCGCTGCAAGCATATACAGCTTCCTGAATATATTCAATTTTTTGGCGGCCCCCGGATGGTTCCTGTGCTGATGGGGCTGGCTGTATTTGTGCTCAGCCTTGTGATGATCCAGATCGGCCCTTTCCTGTCCTCCGGAATGCAGGCGCTTACGAACGCCATTCTCGGCCTGGGAGGCTTCGGCACGTTCCTGTACGGCATCATTCACCGGCTGCTCGTCCCGTCCGGATTGCATCATGTGTTCAACAATTTTTTCTGGTTCCAGCTCGGCGCCTACGATGCGGATGGCGAGCCGGTGTTCGGCGATCTGCCGCGTTTTTTTGCCGGAGACCCTGCGGCGGGCATTTACATGGCCGGCTTGTATCCGATCATGATGTTCGCGCTGCCGGCGATCGCGCTGGCCATCATTCAGGAGGCGAGGGAGGATCTTAAGCCGAAAATCCGGGCAACGTTCCTGACGGCGGCGCTTGCTTCGTTCCTGACGGGCGTCACCGAGCCGATCGAGTTTGCCTTTTTGTTCGTGGCGCCTTATCTGTTCGTCGGGCACGCCATTCTGTCCGGGGCGGCGATGTGGATCGCTTACGAGCTGAACATCCGCCACGGCTTCTCGTATTCCGCCGGGGCGATCGATTACCTGATCAATCTTCATCTGTCGAGCAACGGCTGGCTGCTGATCCCGCTCGGCCTGGCTTACGGTCTCATTTACTATGTGCTGTTCCGCTGGGCGATCCGCCGCTTCCGCATACCGACGCCCGGCCGGGAGGAAGGCTCGCCGCTTGAGGAATGGGCAGGCGACATTCCTTATCGCTCTCCGCTCATTCTGCAAGCGCTCGGGGGGAAGGAAAATATCAAGAACATCGAAGCCTGCATTACCCGGCTAAGGCTTACGCTGGAGAACGAGAAGCTGATTGACACCGTCGCGCTGAAGCATCTCGGCGCCAAGGGAGTCATCTCCCTCGGCGGCGGCAACGTGCAGGTCGTGTTTGGCACGTATTCCGAGCTGATTCGCGAAGAAATTATGAAGGTGCTGCGCAAGGACGTGCAGCGCATCATGTTCAGCTCGCCGATCCAGGGTCGGATGATTCCGCTCGAGGAGGTCCCCGACAAGATCTTCTCAGGCAAGCTGGTCGGCGACGGTGTGGCGTTTCTTCCGGACAGAGGCGAGCTTGTCTCGCCGGTCAAGGGCAAGGTGATTCACGTCTATCCGTCGCTTCACGCGGTCGGGATCGAAATGCAGGAGGGGCTGCAGGTGCTGCTGCATATCGGCATCGATACGGCTCAGCTGCAGGGCAAATATTTCACCGCATTCGTCAAGGAAGGCGATGAGGTGGAGCCGGGGCAGTTGCTTGTCAAATTCAATCTGCAAAAAGTAAAAGCGAACAGCAAATCGCTGGCAACGCCGATGCTGATTACGAATACCGACAAGGTCAAATCGTGGAGCTTCGCTCCGTATAAGGCGGTCAAAAAAGGGCAGGCGTCCGTCATGTCGGTTGTACTCAAGTCGGCGGCAACAGGGGGAGGGGACACGCTTGGTTGACGGCATTGGGGCTTCGTCCGGGATTGCGATGGGCAGGGCTTTCGTCCTGCCCGCCTGGGAATGGGATTTTCCCGAGAAGCTGATCGACGTAGCGGATCTCGCCTACGAGTTTGAACGCTTGTACGACGGCATCCGTCATTCCCGCAACGAAATCGAGCAGATCAAGCAGGAATTCGTCAGTGTGCTTGGCGAGGATCAGACGCAAATTTTCGATGCGCACCTGGCCATTTTGGAAGATCCGATCTTTATGAACGAGGTTCAGGGGATCATGCAGCGGCAGTACAAGGCGGCCGAGGTGGCCGTGAAGGAAGCGATCGAAAAGTTCGTCAACATGTTCGACCTGTTGGACGATCAGTATATGAAGGAGCGGGCGCTGGACATTAAAGACGTCGGCAACCGGCTGCTCAAGCATTTGCTCGGCGCGCTGGAGGAGACGATGCCGCCGAAGGATAAGCCTTATATTCTCGTAGCCAAGGAGCTATCCCCTTCGCAGATGGTGCATCTGGATACGAAGCATGCGCTCGGAATCGTCACGATGCTGGGGGGCAAAACGTCCCATGTGGCCATCATGGCCAGAGCGATGGGAGTTCCTTATGTCGTCGGCCTGGAGGGCAAGCTGGAGACGCCGATCCAGACCGGGGATTATTTGATTTTGGACGGCGATGAAGGGGTTGTTCACATCAACCCGGAGGAGTCTGTCATCCGCCAGTACGAGGAGCGGCAAAGCTCCTTGATCGCGATCCGCGAGAAGCTGCAGAAGCTTGCGGGGTTCCCGTCCCGCACCGCCGACGGCCAGCCGTTTCAGCTCGCGGCCAACATCAGCTCGGTCAGCGAGCTGGAGCAGGCGCTGCGCTACGGAGCGTCCGGCGTCGGGCTGTTCCGGACCGAGATTTTGTACATGGACCGCTCGACATTCCCCGACGAGGAGGAGCAGTTCCGCGTCTACAAGCAGGTGGCGGAACGGCTCGAGGGCAGGCGCGTCGTGATCCGGACGCTGGATATCGGCGGCGACAAGCTGCTCGATTACCTGGAGCTTCCGGAGGAGGAAAATCCGTCGCTCGGCTATCGTTCGATCCGCATTTCGCTGGACCGCAAGGATTTGTTCAAAACGCAGCTGAGGGCGCTGTTGCGGGCGAGTCATTACGGCAACATTCAGATCATGTATCCGATGATTTCTTCGCTGAAGGAGCTGGCCGCGGCCAACGAGGTGCTGGCTGAGGCGAAGCGGGAGCTGGAGCGGGAGAACCAGCCCTTCAACGCTTCCATCAAAGTGGGCATTATGATCGAGGTTCCCGCCGCCGTCATGATTTCCGACCTGCTCGCGCAGAAGGTCGACTTTTTCAGCATCGGCACGAACGATCTCGTGCAGTACATCTTGGCGGTCGACCGGATGAACGAGACGGTAGCCCATCTGTACGACCCGTTCCACCCGGCCGTTGTGCGCATGCTCAAAAGCACCGTGGACAATGCCAGACGCTTCGGCACGCATGTGAGCGTCTGCGGCGAGCTGGCCGGCGACATTCGCGCCCTGCCGCTGTGGATCGCGCTCGGCATATCGGAGCTGAGCATGTCGGTTCAGTCGATACTGCGGGTCAAGAACAGCCTGCTGCAAAGCCGCGCCAGCGAAAGCGCGCTAATATGGGAGGAGCTGGCCGGCTGCGGATCGAGCGAGGAGATTGCGCAGGTGCTGGGCAAATATGCGCAGCATGACATTGCGAGAGAGATCGATGCGGCTCCGCCTGCCCAAGGCTGACATAAGGAAAAGCTGCAAAATCCAACAAGCGGGAGGTAAGACAATGGAACTGAAAGGATACAAGGTGCTTGCATTCGTCGACGAGGAGTTCGAGGATTTGGAGATGTGGTACCCGGTACTGAGACTGCGCGAGTCCGGCTGCGAGGTGCACACCGCCGGCCTGCAGGCCGGCCGCGCTTATCGCGGAAAGTACGGCGTGCCCCTCGTAGCGGACCGTTCGCTGGATGAAGTGAAATCCGAGGATTATATCGGTCTCTACGTGCCCGGAGGCTGGGCGCCGGACAAGCTGCGCCGCTACGAGCAGGTGCTGCGGCTGACGCGCGAATTTCACGAAGCGTCCAAGCCGATCGCCCACATTTGTCACGCCGGCTGGGTGCTCGCCTCGGCCAAAATTTGCGCCGGCTTCACGATGACCTCCACGCCGGGAATCAAGGACGACCTGGAGCATGCGGGAGCGATCTGGGTCGATCGGGAGGTCGTCGTCGATCGCCACATCGTCTCCGGGAGACGTCCGCCGGACTTGCCGGCATTCACCCGCGAATTCGTGAGAGTGCTTGCGGAATATGCGGGACGATCCTAGAGGAGCGCCCGTGGCGGAAGGGAAGGCGAGGAGCGCGGCGCACCTTGTGCGCTGGCTGCCTGCTGCCGGCTGGATGGCGGTGATCTATTACCTGTCGTCGCGAACGGGGGACGATCTTGGCGGCTGGCTCGACGAAATTCGTTGGCTGGTCCCCTTCATGAAAAGCTTCGACTGGGGGCATTTTATCGCCTATTTCATTTTGGCGCTGACGTATTTGTGGGCCTGGAGACCGAAGCGCCTCACGCTTGGCGTGAAATCGGGCATCGTAGCTCTTTGTCTGCTTTACGGCTTGACAGATGAATTTCACCAGTCGTTTGTTCCGGGGAGAACGCCCGACGTTGCGGATTTGCGCAATGACGGAATCGGGGCCGCGCTGGCCATGCTCCTGATGTCCGTTCCTGCCGTATACCGCCGCTTTGCGCGGCTTGTCCGCTTTTTTGGCTGAAGCTTCGGAAGGCGGCGCTGTTCGCAGCCGGATGGCCGTCCCAGGCGCTTGCGCCAAATATTGCTAGAGGCTGCGGGCAGGAGTTTGCCGACGGAAAATCGAATGATTGTAATAAAGCAAACGTCGGCTGGTTTTACAAAGGAGTGGTATTTGTTGCATAAGGTTTGCCAGTGCGGCACGAATATGAATATTCGTCTGCGAACCGTGATTTATCAGAACAAAGTGGAGATCGAGAACGTTCCGGTATTCTCCTGCGATGACTGCAACCGAAGCGAGGTGTTCGCCGAGGTGAAGCCGGAACTGACCGGCCTGATCAAGCAGCTTGGCGCCAAGCCGGACAAGAGCCTGCTGCATTTTGAGGAGATTAGCGAAATCGCCGGCCTGATGCTGAAGGCCTCCGAGAAATCGCGGGAAGCCGACCCGGTGGAGAAGATTATCGAAGAGCGGGTCAATGAGCTGCTGGACCTGCTTCTGCTCGCCCAATCGCTGCAGGACGAAGCCTGGATGGCGGACGTCAGAGGGCGGCTGTCCCAAATTGCCAAGCACTCTTTATCCGCGCATGATTTATCTTGAAATCATTGGCGGTATCCATCGACAAAGTTTCAACACCGCGGGCGACGACCGATGACGAAGTTTCGTTCGTTATAGGCGTTTTGTCCTGAACGCGCAAATCATTGACCGCTTTCTCCCCGTCCGTCAAGCGGCGGAATACAGGGAAAAAGCGCGATGAATAGCCTCTGCCGGGCGGCAGTTGGCTTTTTTGCGTTTTTTTGGTACTATAATGCTAGGAAATGTCCAAGTTCATTGCGAAAACGTGCTTTTTGTCGTATGATAAATCTAATTACAAGGATCGTACTCTATATCTTACAATAATTGGAGAGAATGTCCGTGACTGTAACCATTTATGATGTAGCCAGAGAAGCAGGCGTTTCCATGGCGACCGTTTCGCGGGTAGTCAATAACAATCCCAATGTAAAGCCGCAGACGCGCAAGAAGGTCTTCGAAGCGATTGAACGGCTTGGGTACCGTCCCAATGCGGTTGCCCGCGGTCTGGCCAGCAAGAAGACGACAACCGTCGGCGTGGTCATTCCCGATATATCCAATTCGATCTTTTCGGAAGTGGCCAGGGGCATAGAAGATATCGCGAATATGTATCATTACAATATTATTCTATGCAACGCGGACAAGAAGAAGGAAAAGGAAATTCGCGTAGTCAATGCGCTGCTGGAGAAGCAGGTGGACGGGTTATTGTTCATGGGCGGGGCGATTACCGACGACCATGTTCAGGCGTTCAAGACATCCTCCGTGCCTGTCGTGCTCTGCGCCACAGCGGATGAGAAGCGGTTGATCCCGTCGGTCGACATCGACCACGAGAAGGCGGCTTACGATGCGGTGAACGTGCTGATTCAGAACGGGCATAAGAATATCGCGATGATTTCCGGCACGCTTCAGGACCCGGCGAACGGTTTTGCGCGCTATCAAGGCTACAAGAAGGCTTTGGAGGATGCCGGCATTCCGCTGCGCGAGGAGTATGTGCGCGTCGGCAATTACCGCTATGAATCCGGCCTTGAGCTGACCAACTATTTCCTGGAGCTGCCGGAGCGTCCGACGGCGATTTTCGCGGCGACAGACGAGATGGCGATCGGCGCGATTCATACGCTGCAGGATAGAGGCCTCAAGGTGCCTGACGACGTATCTGTGATCAGCGTCGACAATATTCGCATGGCTTCCATGGTGCGGCCGCAGCTTACGACGGTAGCTCAGCCGATGTACGACATCGGGGCGGTGGCGATGAGGCTGCTGACGAAGCTGATGAATAAAGAGACGAAGGATACGGCGGAGCTCACGCAGGTTGTATTGCCGCACGAGGTTATTCATAGAAATTCGGTGGCTCATTTATAACGTGAGCCTCTTTCTTTTGTAAAGGACGCTTCCGTCCTTTCCGGAATGAATGGGAGGGTTATATTTGGCTTACAGCAAGATCGGCGTCATTGGCGCGATGAAGGAAGAAATCGAGCTGTTCCATGGGCATATGCAGCAGCCGGCCGAATCGGTGAAGGCCGGAATTACGTTTTTTGAAGGAGAATTTCAGGGCAAGCCGATCGTGCTGTGCAAATCCGGCGTAGGCAAAGTCAACGCCGCCGTGACCACGCAGCTGTTGATCGACACATTCGGTGTGGAGGCGATCGTATTCACCGGCGTCGCCGGGGCGGTCGATCCGTCGCTGGAGGTTGGGGATATCGTCGTATCGACGGAATGCCTGCAGCATGACATGGACGTTACGGCGCTCGGCTTTCCGCGGGGAACGATTCCTTACGAGGACACTTCGCTGTTCGTGGCCGACGAAGCGCTGCGAATGCTGGCCATGGAGGCGGCCGGCGAGCTGTTTCCCGGCAGGGTCAAGGCGGGACGGGTGCTGTCCGGCGATCAGTTCATCGCCAGCCGGGAGACGGTTGGCCAGCTCTACCGCGAGCTCGGCGGTAGCTGCACGGAGATGGAAGGCGCCGCGGTCGCCCAGGTATGCTCGATGAACCGCTTGCCGTTCGTCGTGATCCGCTCGATGTCCGACAAGGCGGACGGCTCGGCGCATGTCAACTTTGCGGAGTTTACGGTTCAAGCCTCCGAGCATTCCTACCGCATCGTGGAACAGATGCTTCGGCGCCTGTAAGCGCGCGGGGCATCCCGAAATTCAAGTATGGTGCAGATGACGAAGGAGAGATTAGACGAATGGCTGTAACGATGGATCAAATCGTAGCGCTTGCGAAGCACAGAGGCTTTATTTTTCCCGGGTCGGAAATCTACGGAGGACTGGCCAATACGTGGGATTACGGTCCGCTCGGCGTTGAGCTCAAGAACAACATCAAGCGCGCCTGGTGGAAAAAATTTATTCAACAATCGCCGTACAATGTAGGCCTCGACGCGGCTATTTTGATGAACCCGCAGACATGGGTCGCTTCCGGCCATGTCGGCAACTTCAACGACCCGATGATCGACTGCAAGCAGTGCAAAGCGCGCCACCGCGCCGACAAGCTGATCGAAAATGCGCTTAGCGAGAAAAACATCGAAATGATCGTGGACGGGATGTCCTTCCAGCAAATGGCGGAGATTATCAAGGAGCACAATATCGGCTGTCCCGATTGCGGATCGCATGATTTTACCGAGATTCGCCAGTTCAATCTGATGTTCAAGACGTTCCAGGGCGTCACCGAATCGAGCGCCAACGTCGTGTACATGCGGCCGGAAACCGCACAGGGCATTTTCGTAAACTTCAAGAACGTGCAGCGCACGATGCGCAAAAAGCTGCCGTTCGGCATCGGCCAGATCGGCAAAAGCTTCCGCAACGAGATTACGCCGGGCAACTTCACCTTCCGCACCCGCGAGTTCGAGCAGATGGAGCTTGAATTTTTCTGCAAACCGGGCGAAGATTTGCAATGGTTCGAATATTGGCGATCGTTCTGCCGTGATTGGCTGCTGTCGCTCGGCATCAAGGAAGAGAGCATCCGGCTCAGGGATCACTCGGAAGACGAACTGTCGCACTACAGCAACGCGACAACTGACATCGAGTTCCGCTTCCCGTTCGGCTGGGGCGAGCTGTGGGGCATCGCCGATCGCACCGACTACGATTTGAAGCAGCACATGGAGCATTCCGGCGAAGATTTCCATTACATCGATCAGGAGACGAACGAGCGGTACATTCCTTACTGCATCGAGCCGTCGCTCGGAGCCGACCGCGTAACGCTGGCGTTCCTGATCGACGCGTTCGAGGAGCAGCAGCTGGAAGGCGACGACAGCCGTTCGGTGCTGCACCTGCATCCGGCCCTCGCTCCTTATAAAGCGGCCGTCTTCCCGCTGTCGAAGAAGCTGTCCGACGGAGCGCGCAAAGTGTTCGAGGACTTGGCCAAGCATTATATGGTCGATTACGACGAAGCCGGCTCCATTGGCAAGCGTTATCGTCGCCATGACGAAATCGGCACACCGTACTGCATCACATACGACTTCGAGTCCGAACAGGACGGTCAAGTGACCGTGCGCGATCGCGATTCGATGGAGCAGACGCGCATGCCGATCAGCGAGCTCAAGGCGTTTCTCGACGCCAAGATCGACTTCTAATACATTACCTGCAAGCCTCCAATGGACCCGCACGCAAGCGGCCGGCGGAGGCTTGCTGCGCTTGACGGCGCTGAAATGACAGCTTACCGTTAGCGGATCATTCGCCGAATCGCATCGGAAAGCTCATGCCGGGCGAGCTGCTGCCGGTAGCGCGTCATGCGGGCTCTCCATTGAGCAAGCTCGCTGCCGCTGCTACATAATGCATGGATTCGCTCTTCGACATGGCCCTCCGCCCAATCGTGCCAATGCACGGCCAAGCCGAGCCGCAGCAAATGCTGCAGATTGATTTCCTCCTGTCCCGGAAGCGCGTGATACACGATGATCGGGATGCCCTTGATCAGGCATTCGCTGACCGTGACGCCTCCCGGCTTCGTCAGCACAAGGTCGATATGATCATACAGCCTGTTCATTTCTTCTCTCGAACTGATATAAGGCAGCGGAATGACAAAGTCGCTGCGCAAGGCGGCCAGTTCCTCATACAGACGGCGATTTTTGCCGCACAGCACGATGTAGCGCACGTTTCCGCCTGGACTCGCTTGTTGAATAAGCCGCTTCATGAAGCCGGCTCCGAGACTGCCGCCGCAGACGAGCACGTTCAAAGGGGCGGATGCGCCGCGCGATTCCGCTTTGTCCGTGATATGGGGATGTACCGGGATGCCTGTGACGACAATTTGCCGTTCAGAAACTCCTCTCTCCAGCAGCATATGCTTGATATGCTGATCGGGGACGAAGTGAAGGTCGATGCCTTCGATGCCCCACACATCGTTGACGAAAAAATCGGTGTACACATTCACGACCGGAATAGACAGCAGTCCTTTTCTTTTCAGGCGGCTGGCCAAGTAGGAAGGCAGACAATGCGTGCAAAGAACGATGTCCGGTTTCTGCTCGCTCAGAATGCGCTGCATCGGTTTCAAAAAGAATAGCTCATACGAGCGAAAACGCGGTGAGGCTTGCTTGTGGCGATAGGCCGCATACCGGTATAAACGGCTGTAGGTGCGGGGAAACCGGTGAATCCAAGCGGTATAGAAGAAGCAAACGATCGATTCCAGCTTTCCGAGCGCGTAAGAGAGAAGCTCGGCTTTTTCGCAGACGATTGTCGGAGCTTCGCGCTGGAAGTAGGCGGCGAGCGCGTCGGCAACTTGATGATGGCCAGATGGCATGGAAAGAAGTGGCATAAGCAGCGCTTTTTTCAAGTAGCATCCCCCCACGAATCGATCAGTCTACAAGGTATGTTGACCGATTGGCGCGAAGGTATGTATCACTTGCGGCGGCGCCACGATTTACCGCTGACAATTGCCTTCTTCACTGGAAACGCGATGGATTGCGCTGACGAAGGAAGCGGCGGAGAAGGCCAACATCGCCGCAGTGTAACGGCAATCGGCAAGCGCTTCCGTTCTCCTTAAAGTCCCTTTAAAATTTTGACGCAATTGGTGCAAAAATAAATATTAACCGCAGGCGTTCAAAGAAGGCGTTAAAGGGGAAGAGCGATAATGAATGTCAAGTCGTACGTTATCAATATTTGGAACATATTGGACCCGGTTTATTATTCGCTAACGCGGCTGACTTATGTCGGCCCCAAGTCGGACAACAACATTTTCCGGGTGAGGCTCACCCGCTTTCGCGGGCGGGGCGGCACGCTTGCCGACGGAACCGTGCTGCACAAGGGCGATCTGCTGCTTAAAATCCATCTGCACAATGTTGTTTTATTGCGCGGTCTTTCATCGATTCGCAACGATCTGCAAAGGGGCCGTTATATTTACCAGGCGATCGAGCGGTCGCTTCCCGGCATTGCCGATTATGTCCAAAGTCATCCCCAGTCCGAGCGCATCCGGGGCATCGTGGGCATCAGCACATTGAATAAAGGCTGCAAGCCTCTGGGCTTTGACATTTTTCCTATCGTCAGTCCATGGTTCAGGCTGTTCAAATGGTTGACCATTTTGCCGATTTATTTGCTCTCGGTGACGCAACCGCTCAAGACATTTAAAAAACAATCGCCCAAATATATCGTCATGTCCAAAAAAACGCTGTTGGAAAGATACGGGCACAAGCGTTAGGCCTGAGCAGAGGCAATTCGCGCAAGCATGCAGCTGCTCCAGGCCGCGCTCCCCGCTGCCGTCAGCTTAAATACAGCATCGCCAACGCTTTCATTTGGCGGTTTTTTTGCACAATTTCCGTCCGGCGCGGCATCGGAACCCATTCTTCCGTCCGATCGAGCCAGGTGTCCGGCAGTTTCTCGCTGCTGTACGGCTGCCAGCGCTTCAGCCATTCGTCCGGGAGCGGCAGGTGCGGGCTGCGCCCGAGCTCGGCGAGCAGGGGGTGGGCCGACATTTCCAGCCACAGAAGGCTCCAGGCGCGCGGCACAACCCGCCAGACGTCGTACCCTCCGCCGCCCAGGGCGACCCATCGACCGCCGCAATGGACATGAGCGAGCCGGTGGATCAGCTGCGGCATCGCCCGATAAATGTTCATGCTGCAGTGAACGTGAGCGAGCGGCTCGAAGGCGTGGGCGTCGCAGCCGTGCTGGGAGACGATCAGATCGGGCTTGAAATGCGCCGCGGTTCGCTCCAGCACCTCGGTGAAGCATTCGAGCCACGATTCGTCCTCGGTGAACGGCTCGACAGGCATATTGACATTCGCCCCGAAGCCGCGATCTTCGCCCCGTTCGTTCACGGCTCCCGTGCCGGGGAACAAATATTTGCCGGTCTCATGAATGGAGAAGGTGCATACGTCTGGATCGGTATAAAAGCTCCACTGAACGCCGTCGCCGTGATGCACGTCCGTATCGATATACAGCACGCGGCACCCGTAGGTTCGCTTGGCATGCGCTATAGCGACCGCCGCGTCATTGTAGATACAGAATCCGGAGCCTTTGCTCGGCATAGCATGATGAAGACCCCCGGCCAAATGCAGCGCATGAGCCGTACGGCCCGACATGACGGCGTCGACGGCGGCGATGGAGCCGCCCACCAGCCGCGAGGCGATGTCGTGCATGCGCGGAAAATAAGGCGTATCCTCGGTGTCCAGGCCGAACGCTCCCGCCTTGCGTTGCCATTCCGGATTGGGGGACAGCGAGCTAAGCGCTTTCACAGCATTCACATATTCCAGGCTGTGCACGTACAGCAGCTGTTCCTCTGTCGCGATATTCTCTTCCGCGGTCAAGCTGTTCCCGGCATGTAAAGCGCCGACCGTCCGAAGCAGGTCGACGGCCGGCACAAGACGCCGCTGGTTAAACGGGTGAGTCTCGTGAAAGCGGTACTCCGTATACCGCTCGTTATAAATAAACAAGGCATCCGAGCAGGACGTCGAACGATTGTTGCTCATCGCTTGTGGCCCCCAATATGTTCTCAGTACATAAACCGCTGGCGAAAGCGCACCCGGTCGAATTGCTCGACGGAGGACAGCGGCACCTCTTTGCCGATTCTCACCATCAGGCAGTTGGCCGGATGCGAGCATATTTCCGGATCGTCAGTGGCAAACCAGACCATACCCGCGCTTTTCATCAGCTTCTCCATCATATTTCTATACTCCCATACACTGAGTCCGCTGCTCTCCAAATCCCAGTGCCAATAATATTCGGTCGAATAAACGATATAACGATCCATCTGTCCGCCCTCGAACGCCAGCCGAATCAATTGTTTGGCCAGGCCCAGGCCGCGGTACTCGTTGGCTACTTCGACGGCGCCAAGCTCGATCAAATCTTCCATGCCGCCCTCCGACCATCGTTCCAGCTCATCCGGATAATGAAAAGTCACATAACCGACAATCAGGCGATCCTTGCGGGCGACCAGGATGCGGCCTTCAGGAAGCTCCGCAATCTCCACGAGCGCCGCGAACTGCTCCGGCGGCCTGCGGAAGGCGTCGAGCTCGGGATGCATGCTGTAGGTTTTGAGCTGCTCCGGCGGCACGGGCCCCTCGACGACAATCTGTAAGTTATTGCGCTCAACGGTTTTGGAATGATAAGTTTTCAGATGCTTCAATGCATGCTGCCCCCTTCGTAGCCGCGCCTTGTTCGTCCGCGGAGGAGTTCCCTCTATTGGAAGGCGTTCCTTTTCTATCCTTTGATGGTACCAAAAAAATAGCCACAGCGAAAGGGTTGTGCTATAATTAGCCGTGTGTTATACAATTATTAGGTTATATATTACCGCCGGTTGAAAGCGGTTCAATTTCTTTCTCCCGGATCATAAAAACGATAGGTATTAGGAGGTAGTCGCATGGACCGTACGAAAATCGAAACGATAGCACCTACGGCAAGCTCTCCGAACATGAAAAGCTATGAGGAGGAACGCGCTGGGTTCAATTGGGAATCGGTTGAACAAGCTTTCTCCTGGTCCCGGTCGGGCAAAGTGAACATCGCTTACGAGGCGATCGACCGTCATGTCGAAGGGACGCGCAAAGATAAGATTGCCTTGTATTACAGCGACGACAAGCGCGACGAGAAGTATACATTCGAGGAAATGAAAGCGAATTCGAACCGCTTCGGCAACGTCCTGCGCAAGCTGGGCATCAAGAAGGGCGACCGGGTATTCATCTTCATGCCGAGAACGCCTGAGTTGTACTTCGCTTTGCTGGGAGCGATCAAGATAGGGGCGGTCGTCGGCCCTCTCTTCGAGGCGTTCATGGAAACGGCCGTCAAGGATCGACTGGAGGACAGCGGAGCGACGGCCATCGTGACGACGCCGGCCCTGCTGCCGCGCGTGCCGGCCGCTCAGCTGCCGCAGCTGAAGCACGTCATTATCGTCGGGGATCAGGTGGAGCCTGGCGAAGGGCGCGTCGATTTTCATCAGGAGATGGCCTCCGCTTCGGAGGAGCTGGACATCGAATGGGTGGACCGCGAGGACGGCATGATCATTCATTATACTTCGGGCTCCACGGGCAAGCCGAAAGGGGTCTTCCATGTTCACAATGCGATGATCCAGCAGTATTATACCGGCCGGATCGTGCTCGATTTGAAGGAGGACGACGTCTATTGGTGTACCGCTGACCCGGGCTGGGTTACGGGAACGTCTTACGGCATTTTCGCTCCTTGGCTGAACGGCGCGACCAATGTGATCCGCGGCGGACGGTTCAGCCCCCAGGATTGGTACAAGACGATCGAGAAGTACAAGGTCACGGTCTGGTACAGCGCTCCGACCGCTTTCCGCATGCTGATGGGAGCGGGCGACGAAGCGGTCAAGTCGTTCGACCTAAGCTCGCTGCGGCATGTGCTGAGCGTCGGCGAACCGCTCAATCCCGAAGTCGTGCGCTGGGGGCTGAAGGTCTACGGCCAGCGCATTCACGATACGTGGTGGATGACCGAGACCGGGGCGCATCTGATCTGTAACTATCCGGCCATGACGATTCGGCCGGGCTCGATGGGCAAGCCGATCCCTGGCGTGGAGGCGGCGATCATTGACGATGCGGGGAACATCCTGCCGCCAAACCGCATGGGCAACCTGGCCATCAAGACGCCTTGGCCGTCGATGATGCGCAAAATTTGGAACAACCCGGCCAAATACGAGGAGTATTTCCGGGTGCCCGGCTGGTATATATCCGGGGACTCCGCCTATATGGACGAGGACGGCTACTTCTGGTTCCAGGGACGCATCGACGACGTAATCAATACGTCCGGCGAGCGGGTCGGCCCGTTCGAGGTAGAGAGCAAGCTGGTCGAGCATCCGGCGGTGGCAGAGGCGGGCGTCATCGGCAAGCCCGATCCGATGCGCGGCGAGATTATCAAAGCGTTCATCGCGCTGCGCGAAGGCTATGAACCGTCGGAGGCGCTGAAGGAGGAGATCGCCAAGTTTGTCAAGGTCGGCTTATCCGCTCATGCGGCGCCGCGCGAGATCGAATTCCGCGACAAGCTGCCCAAGACGCGCAGCGGCAAAATTATGCGTCGGGTGCTGAAGGCGTGGGAGCTCAATTTGCCGACGGGCGATCTGTCGACGATCGAAGATTAAGAAATAAACCTCATGGCTATGCCAACATGATGCAGCGATGCCTGATCGCTAACGCTTCTTGAACACAAACAACCCGGCGTTCTGATGCCGGGTTGTTTTTCGCTCAATGGTCTTTTTCCTTCTTGAAGCGCACCGTAGCGGAAGGCTTCGATTCGCCGACGCTGTTCACCGCGATGACGCGGTAGTAGCCGTCGGCTCCGGCGGCGTAATAGCGAAACGCCGTGCCGCCCTCGACCGTTCCGAGCTCCTTGTATGTTCCGTTCTCCTTGTCGCTTTGATAGACGACATAGCGGCTTACGCTTTCCTTGTCGGGGTTCGCCTTCCATTTCAATTCGATCCCCGAGCCGTTCGCCTTCACGGACAGGCCGGTAGGCGGCGAAGGAGGAGCGGTAGGAGGGGCCTGCGGCTTGGCATCGCCGGAGCCGTCCTTCGGTTTGTTCCCCTTCGCCTTATCGTCCTGCCCGTCGCCCGCCGGGGCGCTAGGCTCATTGCCGTCCGGCGTCAGGAACATCAAGTCCACCGCCGTTCCATCCGTATAGGCCGCCTTGCTCGGCACCGATTCGTTGCCGGCCACATCAACGGCCGTGACATAATAGCCGTACAGGACGCCGGTAAGCGCTCCGCCATCGGTAAATTTCGTTTCGCTGCCGGCCATTACGACGTTGCCGTTAACCCTTTTGAAATCTCCCCGGTTTTCCGAACGGTACAGCCGGTAGCCGACGACATCCGGGCTCTCGCTGGCCTGGAACGTGATCGTGCTCCTATCCCCCGAATTGGTGGCAACCACCATCGTCGGAGGGGAAGGCGCCTTGCCGTCGTCCTGCCGCGGATCGGTCTCGGAAGGGGCGTCGCTCGAGTAATCCTTAGGGAAGTAGAAGCTGATCGGACGCTGCCGCGATTTGGGCAGCGACGGCATAATCTCCTGAATTTTCTTGAAGAGCTCGTTCAGCGACTGATCCCGCTTAACGACGACCTTCTCCGTCACGAAATCCGCCGGCGTGCTCTTCTGGGCGATATAATTGATGCCGTTGTATGTGATGATCGGCAGCAGGACCATCACGTTGTCTTCTTCCGTCGGCACATATTTCTTGTTGAAGTAGTCCGTCGTCAGCTTGCCGGCGCTTTTCGTCGCTGCGCTCGGCAGCTTGCCCGACAAGGAAGAGACGACCATGGAAACAATATTGTCCGGCTTATGGAACTTGTTGGTCGGAAACAGCTCGGGCTTCGTCTCGACGGCGGCGTTCATGATCAGTGCCCATATATTTTTGGCCCGCTGCCGGCCAGCCTTGCTCAGTTTATGCACCGGAGATTCGTATCCGGCCCATACGCCGACCGTGATATCCGGCGTATAGCCGATGAACCAGGCGTCGGCGTCGTCCTGCGTCGAGCCCGTTTTGCCGGCGATCGGAATTTTGCCGTATGCGTTGAATTTTTTCATCAGGTCCGTCGCCGTGCCCGAGGTGATGACGGTGCGCAACATATCCGTCATCAGGAAAGCCGTCTCCTCCGAGAAGGCCGTGCTCGGCTTAAGCTCATGCTCGTACACGGTTTTGCCTTCGGAATCGGTAATTTTGCGAATCAGGAACGCTTCGTTGTAGATGCCGTTGTTGGAGATCGTGGCGTAAGCGTTCGTCATCTCCTTGACGGTAGTGCCGTATTTCAATCCGCCGATAACGCCCGTCTGGGCGGCGTAATCTTCTTCCGTTACGGAAGTGATCCCCATGCCGCGGGCGAACTCCCACGCCTTATCGATCCCGACGACCTCCGTAAACAGGCGGATGGCCGGGATGTTGTAGGAATGGTTGAGCGCGTGGCGGGCCGTGATGAGGCCGTGATACCCGTCGTCCCAGTTCTCCGGAATATGGTATCCGTAGCGCCCGTCCTTGAGCAGAATCGGCACGTCGTCGATGACGGACGCGGGCTGAATCAGCCCCATTTCCATCGCTGGCAGGAACGCCGCGATCGGCTTCATGGTGGAGCCGGGCTGGCGGTACGCCTGGGTCGCGTGATTTAGCTGCTCTTTCATAAAGTCCCGGCCTTCGATCATGCCGAGGATTGCGCCGGTTTTGCTGTCCATCATCATCGCCCCGACCTGTTCCATGCCCTTGACCGGATCGTCGGGCGTAAAATTGTTCTTGTCTTTGGCGATCTCCTGCATCTTATCGTAAATTTGCTTGTCGATCGTCGTATAAACGTGATACCCGCCGCGGGTCAAGTCCGACTGCGCGCTTTTCAGCGCCTCGCTGTATGCGGCCGGGTCCGACTCGGGGGTCAGCTCGGGCTGCTTCGCCTTGAGCAGCGCTTTGGCCGCTTCCTTCTCCACTTCCATCATCAAATAAGGGTAAGTGTTGTACGCCTTCTGCGACGTCGGCGCAAGCGTCGCCTGCAGATCGAAGGCGAGCGCCTCCTCATATTGCTGCTGCGTAATCTTGTTCTCCTCCAGCATGCGGCGCAGCACAAGCTCCTGGCGCTGCTTGGCCCGCTTGAAGGCAGCCGGGTCGAAAATGCCTTTGCTGGTGAACGTCGAATAATTGCTCGGCTGCTGCGGCAACCCCGCCAAATAAGCCGCCTGGGCGATGTTCAGCTGGCTCAGATCGTCGATATTGAAGATGCCTTTGGCCGCCGCCTTGATGCCGTACAGCCCGTAGCCGGACGATCCGTTGCCGTAAGGGATTTTGTTCAAATAGGCGAGCAAAATCTCGTCCTTCGACATCAGCCGCTCCATGCGCAGCGCGAGCAAAATCTCCTTCGCCTTGCGGCTGTCGGCCTTCTCCAGGGTGAGGAACACCCGGCGCGCCAGCTGCTGCGTAATCGTGCTGCCGCCGGTCTGAACCTCCTGCTTGAGCAGCTTCTGCATAACGGCGCGCATCGTTCCTTTCAAGTCGATGCCGATATGCTCGTAAAAGTTGTTGTCCTCGATGGCGAAGACGGCGTCGAGCACCACCTGCGGAATTTCGCCTAGCTCCGCCAAACGCCGATCCTCCTCGGACCTTAGCTGGCCAACGACCGTATCGTCGCGAAAATAAACGAAGCCGGTCAAATCGTTTTCGCGAATCTGCTTCATCATCGTTTCCTTCGAGCGCACGGGATCGTCCTTGACCAGCGCGGTGACGTAGCCGAACCCCGCTCCTCCGGCCAGGAAGCCGGCGATGATTCCGATGATGAACAGCCATTTGACAGTGAGCCATATGTATTTGCCGGTGGTTAAAGCTATATTTTTAGCTTTGGATCCTTTTGGCGCTTCGACAGTCTGGTTCTCCTTATCTCTTTCGTTGTCCCAATCTTTCTCCTTTTCCATTAAGCATGTATTCCTCCTGACTGGAAAACATTCGCTCATATTATAACATAAAGCGACAAGGATGGACACGAACGATACGACCATTGACAATGCCGGGGGGCCTGTGGTATAAATGAGTTTACATTTTTATATCGACCAAATGCTTAGATGGACACGCAGTAGGGCGGGGATTCCAGCTGTCAGAGAGCCGGTGGATGGTGCGAACCGGTACTGGCCCCGGCGCCGAATTACGGTCCGGAGCAGAGGAAGGGAACGGCGGCTGTCTTGTACGGTCCGGCTCAGTAGCTTCCCGCCGGGTTATCATCGCCCGTTACCCAGCAGAGTGAAAGCTTGTTGTGCGCGCCTTTGGCAAGACGCATAAGACGCCATCGCGTTTCTGCCGCGACGCCGCCGGACAAGCTTTAATTAGGGTGGTACCGCGAGTTTAAAGCCTTCTCGTCCCTTATGGACGGAAGGCTTTTTTTAGTTGTTCATCGGCATAAGGCGTAACAAGTAAAGGACAGGAGGAGCATTGGCAATGATCAAATGGGAAGAGCTGACTCGCGAGCAGCAGTCGGAGGTGGAGCGCCAGCTGGAATGGATCCGGAGGGGCGTCGTGGAAATTGTGCCGGAGGAGGAGCTGAAGCACAAGATCGCGCGATCGGTCGTCAGCGGCAAGCCGCTGAAGGTCAAGCTCGGGCTTGATCCGTCGGCGCCGGACATTCATGTCGGCCATACGGTCGTCCTGCAGAAGCTGCGCCAATTCCAGCAGCTGGGACATCAGGTGCAGCTGATTATCGGCGATTTTACCGGACGGATCGGCGATCCGACAGGCAAGTCGGAGACGCGCAAGCAGCTGACGGAAGAGGACGTCAAGCGCAATGCCGAGACTTACAAACAACAAATATACAAAATACTCGATCCGAAGCAGACGGAGGTTTACTACAATTCGGAATGGCTGAGTCCGCTCACCTTCGCCGATGTGGTGGAGCTTTCGGCCAAGCTGACGGTGGCCCGCATGCTCGAGAGGGACGATTTCTCCAAACGGTACGCTGCCGGTCAGCCGATTCACATTCACGAATTTTTCTACCCGCTCATGCAGGGCTACGATTCGGTCGCGCTGGAGAGCGACATCGAGCTGGGCGGCACAGACCAGAAGTTTAACCTGCTGATGGGCCGCACTTTGCAGAAGGAGTACGGCAAGGAGACGCAGATTGCCATCATGCTGCCGCTTCTGGAAGGGCTGGACGGCGTCAACAAGATGAGCAAGAGTCTCGGGAATTATATCGGCATCGACGAGCAGCCGAACGAAATTTACGGCAAGGCGATGTCGATCCCGGACGAGCTGATGGTCAAATACTACGAGCTGGCGACGGACATTTCGAACGAAGAGCTGCAGCAGCTGCGGGAAGGGCTGGCGAGCGGCGCGGTGCATCCGCGGGACGCCAAAATGCGCCTTGCCGGCACGTTCGTGCGGATGTACCACGGCGAGGCGGCAGCGCAGGAGGCCGAGCGGCATTTTGTCACCGTATTCCAGCAGCGGGCTCTTCCCGACGAGATCGAAGAGATCGCGCTTCCGGCATCCGAGCTGGATGGCGGCAAAATCCGGATCGTCAAGCTGCTCGTTGCGCTCGGCCTGCAGAGCTCCAACAGCGAGGCGCGCCGCAGCGTGCAGCAGGGGGCCGTCCGCATCAACGAGCAAAGGATCGATGACCCGAATGCGGAGCTGACACCGCAGGATGGGGATATCGTTCAGGTAGGCAAGCGCAAATTCGCCAAAGTGAAACTGGGGTAAATGAGTGAAGTGAAGGCCTTATAGCCGACCGAGGAGGGCGGCTGTAAGGCCTTCTGTTGCGTGCAGCGCAAACAGCATAGGTAAGGGGGGGGCTAGCCAGGCGAGCAATCCATTCCCGGCAGCCCAGTTTCGCCGATCGCGGATGTCGGCGATAAAAAAAGGCCCGGATGATCCGGACCTTGAGATGCGCTATTCGGATTAACGGCTGTAGAACTCGACGATTTGCTTCTCGTCAATGTTCGGATCAAGCTCGGCGCGCTCCGGCAAACGGATGTATTTGCCTTCGACGGCGGCTTCATTGTATTCCAGGTATGCCGGCAAATAGGCGCGGTCTTCGAGCGCTTCCTTGATGACCTTCAGGCCGCGGCTTCTTTCGCGCAGGCCGATCACGTCGCCAGGCTTCACGATATAGGACGGAATGTCCACCTTATGGCCGTTCACCGTAACGTGGCCGTGAGCGACCAGTTGGCGCGCGCCCGCACGGGAATTGGAGAACCCGAGGCGGTATACGAGGTTGTCCAGACGGCTCTCCAGGAGGAACATGAAGTTCTCGCCGGCGATCCCCGGAAGCTTGGACGCTTTCTCGAACAGGTTGCGGAATTGCTTCTCGTTCAGGCCGTACATATGGCGCAGTTTTTGCTTCTCTTGCAATTGAATGGCATATCCGCTCAGCTTGCGGCGTTGACCCGGGCCGTGCTGTCCCGGAGGGAAGTTGCGCTTCGCCAATTCTTTGCCTGTGCCGCTCAAGGAGATGCCGAGGCGGCGGCTTAATTTAAACTTAGGTCCAGTATAACGTGACATGTGCGTCAAAAGCTCCTTTGGCTAATAAAATGAGTTTGTGAAATGAACGGGCGAAGTTTGTGCCCGGCAATGCGACAGCGTGAGATCGCAAGGCGCGAACTACGCTTCCGGCGGAAAGAAACCCAGCCGCGGTTCCGCCGGCACAAAGCCAGTGAGGGTGACACAAGCTTCCGCCATCCAGCATGCAGCCGTCCAATACCCGGCACACGCTAGTTCTCGACTTCTTATTCTATAAGATAACGAGGCGCCGTGTCAAGAGAGTGGACGGCCGAAATCAGCCGCCGGAGAGCGCATTTTTGCAGGAGGGGGCGATCCCCGAGAATATTCCGTTCAAAGGGGGACATGCTACTGTTGTTCCAGCTTGTTCCTTGGCAAAAATCCGCGTGACGAAATCGCGCCCGGGATGATACCATGAGATTAGGCGCCCGGGGGACAAGCCGCCGGCAAGCCAGAGAGCAGGATGAGCAGACGATGGGAGGTGGCCGGCGTGACGGGGTTGGATATCGGACAGTTGTCCGAATGGCTGAGGTCATTTGGTTGGTACGGTTATGCCGCAGGCGCGCTGCTTGTCGCGCTGCAGTCGGCATTTCCGGTTGTGCCGTTCGTCGTGCTGGCCGGAGCTAACGTGCTTTTGTTCGGGTTTTGGCCGGGCTTTGCGGTCAATTATGTGTTTGCGTGCCTGGGGTCGATAGCCGTCTTTACCGTGGTTCGCAAATACGGAAAAGCGAGAATAGAAGCCCGTCTCGAGCAGTACGAATATATGGGAAAGCTCAACAAGCTGCTGGAAACGAACGGTTTGTTTTACATAACGGCGAGCCGCTTGCTGCCGATCCTTCCTTCGACGGCCATCAGTCTGGCGGCCGCGGTGACGAAGGTGCGCGCCAGGGATTTCGTCCTCGGCACGCTGATCGGGAAGCTGCCGATGATATGGGTGGAGTCGCTGATCGGGCACGATCTGCTGTTTTTCCACCAGCACAAGGCCCGCCTGTTTGTGCTGCTGACCGTCTTCGCCGTGCTGCTGATCGTCGGCCGCGGTCTGAAGCGAAGGTGGTTCGGCAAGCCGGGGCAAGCGAAAGCGGGCGGAGGACAACAATGAGGGGAGAATAGCCTGTGAGAGATCCGAGATTGCAGATGTTGGCCCGCAATCTGGCCAGCTATTCGCTGGACGTTCAGCCAGGGGAACGAGTGCTGATCGATATGATCGGCTCGGAGCGGGAGCTTGTCAAATGCCTGGTCGAGGAGGTGCATGCGCGGGGAGGCCATCCTTATGTTCATCTGCAGGATCATTGCGTGCTCGCCGCCGTGCTGAAGACAGCCGGGGAAGAGCAGATTCGGCATTGGGCAGAGATGGATTTGGCGCGCATGAAGGAGATGCACTGCTATGTGGCGATTCGGGCCGGGGAGAATGCCAGCGAGTTGTCCGGCGTCCCGGAAGAGAGGATGAAGCTGTACAGCCGCATATATCAGCAGAAGGTGCATCTGGAGCAGCGAGTGAAGAAGACGCGCTGGGTCGTGCTGCGCTACCCGAATGCTTCGATGGCGCAGTCCGCGAATATGAGCACCGAGGCGTTCGAGGACTTTTACTTTAATGTATGCAACCTGGATTATTCGCGCATGGATGCGGCAATGGATCCGCTGCACCGTCTGATGAGCCGAACGGATAAGGTGCGCATCGTCGGTCCCGGCACCGACCTCGTCTTCTCCATTCAAGGCATCGGGGCCGTCAAATGCAGCGGCCGCCGCAATATTCCGGACGGGGAAGTGTATACGGCGCCAATCAAGCATTCCGTAAACGGCACGATCGCTTACAATACGCCGTCCGTTCATTCCGGCGTGACCTTCGAGCGCATCGCCTTCAGGTTCGAAAACGGGAAAATCGTCGAAGCTTCGTCCAGCGATACGAGGCGGCTGAACGATATACTGGATACGGACGAAGGCGCCCGCTATATCGGGGAGTTCAGCCTGGGCTTCAATCCGCATATTTTGCATCCGATGAAGGATACGCTGTTCGACGAGAAAATCGCCGGCAGCCTGCATTTTACCCCCGGCCAAGCTTATGAGCTGGCCGATAACGGGAACCGGTCCGCCGTTCATTGGGACCTGGTCCTTATCCAGCGGCCCGAATACGGCGGCGGAGAAATTTATTTTGACGACAGGCTGATCCGCAAGGACGGGCGATTCGTTGTTCCCGAGCTGGAAGGACTCAATCCCGAAAACTTGAAATAAGGGTTGCGGGCCGAACCGTTCCCATGTATCATAGGGGAAGAAAGCGATTTATTTAGTGACCCGGTTACCGGAGCATACAGCGAATGATTGATCGATACGCATGGAGGGATTTTTATGCCAAACGCCAACAACGCAGCGATTGTGGAAATTTCGCAAACCGCCAACAAATTCCGTTCTTCCATTGTTCTTCAGTATGATAACAAGTACATCGACGTGAAGAGCATTCTCGGACTGTTCACCACGCTGCTGACATCCGGAACATACGATCTCCATGTGCACGGACCGGACGCGGACGAGGCCAAGAAGACGATGGCCGAAGTTTTTGCCAAGCATAACCTGAACGTGAACATCGTCGAGGATTGATCCGGCACAGGCGGGGCATCTCCGAAGCAATCGGGGGTGCCCTGTTTGTTTTGATACGGATAATCACCGCTTATCACTTGTTTATTGTCCGATTTTCGTCTAATATTAAACTATGAGAACGACGCCGTATGAGCGGGTAAGCTTATTCTTAATATTCCCATATATCATCGATCGTCATTGAAGGTCATGGGAAAGCGCCGACGCGGCTGTACAAGGCGCGCGGAATGCTCGGGTGAAACCAGGGGGGAAGCTACATGTCATCGGATGTGCTGCTCAGCTTGTCTCAGAAGGCCCTCCAGCTGCTTCAGGAGGATGCCAACAAGATCGAGAAGCTGATCGAGGTGCAGATGGAGAATTTGACTACGAGAAAGTGTCCTCTGTACGAAGAGGTGTTGGATACGCAGATGTACGGACTCTCCCGCTCTATCGATTTTGCGATTCGGGCAGAGCTTATCGATGAAGCCGCTGGCAAGCAGATTTTGGTCGAGCTGGAACGCAATCTGGCTTTGCTGTATGAAGCGATGAACAGCGGCTGCGAAGAGTAGCCTTCTTCCGTGAAGGCTGCTCTTTTTTTTGCCTGTTCAGACGAGGAAGAAAACGAGCCCGAGAATGGCGTACACGACAAGCAGCAGCACGCCCTCGTACCAGTTCGTCGATCCGTCCCGCGAGATCGAGATCGCAATCAGCGCGGCGACGCCGATCGCCAGCAGCTCATGAGTCGTAAAGACGATATCCATCGTGCTGCCGAACAGCATCGAGAGAAGCACCAGCGCCGGAGCGACGAACAGGGCGATCTGCAGCGAGCTGCCGATAGCGATTTCGACGGATGCGCCGATCCGGTTTTTCAGCGCGAGCATGACCGCGGCGCTGTGCTCGGCCGCATTGCCGACGATGGCGACGAGGAAAGCCCCGACGAACAGCTCCGACAGCCCGAATCGTCTGCTGAAGTCTTCCAGTGTATGAACGATCCATTCGCTCTCGAAGGCGACCATCGCTGTTGCCAGCAGAAGATACAGGATCGAGCGGCCCTTCGGCCATTTCGGCTCTTCCGGCTTTTCCGGCTCTCGGTCAGCCCCGCCCTCCAGCTCCTTCTTATGGGACACCATCGAGAAATAAAGCCACAGCAGGTAGGCGGCGATCAGCAAGATCGAGACGACGATGCTGACGCCGGCCACTTCGCGGGTCGTCAAGCTGCGCGAGAAAGCGGCCGGGATAAACAGGGCGATGACCGCCAACGTCATCAGCGAGGCGTTATGTCCCGCCAGCTTGAGATTGAAGCGCTGCTCCTTGAACTTCAGGCCGCCCAGCAGCACGCTGAGTCCGAGCACGAGCAGCATGTTGCCGATGATCGAGCCGGTGATGCTGGCTTTGACCACTTCGAACAGGCCGTCCCTCACGAGGAAAATAGCGATGATCAGCTCCGCCGCATTGCCGAAGGTGGCGTTCAGGAACCCGCCCAGCCGTTCGCCGGCATAATGGGCCACGCTCTCCGTCGCTTGGCCGAGAAAGCCGGCCACGAAGATGATCGCCACCGCCGAGATGATAAACTGCGCCGTCGGGCCGAATAGCGGGGCGCCGACATAATGCGCCGCGGCGCTTAGCGCAAAGCTGAGCAGCAGTCCGATCGTAAAAGCGAAACGTCTCAAATGCAATCACCCCACTTGCGGCATTAACCAAGCATAGCATTTCCAGCAGCGGGGATAAAATCGACGGCCGCGCCCATACAAATTATGGCATGCCGCTGCCTGGCGGCAGAGGATGCCCGCGAAGCAAGCCAATTGAATGCCTTGCTGGAAAAAGCTTATAATACTTAAAACGGTACATAAAGGAGATGGCCGCATGGATTTAGGTTTGAAAGGGAAGGTTGCCGTCGTGACCGCCTCCAGCAGAGGCTTGGGCAGAGCGATCGCGGAGCAGCTGGCGGCTGAAGGCGCGCGGCTGCTCTTGTGCAGCCGCGACGAACAGGCGATCTGCGACGCCGCCTCGCAGCTGCAGCAGCAGTACGGCGTTCAGGCGGAAGGCTTGGCCGTGGATCTGTCCAGCGCGGAGCAGATCGGCTGGCTCGTGCAGCAGGCCGCGGACCGTTACGGAACGGTCGACGCATTGGTGTGCAATGCGGGAGGGCCGCCGAGCGGAAGCTTCCTGTCCCTGGACGAGGAGGCATGGGAACGGGCGGTGCAGACGAATCTGATGAGCGTCGTCCGGCTCGCCAAAGGGTTTTATCCGCTCATGAAGGAGCAAGGAGGGCGGATCGTAGCGATCGCTTCTTCGTCGGTCAAAGTGCCGATTCCGGGGCTCGTATTGTCGAATACGCTGCGCACCGGCGTCATCGGCCTGATGAAGACGCTGTCGACCGAGTGGGCTCGCGACGGCATATTGCTTAATACCGTATGCCCGGGGCGGATTATGACGGATCGGCTGGCCGAGCTCGATGGGCTCAAGGCCGCCCGGGAGCAAAAGACGCTCGCTGAAATTCAGCGGGAGCAGGCCGCGGAAATTCCGCTCGGACGTTACGGCGAGCCGCAGGAGCTGGCCGCGGTGGCGGCATTTCTCCTGTCTCCGAAGAACAGCTATATGACCGGATCGGTCTATCATGTCGACGGCGGACTGGTCAAGGCCATTTGATGTGGCCGTCGCGCCGCGGTAATAATTCCATATTTTCGGTAAAGACATCAATTTGTCAATTCTTGTCGGCAATATGGGGCCCATGAAGTTGCGTTCCCTATGGGAAGTTATTACAATAGAGACATAACCCTTGAAGGAGTGATCCTCATGAGTGAAGAGATTCAAGCAGGCGTTATTCGTATATCCGATGATGTCGTATCAACGATCGCAGGGTTGGCAGCATTGGAAACTCCGGGGATCGCCGCAATGTCGGGTGGCATATCGGAAGGTTTGGCCAAGCGTCTGAGCGGCAAAAACGTTCAGAAGGGCGTATCGGTCGAGGTCGGACAAGTAGAGGCCGCCATTGATCTGCGAGTGATTGTCCACTATGGCAGCAAGATTCAAGAGGTATGCCGCATGCTGCAGGAGAACGTGCGGGAAGCCGTTGAGAATATGACGGGGCTGACCGTCGTCGAGGTCAACGTGAAGGTCGAAGGGGTAGCGTTTCGCGAGGAAGAACCGGCTGCTCCCGAAGATCCGCACCGGGTCAAATAACGGATCATTCATGAAAAGGGGCTTGTACCGCACGCTGCAACCGCAGCATTCGGCCAAGCCCCTTTATGCTTGCCTTTAGTGGGCAACCCAACGTTGCCTGCGCGTGACCTCGTCTACCGACGTCTTCTTGACATCTTTCTCCTGCCTGTTGTATTCGCGAGAGATGCTGAGCAGAACGCCGATCGAGATCAGCGTCGCCAGCATGGAAGAGCCGCCGTAGCTGATCAGCGGCAAGGTGACGCCAGTGAGCGGAATAGTGCCCGTTACGCCGCCCAGATTGATAAACGCCTGAATGCCGATCTGGCCGATGATGCCGACGCCGGCGAGCATTCCGAACGTGTCGCTGCAGCGAAGCGCTACGATCAGTCCGCGCCACAAGAAGGCCAGATACAGAAGCAGGAACAGAGTCGTTCCGAAAAAGCCCAGTTCCTCTCCGATGATGGGGAAGATAAAGTCGTTATGCGCTTCCGGCAAGTAATGCAGCTTCTGCACGCTTTGCCCGAAGCCGGCGCCTGTCAAGCCGCCGTGCCCTAAAGCGTACAGCGATTGAATCAGCTGGAATCCCGACACATCGGGATCGGCCCACGGGTCCAAAAATGCCGTAAACCGGTCCATATGGTGGGTGTTGCCGCCAGTTGCGATGAAATAGACGAGAATGACGATAACGAGCAAAAAAGAGCCGACGGCGCCTAATATCGCCAGATGCTTCCATTCTGCCCCGCCGACGACGATCATCAGTGCTGCGCTCATGACCAAAATCATGGTCGAACCTAAATCCGGCTGCAGCATGATGAGCATGGCGATGAAGGCGACGATCAGAATGGGGGGGATGAGACCTCGCTGAAAATCGCGGATACGCTCTTCCTTCCTGCTGATCAGGGCGGCCAAATAGATGATGACCGCGACCTTGGCAAATTCCGTCGGCTGCAGCGTAAAGCCGCCGGAGATCTGAATCCAGCTTGTCGCGCCGCCTCTCTCAACCCCGATAATCGGCACCAGCAGCAGCAAAATGACGACAGCCCCCATGGCAGGTACGACCCATTTCTTAAACTTGCGGTAGTCGACATTCATGCAGAAAAGCATGGCCGCCGTCCCGATGACGATGAAAATCGCCTGTTTGCCGGCGGTTGCCCAAGGCTTGCCGGGCTCGTAAGCCATCGTTGCGCTGAACACGAAAGCCAGTCCGAAGCATACGAGGCAAAATGTCAGAAACAGCAGCATGAAGTCGGGCGTTCCTCTGCGCGGTGAGGTCATGGCTCTCGCGGCTCCTAAGCCAGCTTAACCTTCAATTCGGCCAATTTGCCATTCGCCGTCTTCAGAACGGCATCCGGAATCGGCGATTCGTAGTCGAGACCGTGCGGGAAAGTCGCTTTGCCGATGTAGACGCTCTCTATGTATAAAATGGCGTAGGGCGACTCCAGCTTGCCGCTTTCCACCCGCGCGTTGATGCGCAGAAAGTAATCGCTGCCGGTTTTCTTGTCCTCGATTTTCAAATCGTAGGTCGCCCGGTAATATTCCCACTGCCAGCGGACAAATCCGAGCTGCCCCATGACGTCGTCCAGATGGGCGAGGTCGCTTTTCAAGCCTTTCAAGCCGGTGTTCTCAATAATCAATTGCAAGCCCTCCTAAGCGCAAATCGTGCGAATGCAAACATCAATGAATAAAGCGTTTGTCCTCTCATCATGATATTATGTTTCCCCCCTGCGCGCAAGCCTCATGCAAAAGCGGTTCGGCGGAGAAATTGAAATATATGAAAATCTTGTGACACCTGCGTGAAACGAAACGGCGAATTTGCTACAATAAAAACATGTAAAATATCGGAATAGACAAGACAACGCACTGGCTGTGGAGGGGGACAATCGGATGAAGGACTGGACGGATTTGCTTGAGCAAACCTATCCCCTGATGGTCGAATGGCGCCGGCATCTTCACCGTCACCCGGAGCTGTCGTACCGGGAATCGGCCACGGCCGCGTTCGTGGCGGGACATCTTCGCAATTGGGGCCTTAAGGTGAGGACAGATGTCGGCGGCCACGGCATCGTCGCAAGACTGCGGGGGGAGGGAAAGGGTCCCGTCGTCGCCCTGCGAGCGGATATGGACGCGCTGCCGATTCAGGATGAGAAATCGTGCGAGTATGCCTCGCAAGTTCCCGGCGTGATGCATGCTTGCGGCCATGACGCGCATACGGCCGTGCTGCTGGGGGTGGCCCGCATTTTAAGCTCCAGCGCGGCGAAGCTGCCGGGCGATGTGCTGTTTTTGTTCCAGCCGGCGGAGGAGACGACGCCAGGCGGTGCGCTGCCGATGATCAAGGAAGGGGCGCTTCAGGATGCGGACGCCATATACGGCATTCATTTGTGGACGCCGTTTCCTGTCGGCACGGCCTGCAGCAAGCCAGGAGCGATGATGGCGGCGGCCGACGAGTTCGTCATCGAGGTGAAGGGCCGCGGCGGTCACGGCGGACTGCCGCATGAGACGGTGGACAGCATATACATCGCTTCGCAGCTCGTCGTCAATCTGCAGTCGATCGTCAGCCGCAATACCGACCCGACGGATTGCTGCGTCGTCAGCGTCGGAGCTTTTCATGCCGGGGCCGGCTTCAATGCGATTGCCGAACGGGCCGTGCTCAAGGGAACGGTCCGCACGTTCAACGAATCGCTGCGGCTCGCCGCCAAGGAACGCATCCAGCGGATTGCCGAGCAAACCTGCCTCATGCATGGGGCGGAGGCGGCTATCGAGTACAAGCTCGGCTATCCGCCAGTCGTCAACGACAAGGCGGAGTTCGACCGCTTTTTCCGCGCAGCCGCCAATGTCATGGGAGAGAAGGCGGTGTCGGTCAGCCCGCCGATCATGGCCGCCGAAGATTTCGCCTATTATTTGCAGCACGTGCCGGGCTGCTTCATGTTCGTCGGGGCGGGGAATAAAGAGAAGGGCATCGTTTATCCGCATCATCATCCCCAGTTCGATATCGACGAATCGTCGATGCGACATGCCGCCCGCCTGTTTTTGGCGATGATAAGGGACCGCATGGGAGCTTGACGGGCCGTTGTCCGCCTTCCTTCCGTTAAGTGCTAGCCGGCCCCGGTGCATCCTCGCGCGGCGAACGGGACAGCCTAAGAAGGCTGCGGGCGGGTGAGGAGCGGGGCTTCGCCCCCGTCTGCCCGCAAGTTCGCTTCAGGAGGGATAAGCCTTGGGCAGCAGAACGCTTCGCGAAATAATGACGACCGATTGTTCGACCGTCACCTTGAAGGATAACGTCTATGAAGTCGCCGTGAAGATGAAGCAGGAGGATACCGGCTTTATTCCGGTCGTCGAGGGCCGCAAGCTGATCGGCGTCATTACCGACCGCGACCTGGTGCTGCGCGGCTACGCGGAAAAACGGGAAGGCTCGGCCTCGGTCGAGCAGGTCATGAGCGACAAGGTAGTGTCCGTCAGCCCGGACACGACGGTCGATGAAGCGGCCAAATTGATGGCCAGAGAGCAGATTCGCAGACTGCCTGTCGTCGAGAACGGCGATCTCGTCGGCATCGTATCCATCGGCGACCTGGCTGTGCGCGCCAGCTTCGAGGACGAAGCGGGCGAGGCGCTGAGCCAAATTTCGGAGAAAAACAAAGAAGGTATGCTGCGATAATTTCCGTTTATTTTGGCTTCTTCTGCGAAATGCAGAGGGGCCTTTTTATTTTTTGACGGCTTAGCATTGTATTGTTCACGTGTGCATTGTATAATGAACTCAATCCGGAAAATGCTTACATCATCGATTTTCCGAAGCTTTAACTTTCAAATTTGGGAGAGGCGGGGACACAATGGACAAAGTGCGCATCGGCATTATCGGTATGGGGAATATGGGCAAGGGCCATGCCGGCTACTTGACGAAGAACGAAGTCAAGGGCGGAGAACTTACGGCGATTGTCGACACGGACCCGGCGCGTCTGGATTGGGTAAAAGAAAATTACGGACCGGACCGCTTCCAATTATTCGACAATCTGGAAGCGTTCTTTGCGGCCCGCGCTTGCGACGCCGTGCTGATCTGCACGCCGCATTACGATCATCCTCCGATCGCCATCGAAGCGTTCCGTCACGGATATCATGTGCTCGTGGAGAAGCCGGCGGGCGTATACACCAAGCAGGTTCGCGAGATGAACGAGGCGGCGGCCAAGTCGAACAAGGCGTTCGGCATTATGTACAACCAGCGGACGAACAGCCTGTACCAGAAGCTTCGCGATCTCGTCACCTCCGGCGAGCTCGGTCAGGTGCGCCGTACCAACTGGATCATCACCAACTGGTATCGCTCCCAAAGCTACTACGATTCGGGCGGCTGGCGCGCGACGTGGGCCGGCGAAGGCGGCGGCGTGCTGCTGAATCAGGACCCGCACCAGCTCGATTTGTGGCAGTGGACCGTCGATATGATGCCGAAGCGGGTTCGCGCTTTTTGCCACTTTGGAAAATACCGCAACATCGAGGTGGAGGACGACGTTACGGCCTATGTCGAATACGAGAACGGCGCGACCGGCCTGTTCGTCACGACGACAGGCGAGGCGCCGGGCACGAACCGTTACGAGGTATCCGGCGACAACGGCAAAATCGTCATCGAGGACGGCAAGCTGACCTTCTGGCGGTTGCGCGTGCCCGAGCCGCAATTCAACCGCGAGTACAAGGCCGGCTTCGGGTCTCCGGAATGCTGGAAGTGCGAAATTCCCGTTCCTCCCGGGCAAGGGGGGCACAAGGGGATTACGCAAAACTTCGTCGATCATATACTGAAGGGCACTCCGCTGCTCGCTCCGGGCGAAGAGGGCATCAAGGGCTTGACGCTGTCCAACGCCATGCACCTGTCCACCTGGACGGACAATTGGGTGGATCTGCCGATCGACGAAGACTTGTATTACGAGAAGCTGCAGGAGCGCATTGCTCACTCGACCTTCAAGAAAGAAGTGCGCCAAATCGGACATATGGATGTCAGCGGCACTCATTAATCGCTCCCGTTCACCGCGGTCAGGGCTTCATGCCTTGGCCGCGGTTTTTGCTTGCTCACGTTTAAATCCGGGCCGCAACCCTCATACTAGAATTAATTGACAGCAGGAGGGATGACGGTGCAATTCCATAAAGACCGGCCGCTCATCGTGCAGAGCGATTTCAGCGTGCTCTTGGAGGCCAGGCACCCCGCGTTCGATGAGACGCGGGAAGGCTTGTCGCGGTTTGCCGACCTGGTCAAAACACCGGATCATGTGCATACTTACCGCATCACGGCGCTGTCCTTGTGGAATGCGGCGGCGTCAGGGGTCGGCGCGGACGAGGTGATCGCTTTTTTGGACAGCCGCGCCAAGTTCGGCATTCCCCTCGCGGTGCAAAGGGAAATCCGCCGTTTCATCGACCGGTACGGACTCGTGCGCATGGAACGGCTCGGGGAAGATTTGCTGCTCGTTTCGGACGATATCGGGGCGATCAAGGAGATGTGCCAGTTCAAATCGCTCCAGTCGTACGGCTTATGCCAGGTGGACGAGCGGACCTTGCGCTTTTCCCCGCAATACCGCGGGCTGCTCAAGCAGGAATTGATCAAGCTCGGCTATCCGATCGAGGATTTGGCCGGCTATAATCCAGGAGAAGCGCTGCCGATCCGGCTGAAGTCAAGGACGGCGGCGGGCAAAAGCTTCGCGCTGCGCGATTACCAGCGTTCGGCCGTCGAATCGTTCTACCGCGAAGGAAGCCTGCAGGGAGGCAGCGGCGTCATCGTCCTGCCCTGCGGCGCGGGCAAAACGATCATCGGCATCGCCGCGATGGGCAAGCTCGGCTGCGCCACGCTTATTCTTACGACGAACGGCACGTCGGTGCGGCAGTGGAAGCGGGAAATATTGGAGAAGACCGAGCTGACGGAGGAGATGGTCGGCGAATACACAGGCAGCGGCAAAGACGTAAAGCCTGTAACGATCGCCACTTACCAGATCTTGACTTACCGTAAAGCGAAGGACGAGCCTTTTTTGCATATGGAGCTGTTTCGCAAAAGAGACTGGGGGCTCATCGTCTACGACGAGGTGCATCTGCTCCCCGCTCCGGTATTCCGCATGACGGCCGACATTCAGGCGACGCGCCGGCTCGGTCTGACGGCGACGCTGATTCGCGAGGACGGGCGCGAGGAGGACGTCTTCTCGCTCGTCGGCCCGAAGCGGTTCGAGCTCCCGTGGAAGGATCTGGAGCGGCAGGGCTGGATCGCCGCCGTCGAATGCATCGAATACCGCGTTCCGTTCGGCAAGGAGGAGGCCGAACGGTACATGGCAGCCGACGCCCGCTCGCGCATGCGGCTCGCCAGCGAGAACGAGGCCAAGCTGGACGTGGTGGACGCTCTCCTGAAGCGGCACGAAGGCGAGCCGACGCTTATTATCGGGCAATATCTCGCTCAGCTGAGGCGCATTTCCGCCCGGACCGGGGCGCCGCTCATCACCGGCGAAATGCCGAACGAGAAGCGGGAGGCGCTGTATCAGCGCTTTCGCGACGGGGAGGAGCGCGTCCTCATCGTCTCGAAGGTGGCCAATTTCGCCGTCGATCTGCCGGATGCGTCGGTCGCCGTGCAAGTGTCGGGCAGCTTCGGCTCCAGGCAGGAGGAAGCGCAGCGGCTGGGCCGCATCCTGCGGCCGAAGGCCGACGCGAACCGGGCTTATTTCTACTCGATCGTCACCGCCGATTCCAGGGAGCAGGAATTTGCCTGGAACCGGCAGCTGTTTTTGGTCGAGCAGGGCTACCGCTACCGCACGGAAGCATGGAAGCCGGATAAGGAAGTGATCCAGACGTGAGCTACGACGCTTATTTGCGGCGGATGCCGGGGGAGCTCCGGGCCCGCCTGGAGAGACAGGACATTTACGCCCCGTGGCTCGGCCGTGGGGAAACGATGGCCTCGATCCTGACCTCCGTATCCATCATGGAGACGGTGTTCAATCGGATGAGCAGCGCGGAGCGGCGAGCGCTCGGCGTGATCGTCCGCTCTGTCGGCTGCGAGCCGTTCGACGAGCGGCGGCTGGAGAAGGCGGCGGACGGCCTGATGACCGGAGCGGAGGCGAGAGCGGGGCTGATCGGGCTGCTGCACAAGCTGATCGTCTTCGCCTTCCGCAAGTCGTGGGGCGAGCACGTCTATGTGCTGCCGCAGGAAGGGCTGAAGGTGTGGCAGGCGATTCTCGTCCCGGAGCCGCTGACGGACGGCGAGGAGGAGC
>Ga0207865_100688_pt1 | contig 33355 bp, 34 predicted proteins | sample HigsolmetaAR204D_FD_184836 | JGI IMG/M metagenome (GOLD analysis project Ga0207865, IMG submission 184836) | Ionic liquid and high solid enriched microbial communities from the Joint BioEnergy Institute, USA - AR20-4-D (SPAdes) (version 2) ...
GGCCGAGACGCACCGGGTGGAAGAGTTTGCGCTGGACAAGCTGCGCCGCAAGCGCTGCGATCTGCTGGTCGCCAACGACGTGACCGAGCCGGGGGCGGGCTTCGGCATCGATACGAATATCGTCCGCATTTTCGATGCGAACGGGCTCGTCGAGGCGCTTCCCCTGATGAGCAAGCGGGAGGTGGCGGAGCGTCTGCTGGCGCTTGCGGCGTCCCGCCTCGAACGGGAGAGGGAGTAGCATGTACGCCAAAGTCATTGTCGATGTCCCCGCCCGCCCAACCGACCGGCCGTTCGATTATGCCGTTCCCGCTTCGCTGCGCGGCGTCGCCGCCGTCGGCAGCCGGGCGCTCGTGCCCTTCGGGCCGCGCACGGTCCAAGGCTTCATCGTCGAGCTGCGGGAGACGAGCGAGCTGCCAAACGACAAGCTGAAGCCGATCACCGCCGTGCTGGACATGACGCCGCCGCTGACGGCCGAGCTGGTGGAGCTGGCCCGCTGGATGAGCCGCCGCTATATATGCAGCGAGCTGACGGCGCTGCAGGCGATGTTGCCGGGGGCGCTCAAGGCGAAATACGAGCGGCGCGTTCGCGCGGCCGCTCCCGGGGAGCTGGCAGCCCTTGGCCAATCGCTGCTGGAGCTGCCGGTTCACAGCGATATTTTGCGCTATGTGGAAGCGAGGGAATCGGTGGAGCTGGACGCGCTGACGGCTGCATTTCCGAACGACGTCGTGGCGATCCGGCAGCTGCTGGAGGAAGGGCGGCTCATTGAGCTGCGCATGGTGAAGGATCGGGTCGCGGTAAAGAAGGCGTTGACCGTATTTCCGTCCGAGCCTGAACGGCTGGCCGAGGGGCTCGCCGCCTTGCCGACCCGCTCCGCCAGGCAGCGCGAGGTGCTGGAGCATTTGCTGCAGCACCCCGAGCCGGTCAGGCTCGCCGAGCTGCTGGCTGCGCTCAACGTCGGAGCAGGCACGGTCAAGAGCCTGGCCGACAAGGGCTGGCTGCGGCTCGAGGAGGCCGAGGTGCAGCGCGACCCTTACGCCTCGCGATCGTTCCGGAAGACGTCGCCGCTGCCGCTTACGCCGGAGCAGCAGGACGTGTACGATCGCATTCAGGCCAGGATCGAGGCGGGGGAGCACCGCGTCTTCCTGCTGCACGGTGTGACCGGCAGCGGCAAAACCGAGGTATATCTTCAGTCGATCCAGGCTTGTCTGAACCGGGGCCGGGAGGCGATCGTTCTCGTTCCCGAGATTTCGCTGACGCCGCAGATGGTGGACCGCTTCAAGGGGCGGTTCGGAGAAGCGGTGGCGGTGCTGCACAGCAGGCTGTCGCACGGCGAGCGCTATGACGAATGGCGCAAAATCGCCCGCCGCCAGGTGCAGGTCGTCATCGGCGCCCGCTCGGCGATCTTCGCGCCGTTCACGCGGCTCGGCCTGATCATTATCGACGAGGAGCACGAATCGTCCTATAAGCAGGAGGAAAGCCCGAAGTACCATGCGCGCGATGTCGCGATCGCGCGGGGCCGCTATCACGGGGCGGCCGTCGTGCTGGGCTCGGCGACGCCGTCGCTGGAGAGCATCTACAGGGCGACGCCGGAGGCGGCCGCGCAGCGGCACGGCGCTGTGAAAGCTGTGCCGCAGCCAGGCGAAGCGGCGGAGCCGCCGTTCGAGCTGCTGTCGATGTCGAACCGGGTAGAGGGTCGGCCGCTGCCCAGAGTGAATATCATAGATATGAGGGAAGAGCTGAAGGACGGCAACCGCTCCATGTTCAGCCGGGCGTTGTATAAAGCGATCGAAGAACGGTTACAAAGGAAAGAACAGATCGTTTTGCTGCTGAACCGCCGCGGCTACGCCACGTTCGTCATGTGCCGCACGTGCGGCTACGTGGCGCAGTGCCCGCATTGCGACATTTCGCTGACGTATCATCAGACGTCGCGGGCGCTGCGCTGCCATTACTGCGGCTACGCGGAGCGGGAAGCCGCGGTCTGTCCGGATTGCGGCAGCGAGCACATCCGCCACTTCGGCACCGGCACCCAGCGCGTGGAGGAGGAGCTTGGCAAGCTGTTTCCGGGCATCCGGGTCATCCGCATGGATGTCGATACGACGTCGGAGAAAGGCTCGCACGAGAAATGGCTGACGCAGTTCGGCAACCGGCAGGCCGACGTGCTGCTCGGAACGCAGATGGTCGCCAAAGGACTCGATTTTCCGCACGTGACCCTGGTCGGCGCGCTGGCTGCCGATTCGGTGCTGCATCTGCCCGATTTCCGGGCGGCGGAGCGCACGTTCCAGCTGCTGACGCAGGTGGCGGGCCGCGCCGGACGCCATCAGCTTCCCGGGGAAGTGTATGTGCAGACGTACGCTCCCGAGCACTACAGCATCGCCTGCGCAAGCCGCCACGATTATATGGGCTTCATGAGAAAGGAGCTGCAGCTGCGCAAGCTGCACAATTATCCGCCCTACCATCGCCTGGTGCTCGTCACTTTGTCGCATGAGCAGCCGGCGCTGTTAATCCGGGCCGGGGAGGCGCTGGCGCGCCGGGTGAAGGAGCTGGCCGAACAGCTTGCAGACGGCAGCGCGTCCCGGCTGGAGGTGCTCGGTCCGGTCGCCTCGCCGATCAGCCGCATCAAAGATAGATATCGATTCCAATGCATGATAAAATATCGGGGAGATGCGGACGTACCGGGGCTTGTCGCCCGGGCGGTCGCCGTATTGGACGACTCGGTGAAGGAGAAGAAGCTTCGCGTGAGCGTCGACGTCGATCCGCAGTTTTTGATGTAACCTGCGATTTTCGCTACGACCTGCGATTTATGAAGGAAGGTGCCTTATCGAATGGCTATTAAAATGATTGTCAAAGATCCGGACCCCGTTCTCCGCGAGGTGTGCAAGCCGGTCAGCAAAATTACGCCGAATATTCACAAGCTGCTGAAGGACATGGCCGATACGATGTACGACGCGGAAGGGGTCGGGCTGGCCGCGCCGCAAATCGGCATTTTGAAGCGCGTCATCGTGATGGATGTAGGCGATGAGCACGGGCTGATCGAAATGATCAATCCGGAGATTATCGAGCGGGAAGGGGAGCAGTTCGGGCCGGAGGGCTGCCTCAGCATTCCCGGCCTTACGGGAGATGTGCGCCGGGCCGAGCGGGTGAAGGCGAAGGGGCTCGACCGTCACGGCAATGAGATCGTCATCGAAGGGACCGGACTGCTCGCCCGCTGCATCCAGCATGAGATCGATCATTTGAACGGCGTGCTGTACACGGATTTGGCCGAGGCGATGTACCGCAGCGACGCGAAAGAGGCCAGAGAGCGGGAGGAAGCATGAGAATTGTGTTCATGGGTACGCCGGAGTTCGCAGTGCCTTCCCTTCGGGCGCTCCTGGGCAGCGGTCTGGGCGATGTCGTCGGCGTCGTGACCCAGCCCGACCGCCCGGTCGGCCGCAAGCGCGTGCTGACGCCGCCCCCGGTCAAGGTCGAGGCCGAGAAGCACGCTCTGCCCGTGCTTCAGCCCGAACGGCTGCGCCGGCCCGAAGCCGTCGAGGCGCTGCGCGAGTGGCGCCCCGATCTGATCGTCACCGCCGCCTTCGGGCAAATATTGCCCAAGGCGGTGCTCGATCTGCCGCGGCTCGGCTGCATCAACGTGCACGCTTCGCTGCTGCCCAAATACCGCGGCGGCGCGCCGATTCATTACGCCGTCATGAACGGCGACGCCGTGACCGGAGTGACGATCATGTACATGGCCGAGGGGCTGGATACCGGCGATATGATCAGCAAGATCGAAGTGCCGATCGGCGATGACGACACGACGGGCACGATGTTCCGCAAGCTGAGCGAGGCGGGAGCGCAGCTGCTGCTGGATACGCTTCCCGGCCTGTTGGCCGGCACGGTCACCGCCGTGCCCCAGAACGAAGCGGAGGCCGTGTACGCCCCCAACATTACCCGCGAGCAGGAGCGGATCGATTGGAGCCGTTCGGCGGAGGAGATCTGGAATCTGACCCGCGCGCTGCATCCCCGTCCCGGGGCGTATACGCTCTGGAACGGCGACGTGCTCAAAATATGGAAAGCCGCCAAGCCGGCCGGCCCCGCGGCCCCGGCAGGCGCTGCGCCCGGCACCGTGCTGGCTGCCGGTGAGCGGGGCATCGACGTGGCCACCGGCCGCGGCGTACTGACCGTGCTGGAAGTGCAGCCCGCCGGCAAGAAGGCGATGGCTGCGGCGGCGCTGGCCCGCAGCGGGCAGCTTAAGCCAGGGACGGTGCTGGGCTCGTGAAGCGCGGAGGCACAAGCGGCGGCGCTGCAGGCAGGAAGGGAAGCGCCCGGGAGGCGGCGCTCGATGTGCTCGTCCGCGTGGAGGAGGACCGCTCCTACAGCAACCTGCTGCTGAACCGGACGCTGCAGCAGTACCGGCTGGAGCGGCAGGACGCGGCGCTTGCCACCGAGCTTGTCTACGGCACGATCCAGCGGCTGAACACGATCGATTACTATTTGGCGCGCTTCGTCGCCAAAGGAATGGACAAGCTGCAGCCGTGGGTTCGCGCCCTGCTGCGGCTCGGTTTTTATCAGCTGCATTATTTGACGCGCATCCCCGCCCATGCGGCCGTGAGCGAGGCGGTCAACATCGCCAAAAAACGCGGCCATCCCGGCATATCGGGCATGGTGAACGGGGTGCTGCGCAACGTGTCGAGGCGCAGGGCCGAGCTCGTCCTGCCAGGCGATCTGCCCCCGGTCCGGCGCATCGCCCTCGAGCATTCGCATCCCGAGTGGATGGTGCGCCGTTGGATCGGGCAGTACGGGGAAGCGGCCTGCGAGGCGATGTGCCGGGCCAACAACGAGCCGCCGCACACGAGCATCCGCGTCAACCGGCTGCGGACGACCCGTGACGAGCTGATCGCGCGGCTACGGGAGGCCGGGCTGACGGCGGAGCCGTCGCCCGTCGCTCCAGGCGGCGTGCTCGTCCGCGGCGGCGGCAACATGGCGCTGGCGCCGGAATACGGCGCCGGCCTGTACTCGGTGCAGGACGAAAGCTCGATGCTCGTGGCCGAGTGGGTCGATCCGCAGCCGGGGCAGCGGGTGCTGGACTGCTGCGCCGCCCCCGGAGGGAAGACGGCGCATATGGCCGAGAAGATGGGCGACCGCGGGGAGATTGTCGCCTGCGACGTCCACGAGCACAAGGAGAAGCTGGTCCGCGAGCAGGCGGAGCGTCTCGGACTCCGCTCGATCCGCACGGTCGTCGCCGACGCCCGGACGCTGCAGGAGCGTTTCCAGGCGGCGAGCTTCGACCGGATATTGCTGGACGCCCCCTGCTCGGGGCTCGGCGTCATCCGGCGCAAGCCGGACATGAAATGGGCCAAGGGCGAAAGCGAAATCGCAGCGGTGGCCGAGGTGCAGCGCGAGCTGCTGGAGGCGGTTCATCCGCTGCTGAAGCCCGGCGGCGTGCTCGTATACAGCACATGCACCGTCGAGCGGAGCGAGAACGAGGAGCAGATCGCCGAATTTCTTGGGCGCCATCCCGAGTTCGCGCCGGATGCGCCGCAAGGGGCGGCGCAGGCGGATAAGCTTCGCCTAACGCGGCCGGATGCGCTCGGCGGCGCCGCGGTGCAGATCCTGCCGTCCGATTACGGCTCCGACGGTTTTTTCATCGCCCGCCTGAGGAAGCGAGCATAAGCAGCCGCATTGTGGTAAAATAAACGTGGTTTTTCACTTTTGAATACAGGTTGTGATCTATCCGATGGAGCAAACGGAGAACAAGCCGTACGTCTACGATTACACGCTGGAGGATTGGCAGGAATGGGTTCGGCTGAACGGCGAGCCGGCTTTCCGCGCCGGACAAATCTTCGATTGGCTCTATGTGAAAAGAGTTTCGAGCTTCGAGGCGATGTCGAATTTGCCCAAGGCGCTGAGAGAGAAGCTGGCGGCGCAATTCGCCTTCGTCACGCTGACCGAGATCGCCAAATACAAATCGCAGGACGGCACGGTCAAGTTCCTGTTCGAGCTGGCGGACAAAAACGCCATTGAAACAGTCATCATGAAGCATAACTACGGCAACAGCGTCTGCGTGACGACCCAGGTCGGCTGCCGGATCGGCTGTACGTTCTGCGCCTCGACGCTGGGCGGGCTGAAGCGCAACCTGACGCCGGGCGAGATCATCGCCCAGGTCGTGAAGGCGCAGCAGCTCTTGGATGACACGCAGGAGAGGGTCAGCAGCATCGTCGTGATGGGCATCGGGGAGCCGTTCGAAAATTACGACGCCCTGATGAAGTTTTTGCGCGTCATGATTCACCCGAAAGGGCTGAATATCGGCCAGCGGCACATTACCGTGTCGACCAGCGGCATCGTTCCGAATATATATCGCTTCGCCGACGAGAACACGCAGGTGAATCTGGCGATCTCGATCCATGCGCCGAACGACGCGCTGCGTTCGAAGCTGATGCCGGTCAACCGGCGCTTTCCGTTCGCCGACCTGATCGAAGCGTGCCGCTACTATGTGGCGAAGACCGGACGCCGCATCACGTTCGAGTACGCGCTGATGGGCGGGGTGAACGATCAGCCGGAGCATGCGGAGGAGTTGGCTGGCGTGCTGCAGCAGTTTCCGTTCGTTCACGTCAACCTCATACCGGTCAACTTCGTATCCGAACGGAATTATGTGCGGACGCCGAAGGACGACATTTTCGCGTTTCAACGCATCTTGGAGAAGCACAGGATCAATGCGACGATCCGCAGGGAGCAGGGCAGCGATATTGCCGCTGCATGCGGACAGCTGCGGGCGAAGCATATGGAGACGGGAGCGAGGTGAGAGGAGCGATGATCAAATCGGCATATCGCTCGGATATCGGCCGGGTGCGCACGGTCAATGAAGACCGGGCCGTCGTCGTGAACGATCTCGGCGGCTTGTCCCTGGCGATTGTGGCAGACGGCATGGGAGGCCATCAGGCCGGCGATATCGCCAGCCAGATGGCCGTCGAGCTGCTTCAGCAGCAGCTGCGGCCGGTGACCCGGGAGGTGCCGCCGGAAGCAAGGAAAGCGCTGCTGGAAGCGGCTGTTGTGACGACGAACGAACAAATATTCGAGTTCGCCTCTGGAAGAGAGCATTTTCACGGCATGGGCACGACGGTCGTGGCTGTGCTGGCGGACGACAAGAGCGCAGTCATCGCGCATATCGGCGACAGCCGGGCTTACCTTGTCCGGGCGGGCCGGATCGAGCAGCTGACCGAGGATCACTCCCTGGTCAACGAGCTGCTGAGGAACGGCCAAATTACCCGCGAGGAAGCGGATCATCATCCGCGGCGCAATGTGCTGACGCGGGCGCTCGGCACGGAATCGGGCATCGAGGTCGATGTGCGCGAGATTGCCTGGCAGTCCGGCGATACGCTGCTCCTCTGCAGCGACGGACTCAGCAGCCTGGTCGATTCCGAGCGGATGGCCGCATTGATTGCGGGAGAGGGCGACCTGGAGGAAAAAGCGGAGCTTCTCGTCAATGAGGCGCTTCATGCGAGAGGAGACGATAACATCACGGTGGTGCTGCTCTCTAATACGGGGGACGGCGCCGGGCATAACGATGGAGAAGCGGGGTGAGAATGAATGATCGGCAGCCGGTTGGGAGGACGCTATGAGATTCTCGAGAAAGTCGGCGGCGGCGGCATGGCTATTGTGTACAAAGGACTCGATATTTTATTGCACCGCCACATCGCCGTCAAAGTGCTGCGTCAGCAATACGTGCATGACGAGGAATTCATTCACCGCTTTCGTCGCGAAGCTCAGGCGGCGGCTTCTTTATCTCATCCGAATATCGTCAGCATCTACGATGTAGGTCAGCAGGACGACACTCACTATATCGTCATGGAGTATATCGAGGGCACGACGCTGAACGAGCTGATCAAGGAACGGGCGCCTCTGCAGGTCGAGGAGGCGGTGCATATCGCCAGCCAAATTTGCGACGCGCTCGATCACGCCCATCACAATCAGATCATTCACCGCGATATCAAGCCCCACAACATTTTGATCGGACGCAACGGACGGGTCAAGGTCACCGATTTCGGCATCGCCCGCGCCGTCACGTCTTCGACGATTACGCAGACGGGTTCGGTCGTCGGCTCGGTACATTATTTTTCGCCCGAGCATGCCAAGGGCATCTCGACCGGGGAGCAGTCGGATCTGTACTCGCTCGGCATTGTCATGTACCAGATGCTTACGGGAAGGCTGCCGTTCCTCGGGGAAAGCCCGATCAGCGTGGCGCTCAAGCATTTGCAGGAAGAGGTTGAGGAGCCGCGCAAGGTGAATCCGCTCATTCCGCAGAGCGTGGAGAACATCATCCTGAAGGCGATGCGCAAAAACGCGTCCGAGCGCTACCGCTCGGCCAAGGATATGATGAACGATCTGGAGACAAGCTTGCTGCCGCACCGCCGCAACGAGCCGAAGCTTGATTTTGCGGATGAAGACGAGCTCGACGAGGAGCGGACGCTGGTTATGCCGGCCATCCGTCCCGGACAGTACGACATCCGCGCCGCAGCGGACGAGGAGGAAGCCGAGCTGGACGGGGAGGACGCGGCAGCCGCTCCGCCCCGCCGGCAAAAGCGCTGGGTGAAGCCGACGGTCTGGTTCGCCGTGCTGATGTCGCTGCTCGCCGGCATGTGGTATTTGGTCGGGTATGTGAAGGAGGCTTGGGTCGTCCAGGACGTGCTCGTTCCGACCGTCGTCAACAAGCCGCTCGAAGAGGCGCTGCAGCTGCTGACGAACGCTCAGCTCAAGCCTGCCGTTCAGCGCGAACATTCGGATACGGTGGCCCAGGATGTCGTTATCCGCCAATCGCCGGCCGACATTCGGGTGAAGCCGCAATCGACCGTCACCCTGATTGTGAGCAACGGGCGCAAGAAAGAGAAAATACCGAACGTCATCGGCGGCAAGCTCGCCGACGCGAAGCTGGCCCTGACGGCGCTCGGCATTCCCGAGGGCAATATTCAGGTGAAGGAAGAGCCTATGCCTGAAGAAGAAGGAACGGTTGCGGCCCAGCAGCCGGACCCGAATACGGAGGTCGATCCGGCCGAGGCGAAGGTGGTGCTGACGGTCAGCAAAGGGCCGGAAAAGGTCGCCATGCCGAATCTGATCGGGGCGACGGAAGAGGAAGCGAAGAACATGATCGCCGCCAAAAAGCTGAAGCTGGCCAAGGACGCGATCCAATACGAGGAGAGCTACAAGCATCCGAAGGACCGGGTCATCATGCAGTTCCCGTTTCAGCCGGATGAGCAGGTGCCTGTAGGAAGCGAGATTACGAAGCTCGTCGTCAGCTCCGGTTTTCCCGAGGAAGCGGGTCAGATGACCGTCATGGTGCCGATCGGTCCGGCTCAGCAAGGCCGCCCGTCGACCGTCGAGATCATTTTGAGCGACGCGCAGTTCGACAATCATAAATATACGACGCTAAGCAATATTACCGCGTCGGAGAACGTAGAGGTTCGGCTCGTCGTCTCGCCGGACAAAAATGCGACGATCCAAATTCGGACGGACGGGAAGCAGACGGACGTGCGCACGATTACCTATAAGGATTACGAAGCCTGGAAGAACGGGGAGACGAATCCGCCGGAAGCCGGGGAGAGCGGTTCGGAGGAGACGCAGCCCGTTCATGCGCCGGCGCAGGGCGGGGCCCAGGACGGGCAGTCCAACCAGGCGAACCAAGCGCCGGCGGCAGGCGAGCAGAAGCAGGAAGGCGATGAGGCCCGGGAGGGCAGCCAAAATCAATAAAACAGGAGGCAGCATTTCTTACATGCCAACCGGTTTGATCGTCAAGGCGTTAAGCGGATATTATTACGTATTGCCCGACGGGGGGGATTCCGGCGAGCCGGTCCAATGCCGCGCCCGCGGCGTCTTCAAGAAACGGGGCGTCTCGCCGCTGGTCGGCGACCGGGTGAGCTTCGAGCTGACGGAGAACGGCGAAGGCACGGTGACCGAGATTCGGCCCCGCTCCTCCGAGCTCATTCGCCCGCCGGTGGCCAATGTCGATCTCGTCGTGCTGGTGTTCGCCGTCGCCGAGCCGGCGCTTAATCTGCAGCTGCTGGACAAGTTTCTGGTGCATGCGGAAAGCGCCGGCCTCGGCGCCGTCATCTGCTTGACGAAGAGCGATCTGGCGTCGGCAGCCGGCGCGCTAGAGGCGGAGGACTCCGCTGCTCCGGAGGCCGTCCGCCGCCTGTACGAATCGATCGGCTACCCGGTGATCGAGACGAGCTCGCGGTTGGGAACAGGTCTCGGCGAGCTGCTTGAGCGGCTGAAGGGGCGCATCGGCGTGTTCGCCGGCCAATCGGGCGTCGGCAAATCTTCACTGCTGAACGCCCTCATACCCGGCTTGCGGCTGGAGACGAACGAGATCAGCATGAAGCTCGGACGAGGCAAGCATACGACGCGTCACGTCGAGCTTGTCCGCCTGCCGGGCGGCGGCCTGGTGGCCGACACGCCGGGGTTCAGCCAGCTTGATTTTCTTCACGTGGAAGCGGACGGTCTGTCCGCCTGCTTCCGCGAATTCGCGCCATATGCGGAGGAATGCCGCTTTCGCGGCTGCCTGCACCGGCACGAGCCGGGCTGCCGGGTCATGGCGGCCAAGGAAGAAGGCTTGATCGCCGCTTCGCGATACAATCATTACGTGCAATTTCTCGAAGAAATGAAAGAGAAGAAAAGGAGGTACTAATCTTGCTGCGGATAGCACCATCTATACTGTCTGCCGACTTTTCCAGGCTTGGCGCGGAAATTGCCGATGTGGAGAAGGGCGGGGCCGACTGGATTCACGTTGACGTGATGGACGGCCACTTTGTTCCGAACATGACGATCGGCCCGCTGGTGGTGGAGGCCATTCGTCCCGTCACCGCGCTTCCGCTCGACGTCCATCTGATGATCGAGCAGCCGGACCGGTACATTCCCGCCTTCGCCCGGGCGGGCGCGGATTTGATTTCGGTGCATGTCGAGGCGTGCACGCATCTTCACCGGACGGTCGGCTTTATTAAGGAGCAGGGGGTCAAGGCGGGAATCGTGCTGAATCCGGCGACGCCGCTCGCCGTTCTCGATTACGTATTGGACGAGCAGCCTGATCTGATTTTGCTGATGACGGTGAACCCGGGCTTCGGAGGGCAGCAGTTCATCCCCGCCATGCTGCGCAAAATCCGGGAGCTTCGCCGCATGCTGAACGAGCGCGGGTTATCTCATATCGACATTGAAGTCGACGGAGGGATCAATGAGCATACGGCCAGGCAGGTGATCGAAGCGGGCGCCAATGTGCTGGTCGCAGGCAATGCGGTGTTCAATGAGCCGGACCGGGCCGAGGCGATTCGGCGCATTCGCGGCCGGGAGGAGTGAGGTATTGTTAGCGATGAGAGCGTTAGCGGTGATCGGCTACAGCCTGCTGTGCGCAGCCCTGCTCAGTTTGTTCTCGCAGATTGAGGATTTGTTCCGCTACTTTTTTTCTTTGGGGGCGCTCTATGCGGGGATTCATTTTTTCAAGCGTTATGAAGCTCTCGGCATGCGCATCGCCTTCATTTCCGTCACGATTGTGCTTTACTTCATTTTCGCTTTCATTTATGCCGTATACGTGGCTATGCAGCAAATGCCGCCGTTATGAGCGAATACATAAAGATGCATAAACGGCCTGCGGCCGGAATAACATGGTTACAAAAGTGAGCTTGCTTTTGTAGCCTTTTTTGTCTTTATCCGCCTTGTCGGCGGGTATAAGGTATGGGAACATTTTGAGTGAAAGGCGAATATATTGAAGCATGCGGCAATCAGGGGGTTGCGCCGGGATGAAGCCCCCGAGGCGGGAGGATGGCGAGAAATCGGGCCAGGCAGAACTTGGAGGAGGGAAAGGCAATGAAATTTTACACCATCAAGCTTCCTAAATTTTTAGGCGGGTTTGTCAAGGCGATCCTGAACACGTTCAGCAAAAACGGATGATCCTTAAAGCGCGGCGGCCGCAAACTAAAAAAAGCACCTGAACCAGGTGCTTTTTGTCTGTAAGCCGCAAAGCTTACACGCGAGTAACCTTGCCGGATTTCAAAGCCTTCGTGCTTACCCATACACGCTTCGGCTTACCGTTGACGAGGATGCGGACTTTCTGAACGTTCACGCCCCAAGTGCGCTTCGTCTTGTTGTTGGCATGAGACACGTGATTGCCGGTGCCTGGTCCTTTGCCAGTGATAAAACATTTGCGGGACATCGAGTTACACCTCCTTACAAGTTCCAATGACCGCAGGCGGTCGAACACACTAAAAAACACACTTATCCATCATATCACAGCTTAAAATGCCGCGTCAATGCAATCTATTTGGCTTGCCGGCGGTCAAGGCCGCGTTTGTTTATTTCTTTGTCTCATTATAGTACAATAAGATGTGACCATCCTAAACTATACATAAGGAGCTGTTCGCGATGGCTATCGAACTGGAAACAGAATATGGCAAGGTTTACGTTACCGATCAAGTCATTGCCTTACTGGCCGGCTCTGCGGCTTTGGACTGCTACGGATTGGTCGGAATGGCTTCTCGCAATCAGCTCAAAGACGGCATTGCCGAACTCTTGCGCAAGGACAACTTGAGCCGCGGCGTCGAGGTGCGGCGCAGCGAACAAGGGGCGCTTGTCATTGATTTATATATCGTCGTCAGTTACGGCACGAAAATTTCCGTGGTCGCGCACAACGTCCAGACGAAGGTGAAATACGTCTTGAACGAAGTCGCCGGCCTGCAGGTGGAAGCCGTCAATATTTTCGTAGCGGGGGTACGAATCGCACAATAAAGCTGAAGCGGCAGTCCGGCGCCGGGCAGCGGGCGCCGGGAGGGTTCATTGCAGGAAGGAGAATGGTTTTATTGGGAAAGCGCTTAAATATTAACGGCAACGATTTTATCCGAATGGTGGAGGCCGGGGCCTTGCAGCTCAAGACGAATGCGGACAAGGTGAACGCGCTGAACGTCTTTCCCGTCCCTGACGGGGATACCGGCACCAACATGAATTTAACGCTGACGTCCGGCGTGGAAGAGCTGCGCCGACGCCCATCGGAGCATCTCGGCAAGGCGGCCGAAGCGCTCGCCAAAGGACTGCTCATGGGCGCGCGCGGGAACTCCGGCGTCATCTTGTCCCAATTGTTCCGCGGTTTCTCCAAAGCGGTGGCCGACCATGAATCCGCCGATGCGCGGCTGTTCGCAGCGGCGCTGCAGAGCGGCGTCGATATGGCTTACAAGGCGGTCGTGAGACCGGTCGAAGGCACGATTTTGACCGTGGCCAAGGAAGCGGCGAAGCGCGCGGGGCACGTCGCCAAGCGGACGAGCAATGTCGGCGTCGTGATGCGCGAGGTGCTGGCAGGGGGCGGAGAGGCGCTGGCCAGAACGCCGGAGCTGCTGCCCGTTCTGAAGCAGGTCGGGGTCGTCGATTCCGGCGGTCAAGGTCTGATATACATCTACGAGGGCTTCGCCTCCGCTCTGGAAGCGCTCGAGGGCGAGCCGGAACTGCCGGGCGTGCCCTATGCCGCCTTCGGCACGGAGTCGATCGACGTCTCTTTTGAAGCCGAGCGCCCGCTTCCCGCGGCTTATGAGCATGGAGCGGAGCCCGGGAGAGCGCAGGCGAAGCTGGCGACGGAAGACATCGAATTCGGCTATTGCACCGAATTTATCGTGACGCTGAATCCGGCCAAGCTGGCCGGTCGCCCGTTCGACGAGGAGCGCTTTCGCCGCGAGCTGTCGCAGTTTGGCGATTCTTTGCTCGTCGTAGCCGACGAAGATTTGGTCAAGGTGCACATTCATGCCGAGTATCCCGGCAGCGTCATGAACCATGCGCAGACGTTCGGTGAGCTCAGCCGCATCAAGATCGAGAATATGCGCGATCAGCATGCCCATCTGCTGCGCGAGGAAGCGCCGGGGCTGCACATTTCCGCCGCCGATCTTCCCAAGGAGGCGGCAATGGCGGTCAAGCAGGAGGCGGCAATGGCGGCCAAGCGGTACGGCTTTGTCGCCGTATCGGCGGGCGAAGGCATCTCCGCCATCTTCCGCAGCCTCGGGGTGGACGAAATATTGCCCGGCGGCCAGACGATGAACCCGAGCACGGAGGATATCGTGAAATCGATCGGCAAGGTGGACGCCCAGACGGTGTTCGTGCTGCCGAACAATTCGAATATTATTATGGCCGCGCAGCAAGCGGTCGAGCTTGTGGAGAACAAGCAGGTCATCGTGATTCCGAGCAAGTCGATCCCGCAGGGCATCGCCGCGGCGCTCGCCTTTCAGGAGCACGCCGCTCCCGAGGAGAACGCCGATGAGATGCAGCAGGCGCTGCAGCAGGTGCAGTCCGGCCAGGTAACTTATGCGGTGCGCGATACGCAGATGGACGGCATGGACATTCGGCAGGGCGATTACATTGGCATCCACAACGGGAAGATCGTCGTCTCCGAGCCGGATTGCGTCGCTTCCTGCCGCTCGCTCATCGACCGGATGGCCGAAAGCGGGGCGGAGATCGTCACCTTGTATTCCGGAGAGGATGCGTCGGAGGACATGACGCGCCGGCTGATCGAGTACGTGGAGCAGACGTATCCCGAGCTGGAGCTGGAAGTGCATAGCGGCGGTCAGCCGCTGTATTACTACATTATATCTGCGGAATGAGGTGAGCGGATTGCAGCAAGTTCGCATCGTAACGGACAGCACCGCCGACATTCCCGCGGACATTCGGCGGGAGCTGGGCATCGGGATGGTGCCGCTCAAAGTATTGTTCGGCTCCGAATCGTATCGCGACGCCGTCGATATGAGCGCGGAGCAATTCTACGACAGGCTGCCGTCGTTTGGCGGCTTGCCGACGACGTCGCAGCCGTCTCCCGCGGAATTTATGGACGTCTATGGCAAGCTGGCGGAGGAGGGCGCGAGGTCGATCGTATCGATCCACCTGTCTGCCGCCTTCAGCGGCACGTATCAATCGGCCCAGCTGGCCGCATCCATGATGGATGGCGGGCCGGATATTGCGGTGGTCGATTCCCGCTCCGCGTCGTACGGGATCGGCCTGCTCGCCGTCGAAGCGGCCAAGGCGGCGCGGGAAGGCAAGAGCAAGGATGAAATCGTCCAGCTTGTCGGCCGTTTGCGGGCGGAGACGAGACTCTATTTTCTGGTCGACACGCTGGAGTATTTGCAGAAGGGCGGGCGCATCGGCAAGGCGGCGGCGTTGGTCGGCTCTTTGCTCAACATCAAGCCGATTCTGTCCATCAATGACGAAGGCATCGTCTATTCGGTCGATAAAGTGCGCGGCAGCAAAAAAGCGGTCGCGCGCGTCATCGAGCTGCTGCAGAAGGAGCTCGGAGACCGTCCGGTGCATTTGATGATGGCGCATACGAACGCCCGTTCCGGAGCGGAAGAGGTGTACGCCTCGATCCGGCCGCATTTTGACGTGAGATCGGTGCAATATACGAACATCGGTCCGGTCGTCGGAGCGCATGTCGGTCCGGGGACCGTCGCCGTGTTCGCCAACCCGGCGTGAGGACGAGACTATGAATTTGTACGATATTCCGGTGACGCAGGTGCAAGGCGTCAAAGGCAAGAAAGCCCAGGAGCTGCTGGCGCTCGGACTGGACACGGTCGGGCGCCTGCTCGACCATTATCCGTTCCGCTACGAGGACTATACGCTCCGCGATTGGTCGGACGTGAAGGACGGGGACAAGATCACGGTGCAGGGCACCATCGTCGGCGTTCCGCAGCTGCAGATGTACGGGCGGACGAAGTCGCGGATGACCTGCAAGGTCGTCGTCGACCCGCTGTTCATCACGGCTGTGTGGTTCAACCGCCATTATCTGAAGGACAAGCTTCGGACCGGCGAGGAGATCGTGCTTACCGGCAAGTGGGATCAAAGAAGGCTGCAGCTGAACGTGACGGAGGTCGAATTTCCCGGCCAAGGCCCCTCCCGAACGGGCACGCTGCAGCCTGTTTATTCCATTACCGCGGGTCTTACGCAAAAATGGATGCGCCAAACGATGAGCCAGGCGCTCGCCCAATTCTCCGCCGCCATCGCCGAGGTGCTGCCGCCCGAGCTGACGCAGAAATACAAGCTGCCGCCCCGGCGATCGGCGGTGACGCTGCTTCATCTCCCGGGCAATGTCGAGCAGGGCAAGCTGGCCCGGCGGCGGATGGTGTACGAGGAGCTGTTCCTGTTTCAATTGAAAATGCAGGCTTACCGCGCGCTGAACCGCAGCCGCGCCGACGGTGTCGCGCATCCGGTCGATCTGCCGGCCGTCCGCGCCTTCGTGCGCGCGTTGCCGTTCAGGTTGACGGACTCGCAGAAGAAGGTGCTGGCGGAAATTCTCCACGATCTGCAGCAGCCGTACTGCATGAACCGTCTGCTGCAGGGCGATGTCGGCTCAGGCAAGACGGTCGTCGCCGCGGCGGCGCTGTTCGCCGTGGTGAAGGCGGGCTATCAGGGGGCGCTCATGGTGCCGACGGAAATATTGGCCGAGCAGCACAAGCGCTCGCTCGACCGGCTGATGGAGCCGTACGGCATTCAGACGGCGCTCTTAACCGGCAGCCTGACGGACCGCCAGCGGCGCGAGACGCTCGGAGCGATCCAGATGGGGCTGGTCGATATCGTGGTCGGGACCCATGCGCTCATTCAGGAGGATGTGTTCTTCCGCCAGCTCGGTCTCGTCGTCACCGACGAGCAGCATCGCTTCGGCGTGCAGCAGCGCAGCGTCCTGCGGCGCAAAGGGATGAACCCGGACGTGCTGACGATGACGGCGACGCCGATCCCGCGGACGTTGGCCATCACCGCCTTCGGCGATATGGACGTCTCGACGCTGCGCGAGCTGCCGCAAGGACGCAAGCCGATCAAGACGTATGCGGTCGCCCACAGCATGCTGGACCGCGTGATCGGCTTCATCCGCCGGGAGACGGCGGCCGGGCGTCAGGCGTACGTCATTTGCCCGCTGATCGAGGAATCAGACAAGCTGGACGTGCAGAACGCGATCGACGTGCATGCCCAGCTGCAATTCGCCCTTCCGGAATGCCGCGTCGGCCTGCTTCACGGCCGGATGCATCCGTCCGAGAAGGACGAGGTGATGCGCGATTTCAGCGAAGGAAGGCTGCACGTGCTCGTCTCGACGACCGTCATCGAGGTCGGCGTCGACGTGCCGAACGCGACGCTGATGGTCGTCTATGACGCCGACCGGTTCGGTTTGTCGCAGCTGCACCAGCTGCGCGGCCGGGTAGGCCGCGGCGAGCATCAATCCTACTGCGTGCTGATCGCCGATCCGAAAAGCGAGACGGGCAAGGAGCGGATGAAGGCGATGACCGAGACGAACGACGGCTTCGAGATCGCCCGCCGCGATCTGGAGCTGCGGGGGCCCGGCGATTTCTTCGGAACGAAGCAGAGCGGCTTGCCCGAATTCAAGCTGGCGGACCCGGCCGCCGACTTCGAGCAGATGGAGCTTGCCCGCGACGACGCGGCGGAGCTGGTGCAGCGGCCCGATTTCTGGACGGCGCCCGTCTATGCGCCGCTGCGGGAGTTCCTGCAGCGGGAGCACATTTTCGATAACGAGCTGTTGGACTAATCCCATAAAATAGGTACACATGTCCGAGCCCTTCGTCATAGACTTTACTGTATGACTACAGTAAGTCCAATCGGCAAGACGAGCGGAGGTGCCTGGCATGAGTTATGTGAAATACGGCTTCGATCCGGTCCAGGTAGAGCGGATCAAATTCAAACTGAAAAATCCGGCGGTCAAGGAAAGAGTCAAAATGATGATGAAAGGCGTGACCAAGTACGATCTGCAGGACCGGACCAAGGTGCGCCGTTTCGTCGACCAGCTGAGTTCCCTGCTGGGCGAATCGATGACGCCGCAGCAGAAGGAGCATCTGGTCAGCTTTGTCATTTCGCAAAAGATCGACCCGAACAACACGTTTCATTTGATCAAGCTGTGGGGCATGTTCCGCTAACTCGGAAAGCGGGAGATGGGGGGCACGCGGCGAATCGGCGGTTGTCTTTGGTCGGAAAGCGCTGATGTCATGATCTGTTCTTATTTCGTGTGATCGAAATCACAAAGCATGCGTATCCCCGCCTGTATACTGGGTTTATAACAACCCGAAAGGTGTGAATGACGTATGCTGAACGAGAGGACGATCGCCGTGATCAAATCGACGGTGCCGGTGCTTGCCGAGCACGGCACGGCGATTACGAAATGCTTTTATAAGCGTTTGTTCACCAATCATCCGGAGCTTCTGAACATATTCAACCATGCCAACCAGCATCGCGGCCGCCAGCCCGAGGCGCTGGCGGGAGCGGTCTATGCCGCCGCGGCGCATATCGACAACCTGGAGGCGATCCTTCCTGCCGTCAGACAGATCGCTCATAAGCACCGCAGCCTCGGCATCCGGCCGGAGCAGTACCCGATTGTCGGCGAAAATCTGCTTGCGGCGATCAAGGAAGTGCTCGGCGATGCCGCGACGGACGAGATCATCCAGGCTTGGGCCGAAGCGTACGGCGTCATTGCGGACGTCTTTATTTCGGTCGAAGCCGAGATGTACAGACAAGCCGAGCAGCAGGAAGGCGGCTGGGCGGACTTCCGCCCGTTCGTGGTGCAGCGCAAGGAGCGGGAAAGCGAGACGATCACTTCGTTCTATCTGGTGCCGCAGGACGGCGATCCGCTGGCGCGGTTCGTTCCCGGCCAATATGTGAGCGTCAAGCCGAAGATGCCCGGCGAGCAATATACGCATATTCGCCAATATAGCCTGTCCGATGCGCCCGGGCGTCCTTATTACCGGATTACGGTCAAGCGCGAGGATGCCGCTGACGGCAAGCCGGCAGGCAAAGTGTCCACATATTTGCATACATCGGTCCGCGAAGGGGACGTTCTTCAGCTCAGCGCTCCGGCCGGCGATTTTACGCTCGACGCCGAAGACGATCGCCCGATCGTTCTGCTGAGCGGCGGAGTCGGACTCACCCCGCTGGTCAGCATGCTGAACACGCTCGCGGAGCAGCCTTCGGACCGCTCGATCACGTTCATTCACGCAGCGCTGCGCGGCAGCGTGCACGCTCTGAAGGAGCAGGTGAACGAAGTTGCTGCCCGGTGCCCGAATGTTCGCGTCTACTACGCTTATTCGTCGCCGACCGAGGAGGATCGCGCTGCCGGCGGTTACGATAAGGAAGGCTTGATCGATGCAGAGTGGCTGCGGAGCGTCGTGCCGCAGGCAGACGTCCGGGTCTACTTGTGCGGCCCGACTCCGTTCATGGCCGCCATGTATCGGCAGCTTCTCGCCCTGGGCGTGCGGGAGAATGATATTCGCTACGAATTTTTCGGCCCCCAAGGCCAGCTTCTGGAAGAAGAGCAGGCGGTCCGGCGCTGACGAAGCCGAGGGTATGGCCGGCGGCTTATCCGCTGCGACGCATCGATGCAAGAACCTCCTTGCCGCTTTGATTGCGGTAAGGAGGTTCTTTTCGCTTTCGGCGCTGAACATTGGCGGGGCATGGCGGGCGGCCGCCGAGGCTTTGCGCCAGTTCGGCCAGCCTGCCGCTTGCGCTACCGAGCCTGCTTCCGCTCGCGCAGCAGCCGGTTGACCGTCTCGCGGCGCAGGCCGATCAGCTGGCCGATCTCTTCCTGCGTCAGCACCTCCGTCAGCGAGGCGGGGGAGATGTAGGTCTCGAACCATCGCTCGAGCTTGTCCAGCTTGGCGGCCGGCGTCATCTGGGTCAGCTGGTCGATGCGCTTCTGCATCATGCGGAGCTTGCTCTGCAGCAGCAGGGCAACCTCCCGGCATTTGGCCGCGTTGCCCTCCAGCTCCGCGTACCATTCGCGGGACGGTATCGTTTCGATCTCGCAGGCGACGAGCGCTACGGCCGTGCCGTGGTATTCCTTGGGAGAGATGAGCGAATGGTGCGGAATCACCTCTCCCGGAACGATGATGTTGACGAGGATCGGATTGCCGTCCTCGTGCACCCGGAGTATTTTAAGGAGTCCGCTGCTGACGCGGTACAGCGGTCCGGTCTCCCCTTGCCGGAACAAAATTTCGCCTTTATTCAGGCGCATAGCTGAAGGTCACCTTTCCTGAGTAGCTTGGCGTGCCGCATGGAGCCGGGCGCAAGCTGGTTGCGCCCGGGCTCGCTGCATGACGGCAGTCTGCCTGGGCGGCATGCGGCACGCTCTGTTGTAACGGTATCATATCACGAAACGGGGATGAATGGACAAATGGCAGCTGACTATTCCAGTCAACTGCCAAGTTTTCATTCATCGATAATGAGCTCAAACCTTCCTTAACGATTCAATCAACGAGTTCAGGCGATCCCAGGTTTGAGCAATGCCTTCAAGCAAGCCCATATCCAGAACGGCTTTAAGGGATTCCTCCGAATCAAATACGGAGCGGCTGATCAATTTCGTCGCTTCTCCCAGATCGATGAATTCCACCGTCACTTCCGGTGCGGGCAGCGATGTATCGATATTGCCTTCGGCATCGGAGAAGTAGTCGGTGTAGACAATTTTTTCCGGCTCCACAATTTCCTTATAAATCGTCTTGTTCCAGGATTCCATACCGTACTCTTCTTGAGTTTGATCCACACACTTCATGCAGTAATGCCATTCGCCGCCCGGCCGAAAATCGATGTTGCAAACCGGCAGCTCCCAGCCGTGCGTTCCCCACCAACGCTTTAAGTATTCAGGCTCTTTGAATAGCTTGAACACGAATGGCCTCGGCGCTTCATACACGCGTTCCAATACGAGCACTCTATCATTTTCAATTCTTGAGATCATTTTATGTTTGGACATTGCCATCGCTCATCCCTTTCCAGATTAGAATTCTCCCTCGTCCTTTAGCTCTTGAAGCAACCGATCCAAATTGTCGAGCCTTTCTTCCATAATGCCTTGAAATGACTTAATCCAGGACGCCAAGGACCGAAAAGGTTCCGGTCTCAACTTGTAGTATCGGCGGTTGGCTTCAGCGCGCACTTCCACGATCCCGCTGTCACTCAGCACCTTCAAATGCTTAGATGTATGAGGTTGGCTAAGTTCGAGCTTATGGGCGATTTCTCCAACGGTTAAAGGCGTTTCCCGCAACAATTCGATAATTGCTAATCGATTCGGCTCAGCTATTGCCTTGAGCGTTGTGATATCCATTTCGGGAAAATCAGCTAACATGTGGCTCACCTCATGACGAGTTATACATCTCCCTTCAAAATTGCTTAAATGAACCTATCTGAAAAGAATGCAATTTGAATATAACACAAAAGTTATATACGTTTCAAGGCATATTCGGAGCGATAGTGCAGACGGGTTTCCCATCTACACTTTCCCATCTACACGGTTGTTCTTTTTCCCCACGGCTTCAGATACGAAATCACAACTAGGAAAAGCAAAATAACGAGACTAGCGGCAATGCCAACCAATAGCATCATTCGATTGCTGAGGTATGCTTCGTTCTGCAATGGAAACAACTCTAAAGAAAGGATTTGCGGAATCGTGTTATGGATACGTAGGCCGATCATCGACGAGCCTAATAAAATGGCCCAAATATTGCCAACCCATTTAGCAATAATCCAGTAATAATTGACAAGTCCCCAGTTAGTGCGGACGGCAAGCCAAATTCCCGTTATTAAACAACCGAAGCCGCCAGGTATAATCAGGACATTGTCGAAGAACAAGATATACAAATGGGCTGCGTAAATATGCTCTTCAAAATGGGCAAGCGTAGTCGAAACGGCCATTACAAGTTCTCCCAGCAATCCGGCAAAGTACGCCATAACAAAAATTACATGAGCAATGAGCCACCATTTCTTCTTATTGGCACTTAACTTGTTCGACATTCGATTTCCGATAAAAACCAATAAAGCGATCAACATCAAAATCGTCAATGCGATTGAACCGATCACAATAATGCCCATAATGGAATACTTCTTAAAGGCAGCGTGCAGCGTGAGCTTGCGGCGCGGCATCGCTTGGCTCGATGTTTCGCTATGAAATTATTTCAGCGCAGCATCCATAATATCCGCTACCTGCACCCATACATAATCATTTTCCTGGGCAAGCCTGACGCTTTTTCGCTGCCGATCGATTTTTGTTATGATTCCTGTTAATCTGGAGATTTCAAATTCCTTGAATAATGCCAATTCCACTTCTTTTTTGCAAAGCATCGATTCAGAAAGGAGCATGGATATGCGTTCCATCTCCTGATCATCCAATTGCGGCCGCGCGTTTTTTCGCAAATTTTGCTGGTGCCGGATGTAAGCCTCCTTATGCTCCGGAAGCATCATTCTGGACGATTCGAACAGACCGTTTCCTTGCAGCTTTTTACTCATTTATAATGTCCTCCAATTTTTTGCGCCCGATCCCGCGCCTGGCCCGCAGCTTTTAAAGAAGAGGCGCGCATGATCGCGGCGTTTCCGTATTTCTCCTTGATTCGGTCAGTCGTTCTTTCCAGCGCTAACTTGACTTCGCGGTTATCGAATAAAGTGAGCTGATATTCCCGATCGCTGACCAATTGACTTAAAGTGACCCCGATTTTGCGAATGGGCAGCCCATCCCAATGTCGTTTAAACAGTTTTTTCGCGGCGTGGAAAACCTCATCCGTCAGATTCGTCGGGTCGGGTAATTTCATTTGTCTGTAGAAGCCGGAAGGGCGGTCAAAGTCGGCTCCTTGACAAGCTACGGAAACGACCGAGCCCATATAGCCTTTCATTCGGGTTCGCTGACATACTAACTCGGCGAGCTCTAACAGGGGAACCATGATGTCGTCAAGCTCCCGGTAATCGAATGGAAGAGTCATCTGATGGCCGATCGCTTTTTGCAAATCGTGCGTGTCTGGAGTTACCGGGGAATGATCCTTGCCGTTGGCAATGAGCCACAGCACTTCGCCGTTCACCCCCCACTTGGCTCTTAATTTGGCCAGGGGAGTTTGAGCCAGCTGGCCAATCGTATAAATCCCCATGCTCGTTAAATGCCGGCACATCCGGGACCCCACCATAAACATCTGATGAATCGGCAGCGGCCAAAGCATGGCTGGCAGCTTTTCCACAGGCAGATGGGAAATGCCCGAACGATTGCGTTTGGCGAAATTATCGCATGCCATTTTGGCGAGCACCTTGTTTTCGCTAATTCCAATGCGTACCCGAACGCCCGTTTCTTTCATGACTTTATCCTGAATGCTCTTCGCAATCTCATGGGGACCGCCAAAAAGCTGTAAACTTCCCGTGACATCCAAATACTGTTCATCGATGCTGTACGGCTCTACCAAGTCGGTGTAGGATTGATAAATTTTCGTAATTTGCAAGGATACCTTGATATATTCCTCCATGCGAGGACGAATGACCACCAGATCAGGACATTTGGCAAGCGCCTCTCCAAGCCTTTCTGCTGCAGTAACACCATGCTGCTTGGCCAGGGGGCACGCGGCGAGGACGATCCCGGAGCGACGGGCCGGGTCTCCCGCCACAACAACAGGTTGATCTTCATACTCGGGATGGGCGGCTTTTTCAACGCTGGCGTAAAAGGATTGACAATCCGCCAGCATGACGATTCGACCTTGGCGATTGCTTCTCATAGGCTGCTCCTTAAGTCGACGTTGAGATATTTGCTCAAATATTGACTAAGCTCCGCTTTCACCAACCCCCAAAGCATCGAGAAGCTGTGATGATAGCCCCGGCACAAATAACGGGCCTCAATGCCCCATTCGGTTCGCTGCTGCTCGTACACCTTTATTCCTCTGCCGCGCATTCGTTTCCGAAGCAGCGCAATGTCTGCCGTAATTACATTTTGCGCAGACCGCAAGGCCTTTACATATACAACGTCCATCTTGAGCTTTACTGTCCCTAATGCTTGAATATCCCTTTCCAGCACGTCCAAAAGCATAGGGAGCAAAATGTACTCTTTGATCAATTGGAGATCGCCTTCCGTCTCCAAGGGTGCCTGTGCCATGCAATCAGCCTCCCGCCTAACTCCTCATTCGGCACTTTCCCGCAGCATGGAGCATAATAGACGAAAATGCTGCTCCATGGATGTGGCTGCTCCATACTCGAGTGCCCGAACACGATGCGAATCTTTTTCCATGGGCCGTAATCGCGCGGCGGCTCTTCCGGTAACCGGCCGCTTTTTGCCTGACGGTGCGGGCAGCAGGATGAATAAACAGGAACATATGTTCTAGTTTATTTAGCATACAGAACAAATATTCGCATTTCAAGAGGGGGAAAATTTTTCCTCGCCCTTCGTCCCGGCAGCTCAGGGCAAAAATAGGCCAATCAGCCTAGGAGCCAATTCGCCGCTCGCGCGTATTAATGTACATCGTCGATGAGAGGAGTTGTGGGTTTGGCTCGATTGGAATATCGGTTATATGCGGAAGGGGTTGCCGAATTTCCGATTCTGTACTATTATGACGGAATCGGGCGCGACGAGGCGGCTCTGCGTTTGGCATGCGATTATTTCGTGAAAGAAGGCCAAGTGTTCGAGAAAACGTCCGCGGCGGTGGAGACCGGCTGCTATGTCATCTACGTCCGCGAAGCGGAGGGAGAACGGGCGATGCATTGGAGCCCGCCCGACCCGAGCGGCGGCGGGGTCGCCATGGAGCTGAGGGAGTACAAGGAATGGACGGCCGACTATCGGCTTGTGCATATATACCGCTTTCCCGACACGCTGGAAGCGATGCTTCATCTGCAGGCGAACTATTTGTACGCGGAAGGCAAGGAATGGCAGCGGTGCTCGACGGAGATCGACGAGGACCGGCGAACTTACGTGTATTATGCGGAGCCTGCAGGCCAGGCCGATTAGGGCGCTGCGGCGGGCTGCATTCATGTTACTGCAGGCAGCCTGCCGTTTTTTTCTGGAGGAGGAAGGAACGGATGGAAGGGTTTCATAACAGGTCGCGCAAAATCGTCTCGCTGTTCGTAGCTACGGCGCTCGTGCTCGCTTCGGGCTGCCAGAACAGCCCCGGCTCCCGCGATTGCATCGACCGCAACAACGACGGTTACTGCGACGACGGAGGAGGCGGAGCCGGCGGCGCGTCCCGGTATTACGGTTCGGGCGGCGGCTCGTCTGCCTCTTACGGCACGGATGACGGCTCGTATAAGAAAAGCAGCAGCTCCGGCATCACGAGCGGCGCCAAAGGCGGCATCGGCAGCAGTGGCGCGCGGAGCTCGGGCTGAAGGCTGGAGGAAGGAGGACGCTCCCTTGAAGGGACGAAAGTCTGCTCTAGCCGGGCAGCCCTACGCCGCGCGGCGGGAAGCGCTGTACGGTCCGCTGCGCGCGGAAGGGCTGTTCACCTGGGACATGATGTACGGGCAGGAATACGCGCTCGCCGATCTGTACGGGCTGGGCCGGAGCTTGCTGCAGGAAATGAGAACGGCAGCGGAAGCGCTGGGACGCATTTACGCCCGCACCGTTCGCGTCGTTCAGCAGGGAGAGCCTGCGCTGTGGCGCGAGCTCGGTTTGCCGGAGGCGACCTATGGCGCGATTCGGCTCTGCATCGACGAGTCGATCGCTACGCTCATCGGCCGGTTTGATTTTGCGGTCACGCCGTCCGGGGTGAAAATGCTGGAGTTCAACAGCGATACCCCGACCGGCATAGTTGAGGCGTTTCACGTCAACGGGCGCATCTGCGCGGCGTACGGCGCGGAAGACCCGAACCGCGGGTGCAGCCGGCAGCTGACGGAGGCGTTCGGACGCCTGCTGCAGGCTTACCGGGAGCAGGGATATGCGGCGGAGCGGGTCGTCTTCAGCGCCTTGGACTGGCACGAGGAGGATGCCGGCACGACCCGCTACTTGCTGCGCCAGTCCGGCATTGCCGGGGCGTCGTTCGCCGCCCTGGCCGATCTGCGCCTGATGGACGAGCGGCTGTGGGCTCCGGCCGAAGCGTCCGGCGAGTGCGGCCCGCTCCGGCCGGTCGATGTGTGGTACCGGCTGCATGCGCTGGAGAAGCTGGCCGAGGACCGCGATGCGGACGGCTTCCCGACCGGCGAGGAGGCGCTGCGGCTGACGGCCGAACGGAGGGTGGCGATCATCAACCCGCCGTCCGGGTTCGTCGCCCAGACGAAGGCGCTGCAGGCGCTGATCTGGAATCTGCACGAGGCCGGCGAGTTTTATACGCCGGAGGAGCACGAGGCGATCGGGCGGTACATGCTGCCAACGTATTTGGAGCCGCGCTTCGCTTCGGCCGGAATCCCTTATGTGGCGAAGCCGATTTTCGGCCGGGAAGGAAGCGATGTCACCATCTACGGTGCGGACGGTCTTGCCGCGGAGCGAAGCGCGGAGGACGAATACGCCGATCAGCCGATGGTATACCAGCAGTACGTGCAGCTTCCCGAGATCGAGACGGAGACGCTGGCCGGCCGTTTTCGCGGCAGTCTGCTGTGGGGCTGCTTTCTGATCGGCGGCGCGCCGTCCGCCGTCATTGCTCGCGTAGGCGGCAAAATTACCGGCAACTTATCGTACTATATGCCGGCCGCATTGATATGACGGGTAGGAGGGAAAAAGCGTGGAGCAAATGAGCTCTTTGCTCAATTTTTTGCTGTATTTGGGAGTTACGGTCCCGCTCGTAGGCATCGGGATTTTATTTTTCAATTTGACGACTCCGTACAACGAATTTCGTCTGATCCGCGACGGGGCGGACACTTCCGATCCGTCCAAGGCCGCGGCCGCCAAAGCGGCGGCCAGCGATCTCGGCGGCAAAATCATCGGCCAGGTGCTCGTTCTGGCATCTGCCGTATACCATTCGCTCGGTCTGCTCGATCTGGTCATTTGGGGACTGATCGGCGTGGCGTTCCAGATTATTGTCTTTTATTTGTTCGAGCTGCTCACGCCGTTCAAGGTCGTCGCCGAAATTCCGAAGGGGAACGTATCGGTAGGCAACTTCTCCTTCTGCCTGAGCATCGCTTCAGGGCTGCTGCTCGCTTCCTTGATCAGCTACTGAACGGTTGTTGCGGTGTCGCGCTTGCCTGTGCAAAAATCCCATGCCGCTTCCAAGGCGGCATGGGATTTTTGCGCCGAATCCGGCGCCCCATCGCTTATAGCCGCGCAGCTTCGCACCGGCGTCGCGCTGGCGCTATGCAGGCCTGGCGCTGGCCCCGTGTCGGCGTCGCGCTGGCGCCCGCGCAGCCTCGCGTCAGCTCCGTGCCGTCGTCGCGCCGGCTCCGCGCCGTCGTCGCGCCGGCCCCGCGCGTCCCGCTGTCGTCCGGCATCTCGGCGACCAGCTTCACCTTCGGAGATTCGAAGGGAGAACGAATGGGGATGTTTTGAGCCGTCTCACGCATCCTATACAATGTTGCGCCAACAATACGCAAGGGGAGATGAACACCCGTGTTCTCGTTCGATATGGCTTCACTCGTTTTGCTGCTGATCGCGGCGCTCGGCGTGCTGAGCAACAACAGCACGATCACGATCGCCATGATCGCGCTGCTGCTTCTGCGGACCATGAACCTGCATCAAGTCTTTCCGTGGCTGGAGAAATACGGGCTGACGTGGGGCATCATCTTGCTGACGATCGGCATCATGACGCCGCTGGCCAGCGGCAAGCTGACGATGCCGTCGCTGCTTGAGTCGTTCATGAGCTGGAAATCGCTTCTTGCCGTGGCGACGGGCGTGCTCGTCGCTTATTTGGGGGGCCGCGGCGTCACCCTCATGTCGAACCAGCCGATCATCGTCACAGGCCTGCTGGTCGGAACAGTTCTGGGAGTCGCCTTTTTCAAGGGCGTTCCCGTCGGGCCGCTGATCGCCGCCGGGATTTTGTCCCTGCTGTTCGGAAAAGGATAATATTTCGGCAAAAATCCGGATTTTAATGAAAAACTGAGTCTTTTTTAAGGTTTCTTTAATGTTTCCGGCTCATACTATGAATTGTCAATCCCTTTAAAATATATCGTCATTTCCCCGCCTGCCGACTGCCATCGATGAGGCGGGGCTTTTTTTGCCTCCAGGCAGCGCCCGCGACCTGGCGTTCGTTCACCGCTGGCCGCCCTTCATCTTGCCCGGCGAAGCGTCCTCTTGCCCGTGCCCTCCGCCGTTGTTCCGAAGATGCATAACGATAGGCGAAAAGGGACATATTAAAAGCGACGGTGAGAAGAGAGGTGTGGTTCCGTTGAACGTTTCAACGAGAAATACCGGGGAAGGTGTTATTGAATCCCGTTAGAAGCGAGGGGATGTGCCAAAGACACGTTAAGGTAGTCGGGGTGCCGAAGCCTTAGTGTTCGATAGGTAAACCCGAGGTTCGATCAAGATTCAAGACGTATTCCAAAATCTTTCACCGTCGGGGGACTCCGCAAGGAGTCCTTTTTGGCGTATAAGAATTTGCCCTTTGATTAGCGTTTTCGCTGGCCGGGGCTCACGTTTTTTGCCGGACGACCTTAAGCTAACGAAAGCCACAGAGCTTATTTCATTCGAAACGCTCGATTTGAAATTGTAACGCAAGTGAGCAGCCTTATTCGCATGTTTGGCTGCCCGATTCAGCGTTTCTGACCAAACAGCGCTACTACGTTTCGTTACATTTCAAAAAGTGCTCGATTCAGCAAAATAGCGTTTGTCGCTTGCGTTAGAGAGGATAAAGAGGGTGGAGAGGATATCGTGACTCAGAGGACTCGCTCTACAGCGATCAAGCGAAGTGCGAGTGCGATTTTTTGTGCCAAGAAAAACAACTGCCAAACCGCGCCGCTCATCCTTGAATGGACCTCGGCAGACGTTTTTCTTGCGTCCGGCGCCAAGGACGAGCCGCAGGCGAGCCGGCCGGGTACATTATTTACCAATATTCCGCCCCGCTTTCCCTTGGTATAATCGAATGCGAGGTGGTGACTGCGTGTATTATGCTCCCATGCCGCTTACGACGGCAGACTCTCCGTTCACGGACGAGGAGTTCATCTTTGAGCCCAAAATAGACGGGCATCGTCTTCTGTTGTCGCGCAGCCGCGGACGAACCCGGCTCTATACCGGACAGCTGGCTGATTGTACGCTGCAGTATCCGGAGCTGCTGCCGATCGCCGCAGACGATATCGTTCTCGACGGCGAGGTGGCCGCAACCGACGCCGCGGGCCGCATCGACGGCGAGGCGGTGAAGAAGCGCCTGGCGCTGCGCGATCCGGGGCGCATTCGGCAGGCAGCGGCAGCCGATCCCGTCAATTATATCGTATTCGATATTTTGCGGTACAAGGGCGCCGATCTGCGGGGGCTGCCCCTGTATCAACGCAAACGCATTTTGTCCGGCATTCGCTTCGGCAATCCATACATAGCGCAAATTCCGTATATCGAAGAGGAAGGAGAGCGGCTGTTTCGGGAAATTCAGCAGCGCCGCTGGGAAGGCATCGTCGCCAAGCATTCGAACTCCATCTATGTGATAAACCAGACCGGTGCCTGGCAGGCGATCATCAACTGGAGCGAGGCCGAGGTCGTCGTTACCGGATATCGCAAAAGCGGCAGCGGCTTGCTGGTAGCGGCCGCATCGAAGAACGGCGCTTTGCAGCCTGCGGGCGTCGTGGCGGACGGGCTTACGGCCAGGCACAAAATGACGCTGTACCGCGTCAGGGATGCGCTGTTCACCGGCGAGGACGGCGAATGGGTTTATCTTGCGCCTCTCCTCAAGGCGAGGGTGAACATGCGCGGCTGGACCAAGGCAGGGCAGCTGCGTTCCCCGGTGTTCGCGGCGTTCGTGCGGTAAAAAAGCGTTTGAACCGGGACGGATCGCCAACATCCCGCCATCGGCTCCGTCATATATTAATAGCGGGAGGGATGGAGATGGGGTGGGACGCAATCTTCGAGCTGATCAACCCGCGATTGTTCATTGTTGTTGCCGCTTGCTGGGCTTTCGGGTATATGCTGAAGCAAACCCCCCGGGTCCCGGACTGGACGATCGTATATATTGTCACGGTCGCCGCTGTGCTGCTTACCGTATGGCTGCTTGGCTTCGGTCCCGAAGCGATCATCCAGGGCATACTGGCCGGGGCGTTCTCGGTGTATGGCCATCAATTGCTCAAGCAGACGCGCGAGCGGGATTGACCTATATGGGAAAAGCGGACTTAAGCCGCTTGCGAAAAGATTTCAGGCCTCGTCTCACGACGAGGCCTTTTCATGGGAGAGGAGAAACCGGACGAAGAGCTTATGGGGAACGTAAGTCTTCTCCGCGGTTGTCTACGACATTTTCATGTCGTTGATATAAGCATGCACCGATTGGCCGCAAAATATACCCCTTCAGGAAAAAATATTTTTCGATTTTTTTTGCAAATGAATCCGATTATGGTACGATAGCATTACTATCCGGTGAAGGTGACAACGCATGAGAGTTATTTCGGGCAGCGCCAGGGGAAGGACGCTGAAAGCCGTCCCTGGCATGGGAACGAGGCCGACGACCGACAAGGTGAAGGAAGCGATCTTCAGCATGATCGGGCCGTATTTCGACGGCGGCGAGGTGCTGGATTTATTCGCGGGCACAGGCGGGCTGAGCATCGAGGCCTTGAGCCGGGGGATGAGCCGGGCCGTGCTGATCGACGCCGACAAGAAAGCGCTGGAGACGGTGCGGCACAATTTGCAGGCTGCGGGCTTTGCCGCTTGCGCGGAGGTTTACAGGAACGACGCCTTCCGGGCGCTGAAGGCGCTTGCCAAGCGGGGCAAGACGTTCGATCTTGTATTTATCGACCCTCCCTATAAAATGAAGGTCATTCCGGAGCTGCTGGAGCGTTTGACAGACGGCGGGCTGCTGAGCGGCCGGGCGATCGTCGTGCTCGAGCATGACGCGGAGGATCGGCACGATACGGCGTACGGGGATTTGAGGCCGACTCGCCGGGCGGAATATGGCGATACGGCCATTACGGTGTACCGCCGCCTGGAAGGGCTCGCATCGGAAGAAGAAGCGGAAGTCAGAGGAGTTGAAGACAATGGAAGATAAGGGCTGGAAGGTGGCGGTGTATCCGGGGAGCTTCGACCCGGTAACGAACGGGCACCTCGACATCATTCGCCGGGCGGCCAAAGTGTTTGACAAGCTGATCGTGGCCGTGCTCAACAATACAAGCAAAAATCCGCTGTTTACGCTGGAAGAACGGTTGGAGCTCCTGCGGCAGGCGACGGCCGATTTGCCGAACGTGGAGATCGACGGCTTCCGCGATCTGCTGATCAGTTATATGAAGCAAAAGAACGCGCATCTGGTCGTCCGCGGCTTAAGAGCGGTCTCCGACTTCGAGTACGAGCTGCAGCTCGCCTTGAACAACCGCCATCTTTCCGAGGATATCGAAACGTTCTTTATGCCGTCGACGCCGCAGTATTCTTTTTTAAGCTCCAGTATCGTCAAAGAAATCGCCCGCTTTCACGGGCCGGTCAGCGATCTGGTGCCGCCGGAGGTAGAACGGGCGCTGACCCGAAAATTCAGCGGAGGCTAGAAGGCATCGGCAGGCCTAATCCTGCCGTTCTTTGCGTTTGAACAGAAAAGCGGCGAATACGGACAGCACGAGCAGAAGCAGCAGGACGACGGCGAACTGCAGCATCATCGGACTGATCAGCGGCCACAGCGAATGCGGCGCTGCCCTTAGCCCGGCATGCGCTGCGGGAAAGGCCGAAACCGCGGAGGGGGCGGAGCCGGACAGCCACTTCATTAGCGGCTGCCAGGCGGCCAGCGTCAAGGCGAAGGCGATGCCGCCATGGATAAGCCGGGCCAGCAGGAAGCGGGAGTAGCGCAGATCCGTCCCGGCCATCAGGGTGACCGTCTGGGCGTGGACGGACAAGCCGCCCCAGGCCAGCATCAGGCTGAGCAGCGCATATGGCCAGGAGCCGGGAGCATCCGTCTGCGACAAGGCGTAGCTGCCGAGATGGGGCTCGAGGAAGGCGGCCGCGAGCGCTCCCGTGATCGTCCCGCCGCTGCCGCCAGCTCCGTCTGCCGTAGGGGAAAGCGAAGGCAGCAGGCCGGAGGAGGCGATCATCTGCAGCAGCACCGAGAACATCATGATGTAGCCGCCGAGCACGAAGAGCTGCTGCACGCTTGCCATGACCGAATCGCCGAGCAGCCTGCCGAAGGCGCGGCCGTCCTGCCGCCTCGCTTCCGCAAGCGCGGCAAACGCCCGGCCGAAGACGCCGTCCGCAGGCAGAGCCTCGCGGGCACCGGAAGCGGAGGCCGCCCGCCTTCGGCAGAGCAGCATCATGAGCAGGGCTGCGGCGTAATGAATCAGGGCCAGAGCGAGGCCGGCTGCCGCATCGTGCAAAAAACCGACGCCGACGACGGTAATCATCAGCACGGGACTCATCAGATGCGAGACGGCAAGCAGCCGCTCCGCTTCGTCCCGGTCCAGGTGCCCGTCCCGGCGCAGCGCGCCTACGGCCGAGGCTCCCGCCGGCGCGCCGGCCGTGAGGCCGAGGGCGATCGCCCAGCCGCCGAGGCCGGGAAGACGCAGCAGCGTCCGCAGCAGAGGCTCCATCAGCGCGCCGAGCCAATGAATGCCGCCGAGCCCGCGCATGATTTCGGTAATCATCAAAAAAGGCAGCAGCGCCGGAAATACATATTTCCACCACAGCGTCAAGCCCTGCAGCGATGCTTGGAACGCCCGGTCGGGATGAAGGATAATGCTGACGATCAGCGTCAGCGCGCCGGCGCCCAGGAGATATGTGGTCGCCCGCGGGGACACGGAGAAGGACGGGCTAGACATGTCGGCATCACTCCAGCAATCGAATTGGTACATGTCTACGCTTTGTCCGAATGGTTTAGACCAAGCGGGCGTACGATACTTATGCAGTCGATGTGAAGAATCCGAGAGCCGGGGGAGACAACAGCGCATGGGAGAGGCTAAGCATTTGAGAAGCGCGTCGCGCATCGTATTTTCCGTCTTTATCGCCATTATTGCGGTGTATGCCGTTTACTTTTTGCCGCTGCCTTTGTTTATTTTCAAGCCGGGCACGGCAGAAAACGTTCGGCCGATGGTCCAGATCGAAGAGTTCCGCTATGAAGATAAGGGCGAATTCATGCTGACGACAGTCAGCGTCAGCGGAGCGACCTTGTTCGGTTATTTAAAGGCGATGCTGAACGGCCTGGAAGAGGTGCGGCTGCAATCCGAGCTGCTGCAAGGGGGCGAGACGATTGACGAATATTCCCAGCGGCAGGAGGCCGTCATGCTTTCTTCGCAGGCTAACGCCATTCAAGCCGCCTACAAGAAGCTGGGCATTCCTTATGAGATCAGCCGGGACGGGGTCATGGTTGTGCAGGTGCATGAGGGGGTTCCGGCGAGAGGCGTGCTGCGGCCCGGGGACGTCATTGTGAAAGCCGGAGACAAGCCGGTGCGTACGACGGAGGAGCTTCAGGAGGAGCTTCAGGGGAAGCGGGCCGGGGACGCCATCTCGCTGACGTTCCGCCGGGACGGGACGGATCATACCGCGGAGATCGAGCTGGCCGTTCTGCCGCTCGCCTCCGGCGAGCCGGGCGGGAATGCGCCGGAGCGGCGGGCCGGACTCGGGATCGTATCCGCGAACGTG
>Ga0207865_100694_pt1 | contig 33112 bp, 31 predicted proteins | sample HigsolmetaAR204D_FD_184836 | JGI IMG/M metagenome (GOLD analysis project Ga0207865, IMG submission 184836) | Ionic liquid and high solid enriched microbial communities from the Joint BioEnergy Institute, USA - AR20-4-D (SPAdes) (version 2) ...
CGCGGTTTCGGGTGAAGCGCGTTCCTTGCGCCAGCGCGCTGTATGCGTACTCTCAGGTCGGCGGGAATTTGTCTGGCAGCCCGGCGGATATGAGGCCGTATCTGGACAAGCTGTCGGCCAAGCACGGGCTCGGGGAGCTGCCGAGCAAAAACTTCTTCCTGCTGCTGGAAGAGCCGGAGGTGAAGGCCCGCCGGGCCGTCACGGAGGTGCTGTGGGACGGAGCTCCGTTCGTCTCGCGCCTGGCCGGCAAAGCTTCGAGGGAGGTCGATACCGTTTGATTGGAACGATGGCTCAGGCGACGGAGCTGCTGCAAAAAATATACGGCTATCCATCCTTTCGCCAAGGTCAGCAGGGGGTGATCGAGAGCCTCTTGTCCGGCCGGGATACGCTCGGGATCATGCCGACGGGCGGGGGCAAATCGATCTGCTATCAGGTGCCGGCGATGATGATGCCCGGGACGACGATTGTCATCAGCCCGCTGATTTCGCTGATGAAGGACCAGGTCGACGGGCTGGACAGCTTGGGCGTGCCCGCAGCTTACATTAACAGCTCGCTGACGTATGCGCAGGCCGAAAGCCGGATTCGCAAGGCGGCCAATGGCGACTATCGCCTGCTGTATGTCGCCCCGGAGCGGCTGGAGTCGGAACGGTTCGCAGAGCTGCTGCGCGGGCTCGTGGTGCCGATGGTCGCCGTCGACGAAGCGCACTGCGTCTCGCAGTGGGGGCACGATTTTCGGCCGAGCTACATGCGCATTCGCGAGTTTGTCCGTTCGCTGCCGACAAGGCCGCTGCTGGCCGCCTTTACGGCGACGGCGACCGATCAGGTGCGCGACGATATTATCGCGCATCTCGGGCTGGAGCGGCCGCAGGTGTTCGTGACCGGCTTCGCCCGGGACAATCTGTCGTTCTCGGTCATCAAGGGCGAGAACAAGCGCGATGTGCTGCTGGATTATATAAGCGGCCGGCGGAACGAGGCCGGCATCGTCTACGCGGCGACGCGCAAGGAGGTCGATCAGCTCTGCGAGCTGCTGCGGCGCAAAGGCTTTGCCGCGGGCAAATACCATGCGGGCATGAGCGACAAGGAGCGGGCCGCAGCCCAGGAGCAGTTCCTCTATGACGAAGTCCGCATCATGTGCGCCAGCAATGCGTTCGGCATGGGCATCGACAAGTCGAACGTTCGCTATGTCATTCATTACAATATGCCGAAGAACATGGAGGCATATTACCAGGAGGCGGGACGCGCCGGACGGGACGGCGAGCCGAGCGACTGCCTGCTGCTGTTCAGCCCCCAGGATATTCACATTCAGAAGTTTCTGATCGAGCAGTCGGTGTCGGACCCGGAACGGCAGACGCAGGAATACCGGCGGCTGCGCCAAATGGCCGATTACTGCCACACCTCGCTATGTCTGCAGCGGTATATTGTGCGCTACTTCGGGGGCGAGATGGAGGAGGATTGCGGACGCTGCAGCAATTGCGCCAGCCCGGATATGCAAATGTCCGACATCACCGTGGAAGCGCAGCAAATTTTCTCCTGCGTCAAAAGGATGCGGGAACGGTTCGGCATGACGTTGGTCGCCTCCGTCCTGAAGGGATCGCGCAACAAAAAGGTGCTGGACTTCGGCTTCGATGGGCTGAGCACGTACGGCTTGATGAAAAATCGCACGGAAAAAGATATTCTCGATCTGATTCAGCTGCTGGCCGCCGAAGGCTATTTGAGCTTGTCCGAAGGCAAGTACCCGGTGTTGAAGCTGTCGCCCAAAGCGCTGCCCGTACTGGCGGGGAAAGAGCGGGTAGTGCAGCGCATTCGGGTGAAGCCTGCCGCCGCTGCGGCGGACGACGCGGAGAAGGAGCTGTTCGACGAGCTGCGGCAGCTGCGCCTCGAGATTGCCAAGCGGGAAGGCATTCCGCCGTATATCGTCTTCCCGGACAGCACGCTGCGGGAGATGTGCGCCGTACAGCCGACGAATCCGGCCGCGATGCTGAAGATCAAGGGCGTCGGGGAAGCGAAATTTTTCAAATACGGCACGTATTTCATCGACTTTTTCAAGCGCCGGCGGGAGTCGGACGGAAGTTAGCCGGTATGGCTGAATATGATGAGAAACGGAGCAATGGGCAGTGGCTAAATCGAAATTTTACGTTGTCTGGGAAGGGCGGCAGCCGGGGATCTACAAGACTTGGGCGGAATGCCAGAAGCAGACGCAGGGCTATCCGCAGGCGCGCTTCAAATCGTATGAGAGCGAAGCCGAGGCGAAAGCCGCCTTTGCCCGGGGCTGGAAAGCCGAATACAAAGGGATTCCCCGCTCGGACAGGGCTGCTTCGCGGCAAGGAGCCGCGGCGGCCAAAGCGGCTGCGGGGGAGCTGCCGCCGGAGGTTGAGCTCGACAGCTTGTCCGTTGACGTCGGCTGCAGCGGCAATCCGGGGATCGTCGAATACAAAGGCGTCTGCACACGCACAGGCGAAGTTCTTTTCGAGCATCCGCCCATTTCCAAAGGGACGAATAACATGGGGGAATTTTTGGCGATCGTGCATGCGCTCGCTTATCTGAAGCGCCAAGGCAGCTCCATGACGATCTACAGCGATTCCAAGACGGCGATCAGCTGGGTCCGCAATAAAAAGGTCGCCTCCAGTCTGCCGCGCGACGCCTCGACGCAGGAAATTTGGGCGCTGGTCGACCGGGCCGAAGCCTGGCTGCGCGTGAACACCTATCCGAACAAAATCATCAAGTGGAATACGAAGGCGTGGGGAGAAATCAAGGCGGATTACGGAAGAAAGTAAGCGTGACGAACAGCGCCTTCCCGGATCGGCCGGGAAGGCGCGTTGTCATGTCCGCCGTTATTTGTCGCTGCGGTCGATATGAAGTCTCGGTTTCGTGTTCGGCTTCGTGTTTTTGTACATTTCCTCTTCCTGGCTTTCCAGGGGCAGACTGACGAGCTCCCATTCCGTCTGACCCATCATCGGGTCGTACGGGAACTCGTCGCCGCGCTTCAACGTTTCCTCGCGCCCCCATTCGTTCTCGTAAATGCCGTCAGTCTCCACTTCCTCGCCGGACACCGGATTCATTCCTTTATCCTCGGACATCATGGCTTTACCCCTCCTTGGAAGTACATTCGCCAGTTAGTATGCCCGGTTCGGCGGCAGCTATGAAATGAGATGCATTTTCTTCCTATTATATTATGTAGTGAAGATGATATAGAGAAGATGAATAGAGAAAAGAGCGGAGTTCGGCAGGCATTCGGACATCGGACTTTCGCATTGTGTGAACCGCCGTTCCTATGATATCGTAATTGGAGAAGCGCTTTGCGTGACGTTGCTGTCCATAAAGCGAAGAGAGGGAGAACGATGAGAGAGCTGCCGCGAGAGTTGGAATTGGCATGGTTCCGAAACGTGCTAACGATGGAACAGACGAAAGACGGATGGGTACCTGTCCGATTTACGGACAAACAAATGAGGGTTTATGCGCAGACCGAATCGCTGGACCTTCGCAGCCGCTGCCCGGCGGGCGTCTGTCTTGACGTGCTGACGAACGCTTCGTATATCGAATGGGATTACGCGATCGGCAGGACGGCTCGGCCTTGGGCATACTTCGACCTGTATGTGGACGGCGTATGGGCGGCATCGCCGGGCTGCGACAATCTCGCGGAAGATCCGGGAACCCGGAGATTCGAGCTGCCGGATCGGCCTGGGGACGGGGCAATGCGACGGCTTACGCTGTATTTGCCTCACAACGCCGAGCTTGTCCTCCGGGCGGTTCGCTTTTCGGAAGGCGCCGAAGTGCGGGAAGCCCCGCGGCCTGCGCGGCGCATGCTCTGCCTGGGCGATTCCATTACGCAGGGCATGGACGCCCGGCGGCCTTCCGCCATCTATCCGGTGCTGCTCTCCCGCGCGCTGGATGCCGAGCTGCTGAATCAGGGCGTCGGCGGCTATGTGTTTGCGGAGGAGTCGCTCGATGAGGAGCTGCCTTACCGGCCCGATGTCATTACCGTCGCATACGGGACGAACGATTGGGGCCGCCATGAAACGATCGCCTCGTTCGAACGGGCCTGCAGCGGCTTCTTCGCCAAGCTGACGGAGATTTATCCGAGCACGCCGGTCTATGTGCTAACTCCGCTATGGCGCGCAGATCAGGACAAGCCGCGCCCGCTCGGCGCCTTCGCGGATGTGGGCGCGGCGATTCAGCGCATCGCCGGCGCCTACAGGAACGTATGGCTGATCGACGGCGACACGCTTATTCCCCACCGGCCGGAGCTGTTCGGCGACGCTTATTTGCACCCGAATGAGGAAGGCTTCCTGCACATGGCGATGAATACGTTGCAGCGGATCGGCAAATACGAGCTAGTCTCCCCTTTGTAATCTCGGGTAAACGGAGGAACCGGCTGCAATGGGCAAGTTCAGATACGAAAATATGAATGGCGTCTCTGTAAGCAAGTCGTTCTCCGAAATCAGACAATGGCGCAAAGAGCGGAGCGCCAAGCGAAAGGACTTGTCGTTTGTCGTTCCGCTCTGCCCCGATGCATCGGCCGAATGGCTGCAGGAGAACAGGAGCCGCACGGCGGTAACCTGGATCGGCCATGCCACCTTCCTGGTTCAGATGAACGGGGTCAATCTGCTGACAGACCCGGTGTGGGCCGAGAGGATGGGCTTCGCGAAGCGGCTCGCCCCTCCCGGCATCGCGCTAGAGAAGCTGCCGGCGATCGATGCCGTGCTGCTCTCTCACAGCCATTACGATCATATGCATATCGCCTCGCTTAAAGCGCTGCACAGACGGAATCCCGGCATGAAGCTGTACGTTCCGGCCGGCCTGGCGGCGCCTCTCCGCAGACGGGGCTTTGCGCGAATGACGGAGCTGAACTGGTGGGAGAAGACGGAGCTTGCCGGCTTGGAGCTGCACTTTGTGCCGGCTCAGCATTGGTCGCGGCGAACGCTGACCGATACCAACCGCTCTCATTGGGGAGGATGGATCATCCAGCGGTCAGGGGCAAGCCAGGAAGAAGAAGCGATTTATTTCGCCGGGGACAGCGGCTATTTTCCCGGCTTCAAGCTGATCGGAGAACGGTATCGCATCGGCACGGCGCTGATGCCGATCGGCGCTTACGAGCCGGAATGGTTCATGGGCAAGCAGCACGTAACCCCCGAGCAAGCCGTGCAGGCTTTCGTCGATTGCGGCGCGGAGCGGTTTGTGCCGATGCATTACGGAGCCTTCCGCCTGGCCGACGATACGCCGCGGGAAGCGTTGGACCGGCTGCTTGCCGAATGGCAGCGCCGGGGATTGCCGCCCGACAGGCTCCATGTGCTGCTGCACGGCGGGACGCTGAAGCTGTAAAGACGCTGCGCTACACCAAGAAGGAAGCTTGTCTCCCGCAAGCTTCCTTCTTGGCATTTAACGGCTTTCGTCTCTTCGCGTCATTTGCTGCCAAACGGAGCCTTCCGCAGCGTGCCCGCCCTCGATCCGCTCCAGCGCCATGCGCACCTGCATCCGCACCTCGAACTCGGGATCGTTCTCGGCGGCGCGCAGCGCAGGGATCGCCTGCTCGTCGCCCGTCTCATAGAGGAAGCGCGCCGCGCGCCAACGGACGAGCCGGTTCGGGTCCTTCAGCGCCTCAGCCATCGCCTCCTGCGCGGCGGGATCGCCGATGTCGGACAGCGTATCGCCGGCGGTCCGGCGCACCGCGGGCGATTCGTCGCGCAGCGCCTCATACAGGTATGGCAGCACTTCCGGCGTCTTCAAATCGCCGATATAGACCGCCGCCAGGCGGCGAACCGTCGCTCGCTCGTCCTTCAGGGCGATCAAGAGCAGCGGAAGCGTCTCCTCGGACGGCTGAATTTGCTGCAGCGCCGCGTAGCGCTTCTTCCAATCGGGATCGTGGAGCAACCGCTCCGTCTCTTCGTAGCTGAACGAAGCGCGCCCCGATACGGCCACCGCTTCCGCTTCGGATGCCGCAGTTCCCTGCATCGCCTGCTCGATAAGAAACTGCAGCCGTTCGTCGTCATAAGAGGCGTCCAGCTCCTGAACGGCTTCCTCCAGCACATCTTCCAGCGAGCCGTAGCGGGTGCCCCACTCGATCAGCGAACGCTCCTTGATCAGATTGGGCGCTGCGGCAGCCGCGTGAACGGCGGCGTCAGAGAAGCGCTGCGGCAGCGCCGCCCGGGCTTCGTTCGCTCCGTCGGTGACCCGCACCTGAAGCGGGATGCTGCGGAAATGCTGCAGCAGCACCTTGACCTCGCCGAAGCCGGCCGCTTCTTCCGTTGGCCCGGGCTGCCCGCCGCCGGCCGTCTTCGTCTGCTCCGGCGCGCTGTACTCCGGCGCCGTCCCGAGCGCGCTGCGCACCTCCGTCAAGATGGCCTGCCAGTCTCCTTTGGCCGTCCGGTCCAGCGCGATAAAATCGGCGGTGCGGTACAGGCTTTTTACGCCGGGGATCGACAGCAGTTGCTTAAGCTCCGGCGGCGCCTGCTTGGCATTCGATGCATCGAAAGTATAGCGAACGCCGGCAGGGAGCGTTTCGTCCACCGTAATCTTCATCGTCAGCGGACTCGGCGTCGGTTCAATGGATGTGATGCGCATAGCTGATTCCTCCCTTGCAAAAAAGACCGGGCTCGCCCAAGAGGACGCGCCGGTCTTCCGATATCCGCTTAGTCCAGATCCAACAGGTTGCGGTGCAAATATTGACTGTCCAAAATTTTGGTGAGATCGAATACGGTATGAGCCGAATCGATATTCTCGAAGGCATGCTCGCACTGATCCTTGTATTCCATCTCGCGATCGTAATGGGCCATGTACTGATCGATCACTTCCTGGGAGCTGCCCCGGTTCTTTTCGCGCTCCATCACCGTCTGCTTATCGGCGTATATGAAAATCCGCACGACCCGGTCTCCGTACAGCTCCTTCAGAATATCCGCTCCGTATCGGTTCAGCACAAGGTAAACCGCACCGTATTTCTGCATCATCTCGGCAACGTCCCGGTCTTTGATTCCGTACCGATTCCCGTATATTTCAAGGACCTCGATAAATTCGCCGTTCGATTCCGCCCGCGAGAATTGTTCTGCAGTAATGAAATGATAATCTTGTCCATCCACTTCGATGGGACGCGGCGGGCGGGTAGTGTACGACAACACCTGCTTCATGCCGAGCGTCTCTCCGGCCATGCGTCCGACCGTCCGGCGGCCGGCCCCGTTAGGGCCTGTAAATACAAAGATAAATTCTTTGTCTTTCAGTTCGTACATAGAAACCCTCCTTCGTTAGGTGTATCCCAGCGGATCATCCTGTTTCCATTTTACCCTCTTTTGGGTGCAAGGTAAAGGAGGCCGTTTTTGTTTAATTGTGGCGAATTGGGTGAAATATTAGCGGAAAATCTCGAAAAATCTCGAAAAATCTCGTTATTTCGCTGGTTATCGAGAAGATTCGCCGGGACCGAAATCGAGTTTCTACATTATATATGCTTCGGTGACAAGCCTCTTATCGGTATCGATTCGGAGCGGGCGATGCGGCGCGCGAACCCCCTCCCCGTCGAACCGGGAAGGGGGTTTCGGCACGCCGCTTATTCCTTGCCGTTGCCTTCGGCCTGATTAGGGATGGTGGGGTCCGTTCCGAACAGCTTTTCGACCATCGCCATGAAATGCTCCCGGTACGGCTCCAGCGAGCGGCCCTGCCAGCTTTCCTGAGCGAGGCGGTTCAGCTCGTTGACGAATACCTGGTTGGCCGATATATAGACGTCCTGCACGGTAGGGTCCAGGGAGCGAATGCGCTCGGCGATCTTTTGCTTGAACATATGGGATAAATGCTCGTGATGCATCACGGTGTCGGCGCCGTTGCTGCCGGTGATCAGATCGCTTGGATCGGCCCCGTCGTCAAACGGCGTGTTCGGAGAGTACAGACCTTTCACCAACCCGTAATTGTTCGACTCCAGCCTGGAGTTGCCGCTCTTCGTTCCGGTGGCGGTTCCGTCGATCGTGATGCCGACATAAGCAACCTTGTCGCCCATCATGACGATCGCGCTGTTTACTCCGTTAAGAGCCTGCACCTGCTCGGACAAAAACTGGTTCATCTCCAGCCTGGCAATCCGGTGCGATACTTTGGCATATTGCTGCTTGGTTTGATAGGCGCGCGACGTATCCTGAGGATTCTCATGCCGCTTGCTGCCGTAATTGTGCGAGCTGTTGTAGTCGTACCAAGGGAAGCAGCCGCTGACCGTCAGGCAGAGGGCAATGCTCCATAGAGCGGCCAACCGACGAAATGTACGCATGGGTACCCCTCCTTTTTGTACACCGTTTAGGATTCATTCTTTGCGAAGATTTATACACGATCGTGAAGACGAGGCAAATATGCATAAAATGCGGGTCAATTGGAAATAACCAAAAGGAGTATCCAGGTTACAAAATCTGCAAAAACGCTTCCACTGCCAGTTTAGAACAATTTGTGAAGCTTTGTGACGTTTCATTGACAAACCATCTGGACGAATTTATAGTTATTATGGTGATCAGGTTCATTGACAAATTATGACCTTTGTTTACACTAACCAATTTGCTTTGTAAGGTGGGATTGATAAGATGAATCGGTGGCAAAATCTTTGGCGCTTCATCCCTCTCTTCGGGTTGATGATGCTCATCTTGACGGGATGCGGTGACGATACCATCTCCGCCTTGAAGCCCAGAGGTCCCGTGGCCAGAGATCAGCTGTTCCTCATGAAGCTCAGTATCGGCATCATGCTGCTGGTCGTTGCGGTCGTATTCGTGATTTACATCTATGTCCTCATCCGCTTCAGAAAGAAAAAAGGCGACAAAGACATAGTTCCGAAACAGGTGGAAGGCAGCCATACGCTGGAGGTCATCTGGACGGTCATCCCGATCATCCTGCTGCTCATCCTTGCCGTGCCGACCATTCATTACACCTTTAAGCTGCTGGAAGACCATCGCGACAATGAAGACGCCCTGCACGTAAAAGTAACCGCTCACGCGTTCTGGTGGCAGTTCGAATATCCGGAGCTCGGCATTGCGACGGCGCAGGACTTGGTCATTCCGACCGGCAAGAAAATCGCTTTTGAATTGACTGCCTCCGACGTCAAGCACTCCTTCTGGGTTCCGTCCCTGGGCGGCAAGATGGATACGAACGTAGGCAGCACCAACGTGTACTATTTGCAAGCAGATGATGTCGACGTATTCAAAGGCAAGTGTGCCGAGCTTTGCGGTGCATCCCACTCCTTGATGGACTTTAAAGTCAAATCGCTCGAACCGGCTGACTTCGACAAATGGGTTGCTCAAATGAAAACGCCTGCTTCGATTCCGGCGGACGCCAAAGCGGGCGAGCAATTGTTCAAGGATAACTGCCTGTCCTGTCACGCGGTTAGCGCGGAAGGCCTCGGCGCAGGTCCGAACCTGAACGGCTTCGCTTCTCGCGAGCTCGTTGCCGGCATTCTGCCGCATAACGACGAAAGCTTGAAACAGTGGATCGCCGATCCGCAATCCGTGAAGCCCGGCAACAAAATGCCCGCTTTCGGCGAGAATGCTAAGAACGCCATGAACCCGCTGAGCGATCAGGAAATCAACGATATCATCAAATACTTGAACTCGTTGAAGCTGCAGCCATAATAAGGGCTTGGGGAAATAAAGGAGGGTAACACGGTGGCTCACGCACACACAAAACGATATACCGGCCTTATGGATTGGCTGACGACGGTCGACCATAAGAAAATCGGTATCCTGTATTTGATTGCAGGAGGAATCTTCTTCCTTATTGGCGGGCTTGAAGCGATATTGATTCGGATTCAGCTGCTTTATCCCGACAATAAGATCTTTATCGGCGATACGTTCAACCAGTTGACGACGATGCACGGAACGACGATGATCTTCCTTGCCGTCATGCCGGTCATCTTCGCCTTCATGAACGCGATCGTTCCGCTGCAGATCGGGGCGAGGGACGTCGCTTTCCCGTTCGTGAACGCGCTCGGCTTCTGGCTGTTCTTCTTCGGCGGATTGCTGCTGAACACGTCCTGGTTCCTGGGCGGAGCTCCGGCAGCTGGCTGGACCGCTTATCCGCCGCTGTCCGGCATTGTTGACAGCACCGGGACGTTCAAGGGCGTAGACTTTTATTTGCTCGGTCTGCAGATTTCCGGTCTCGGTACGCTGATCGGCGGCATCAACTTCCTGGTGACGATCATCAACATGAGAGCGCCAGGCATGACTTACATGAGAATGCCGATGTTCACCTGGGCGGCGTTCATTACATCCTTGCTCATCTTGTTCGCCTTCCCGGCTATTACGGTCGCGCTGGTCGAGCTGATGTTCGACCGTCTGTTCAACGGCGGCTTCTATGATGTCAGCAAGGGCGGAAGCCCGATTCTGTGGGAGCACCTTTTCTGGCTGTTCGGTCACCCTGAAGTATATATCTTGATTTTGCCTGCTTTTGGCATCGTATCTGAAATCGTATCGACCTTCTCCAGAAAGCGTCTGTTCGGGTACAGCTCGATGGTGTTCGCGACAGCGCTGATCGGTTTCCTGGGCTTCATGGTTTGGGCCCACCATATGTTTACGACCGGTATCGGTCCTGTCGGCGATGCGATATTCGGCGTCGCGACGATGGCGATCGCCGTGCCGACAGGCGTCAAGGTATTTAACTGGCTGTTCACGCTCTGGGGCGGACAAATTCGCTTTACGACGGCGAATATCTTCGCAACGTCGTTCATCCCGACATTCGTTATGGGTGGCGTAACGGGGGTTATGCTTGCAGTTCCTGCGGCAGACTTCCAATATCACGATACTTACTTCGTCGTAGCGCACTTCCACTACGTTATCGTCGGCGGTCTTGTGCTCGGCTTGTTCGCGGCTTCCTACTACTGGTGGCCGAAGATGTTCGGACGCATGCTCAACGAAACGCTTGGCAAGATTCATTTCTGGACGTTCTTTATCGGTTTCCATATGACGTTCTTCCCGCAGCACTTCCTCGGATTGATGGGGATGCCGCGGCGGGTGTTCACTTTCGAGCCTAACGTAGGTCTGGAGCAGGGCAACTTTATCAGTACGATCGGGGCATTCCTCATGGGTGTCGGTACGATCGTCTTCCTGATCAACATCGTGGCAACGGCCAGAAAGCCGATCGACGCGCCGGCAGATCCGTGGGACGGACGCACCCTGGAATGGACGATTCCTTCTCCGCCGCCGGAGTACAACTTCAAGCAGACGCCTCTTGTACGGGGCCTGGATGCATTCTGGAAAGAGAAGATGGCCGGCAACAAAGAGATGACGCCGGCGGAGCCGGTAGGTCCGATTCATATGCCTTCGGCTTCTATCCTGCCGTTCCTGATGTCGGTCGGATTGTTTATCGCAGGCTACGGCTTCATGTACCACAAGTACGCGATCAGCATCATCGGGATCGGCATAACGCTCATTTGTATGCTTCTTCGCTCGGTGTATGACGATAAGGGCTGGCATATCGAGCCGGAAGAATTAAACGATAAGGGGGTTAAGGCATGAGTGCAGCACATCACGATGTAGGCGGCGCCCTGCCACCTCACGCGGAAACGGCTACGCTGGAAGGCAAGAACAAGGTTCTTGGCTTCTGGCTCTTCCTTGGCGGCGAGTGCGTACTGTTCGGTACCCTCTTCGCATCGTTCGTCGCGCTGCGCAATCAGGTGCCGGACGGCCCGACTGCCCAGCAACTGTTCCAGCTGGACCTGGTCGGTCTTTCGACCTTGATCCTGCTCACAAGCTCGCTAACGAGCGTATTCGCCATTATGGCGATGCATCGCAATCAGTTCCAGAAGCTGCAAGCGTGGATGCTGGTGACGATTCTGCTTGGCCTAAGCTTCCTGGGGCTGGAGATCTACGAATTCGTTCATTACGTGCACGAAGGCCACACGTTCTCCAAGAGCGCATTCTCTACCTCGTTCTATACGTTGGTCGGATTTCACGGCGCTCACGTATTGTTCGGAATTTTGTGGATCGGCTTGCTTGTCATTCAAGGGTACAGGAAAGGGTTAACGACCGTAACGGCACCCAAGTATTACGTTGCTTCACTGTACTGGCACTTTATTGACGTAGTGTGGGTGTTCATCTTTACCGTCGTGTACCTCATGGGAAAGGTGGGACCATAAGATGAGCAGTCAACACTCTTCGGCAGGCGAACGGCATCGTCTGGAAGGTCCAAGAAACCATTACATCACCTACATCATTTCGATCGTACTCACGATTTTAGCTTTCGCCGCCGTCCTGTACGGCGGTCTGGACAAAGCATTCCTGCTCTGGTTCCTGGTCGGTCTGGCGATCGTTCAATGCGTCGTCCAGCTGGCTTATTGGATGCACATGAAGGACAAAGGGCATCTGTTTCCTATCATAGGAATCATCTTCGGCTTCATCGTCGCTTTGCTGGCGATGGCCGCGGCAGTTTATTGGACTTGGTGGTAATTGTAGGGAGAGGCGGCTTGATCACTCGAAGCCCCTCTCTTTTGTATAATTAAGGGTTGTTTCACAAGTTGGACACATTCCGATGGCTTCAGCAAACGAATGAGAGGAGCGCCAATGATCATGAATGCCCAAGCCATTACCCATGCGGCTCACGGCGCCGCGCCGACGTTCGCTCAGTTGTGGAGTCCCGGCTTTTTGCTCGCTATGGTTGTGCTCGGCGTACTGTATACGTTGGCCACCGGTCCTTGGCGGAGCCGCTTTGCGGAAAGTGAGCCGGTCGGACTTAAGCCCAGACTTTGGTTCTGGGGAGGACTCGCGCTTTGGTATATCGCGGAAGGCAGTCCGCTCAGCTACTATGGCCACCATGAATTTTTTAGTCTGCATATGCTGCAGCAGGCGGTTCTGTATCTGGTCATGCCGCCGTTTTTGCTGCTCGGTACGCCGGGATGGCTGCTGCGTCCCCTTTTTCGCACGAAGGGGGGCGAACGCTTTATGAAAGTGTTTGCCAATCCGATGCTTTCCTTGTTTTTGTTTAACTTTATTTTCTCGCTGTACCATATTCCAATCGTGATGGATTGGCTTATGGTCCATGAAGCGGCGCTCCGGTTGTATTATGTGATTTTTCTGACGGCTGCTTTTCAGATGTGGTTTCCCGTCTTTTGTCCAATGCCGGAGTACGCGAAAATTTCGGAGCTCAAGAAAATGCTGTATATTTTTGTCAACGGCATTTTGTTGACGCCCGCCTGCGCGCTGATTATTTTTGCCAAAGATCCGCTGTACGCCTCGTATGCCCATATCCCGGCCACGATCTGGTTTCTTGAATCGGTGGACGACCAGCAGTTGGGCGGCGTCGTGATGAAGATCGTGCAGGAGATCGTATACGGCTTCGCGCTCGCCTATGTATTCTTCCGCTGGTATCGGAGTGAACGTCAGAAGGAAGAGGAAGAGGATTTGCTGAGCGACTCCATGATGCATTCCACTGGCAATGCTCATTGATTGCAATCCCGCAGCCCGTATGTCATATTTGCACAATAGGTGGGGATGAGGAATGAAAGTAGCCATATTGCCGACCATTAGCACCAGCTTCATCGTCATCAGCGCGGTGCTCGTCGCCATAGGCTGGTACCATATCGTCAACGGCCGCCAGAAGCAGCACCAAACCTTGATGCTGTGGGGCGCCGGGTTCGCGCTCGCCTTCTTTCTGATTTACGCAAGCCGGACCGTTTTTGTAGGAAATACGAGCTTCGGGGGGCCGGAAGACCTCAAGCTGGCCTATCATCTGTTCCTGTTCTTCCATATTGCCTTGGCTACGGCGGCTGGCGTGTTCGGCATCATCACGCTTGTTCTCGCCTTCAATAAAAAATTCGCCAGGCATAAAAAGATCGGCCGCTGGACGGCCGTCATGTGGCTGCTGACCGCTCCGACCGGCGTCGTCGTTTACGTGCTGCTATATTTGCTGTACCCTGGCGGGGAAACGAAGCCGATGATCGACGCGATCCTGGGCGTTTGACCGGTCTGGCGGTTATGGGGTTATAGGCTTTTGGGGTTGACGATATGAGCTGAAAGATCTCTCTTGCAGAGGTCTTTTTTCAATTTGCGCGACAAGAAAAGGCCGCCGATTCGTTCGGCAGCCTTATGCGAGGCAGTTGATTATCTTTTGTTGAAAATGTCAGTGAGCACCGGCACGATCTGCGATTTGCGGGATACGACGCCTTTCAGTACAGCCTTGTTGTTCTCCAGCTTCACGTTGTAAGCCTGCTCGACAGCGTCGGCGGCCCGCCCGATGGCGATACCGATGGAATCGTTGTTCAAAATGTCGGTTACGACGAAGAGGAACAGATCCAGTCCCTTCTCGGCGACAATGCCCGAAAGCGCCGCTTCGACTTCCGCCTGGCGCGACAGCACGTCATTGGTGTCCACCGCATTGACCTGGGCGATCTCAACCTTCGCGCTGCCCATCTGGAACTCCTTGGAGTCGAGCGAAATGAGCTCGGCGATCGACTTGTCGCTGAGATCGGCGCCTGCCTTCAGCATCTCGAGCCCGTAGCTCTCCGCGTTGACTCCGGCGATCTCGGCCAGCTCCTTGGCCGCAGCGATGTCTTCCTGCGTGCAGGTCGGCGATTTGAAGAGAAGAGAATCGGAGATGATGGCGGACAGCATGAGACCGGCAATATCTTGGCGGATGGCGACGCCGCTTTCTTTGTACAATTTGTTCAGAATGGTTGCCGTACAACCGACCGGCTCGGCGCGGTAGTACAGCGGACCGCTCGTTTCGAAATTGGCGATGCGGTGATGGTCGATGACCTCGGCAATGCGAACCTGATCGATGTCCGACGCGCTTTGCTGACGTTCGTTGTGATCGACCAAAATAACTTCCTTGGCTTCGCCGGCAACCGATTCGACGAGACGGGGAGCCGACGCTTTGAAATAATCCAGCGCATATTGCGTTTCTCCGTTAATGCTGCCCAGGCGGACAGCCTCTACGTTGCTGCCGAGGCTCTTCTTCAGTTCAGCATAGGCGATCGCGGAACAAATCGAGTCGGTATCGGGATTTTTGTGACCAAAAATAAGTACTTTGTCCATTCTCAGATCTTACTCCTTATTCGTCTTTTTGTGAAAAGTATAACCTACTGCGAGCGTGTCTATCAAGATTATACCACGATATGTCGTTTATTCCTATTAATTTAATGGGGATAAAAGAATATTTGTCCTCCAAGAGAGCAAATTTTTGAAATAAGTAGCAAGGAATCATAAAGAATACGCCTTTTATTTATGTTATTATTGCACTAAACCGGTAAATTAAGCGCTTACTATTCGGCAGAAGATCCGGTTATCCCGCTCTGACCATGGGGAAAGAGCACATGCCCATGGACAAGTGCATCGACCTGCTTAATGGGTCACATGAACGGTAGTCGATTAAAAAGGGAGGATCAATGAATGGCAAAGAAAAAAGCGTTATTGTCTGCCGCGCTGATTGCAGCGCTATTGACGGCTTGCAGCGGAGGTCAGGGGCAGGTGGCGTCATCCGGCGAAGGCGGCGGCGTCGAAGGCGAGGCGAAAGGCCAGCAATCGCTCGTCACAAGCGACCCGGTAGAGCTCGTGCTCTATTCGACGGCGGCAACCTCGGAGGAAGAGGTGCAGAAGAAGTTTATCGACCCGATCCAGCAACAGTTTCCGAATTTCACGATCAAGTATATAAAGAAAGGCAAAGGCACCAATATCGATGAACTGGTCGCCGCAGGACAGCAAATCGATATTTATTATGAAAGCGTGAATTTTTTCCATACGGTGACCAAGTTCGGGCTTGCCTACGATATGACGGAGCTGATCAAGAAGCATAACATCGATATCGGTAAATTCGAGCCGACGATGATCGACTATGCGCAGGGAATGTCCGGGAACGGCATCTACGGCCTCCCTGTATGGTCCGAGAACGTTATTTTGTTTTATAACAAAGATATTTTCGACAAATTCGGAGTGCCGTATCCGACCAACGGCATGACGTGGAACGAGCTGCATCAGCTGGCCAAGCAGCTGACAAGATCCGATGGAGGCAAGCAATATTTGGGCTTTGCGGCTTCGCCGTCGCATACGCTGAGAGCCAACCAGTTCTCGCTCACTTTCCTGGACAGCCAGACGGACAAAGCGACGATCAATGCGAATGAACAATGGAAGAAGCTCTTCGATTACTATTATATTGCGCCATCCAATGATCCGGGCTTCCGCAAGGCGATGGAGGGCTTGAAAAACAAGCTGCCGTACAAGGACCCGTTCCTGAAGGAGCGTAACCTGGCCATGCTCGCCTACTTGTCTCAGCTGGATTGGGCGGCTGGAGGCGCGGAGGGCATGAACTGGGATATCGCTGCGCTCCCGACCTTCGAGGAGCTGCCGAACGTCGGTTCGTCGGCTTACCCTTTCTATTGGGGGGTAACGGCACAGAGCAAGCATAAGGACGAGGCAATGGCCGTCATCAAATTTTTGACCGACACCGAGTACCAGACCAAGCAGGTGCGCAGCGGCACGATGACGACGCTGAAGGACGAAGCGATCAAGCAGCAGTTCGGGCAGGACAGCCCGTACAAGGACAAAAACTTGAGCGCCGTCTTCCATAACAGCTATGCGGCGCTGCCGATCAAGTCGATGTACGAAGGAGATGCGCAAAAAGCGTACGAGGATACGGTTCACGAAGCCGCACTGGGCGTTTCGGACCTGAACACGCTGTTCCGCAAAATCGAAGAGACCGCCAACAAAGCGGTCGACGCGGTGAAAGCGGGGAATTAAACGCGGAAGAAATAAGGGCATGGCGCTCGTTAACGGGCGCTATGCCCTTTGCCGCTTTCCAGAGGTTGCAGTCCGACCGTAGCTGGCCCTTCGCATTCCAGGGGAAGCGGCGACCTGCCGTGGCTGGCCCTTCGCATCCCGGGAATAGCGGCAACCGGCTGTAGCTGGCTCCTTCGCATCCCGTGGATAGCGGCGACCGACCGAGCTGGCCCTTCGCATCCCGTGGATAACGGCGACCGACCGTAGCTGGCCCTTCGCATCCCGTGGATAACGACGACCTGCCGTAGCTGGCTCCTTCGCATTCCAGGGGAAGCGGCAACCGGCTGTAGCAGCCCCTTTGCAAGTTCATCCGGCGGCGGATTTACGACTTCCGCGCGCGCTCGGCTTCGCACTGCTTCCGATACTGGAGCGGCGGGAGCCCGGTTATTTTTTTGAATGTGGTGTTGAAATGGGCGATATGGCTGAAGCCCGTTCGCTCCGCGATCGTCACGACCTTGTCATTCGTGTCGCGCAGCAGTTCCTGCGCTTTCCTCACCCGGACAGCCTGCACATACTCCCGGAAGTGAAAGCCGGTCATCTTTTTAAAGATGCGGCTCAGATAGGATGGGCTGACATAAAAGTGCCGCGCCACTTGTTCGAGCGTAATCTCTTCTTGATAATGCCTGTTCAGGTAAGAGGCGATTTGCGTAATTTTTTCATGCATCGGATGAGGGTATGGAAGCGGCTCTTCGGGGTCCGACTCGTTCAGCCGGTAAATTCGGATCAGCAGCTTCGCCAGAAGGGCCCGGACGCAGGTGATATAACCGTCTTTTTGCTCCCTGCATTCGGCTAGTATTTCCCGGAACAGCCGTTCGTTCGATTGAAACGCTTTCAACGGGAAGCGAATGAGGGGGGACCTGCTCCGGAAAGGAAGCCACGGCGAGACTCCCCCAGGAAGTGCAGGTCGCAGGAAGTCGTCGGCGAAGTTGATGAGAATGCGCTCGAATTCAGGGACCTCCGAGCTTTCCGTGCGGTGAAGGTCGTACGGGTTGACAACGATCATGTCCCCCCGCCGGGCAGTCAGCACCATGCCGTTGATAAAGTAGGTACGTTCTCCTTGAAGCAGGAAGAAGATCTCGTAAAATGGGTGAAAGTGGGCGTTGGCCATGGTCGAATAGCCTCTTCTGTACATATATTGAATGGAAAAGTCATTCTCTCCAATCATATATTTTGGACCACAAATATCCATCGCCGCATACCCTCCCGTTTTACTGGTTACGCTTTCATTATACCTGATTTCGCTGCGGATATGGATACTTTCACCAAAATGAGAAAAATGTCTATCCGAAGTCCTTTATCGTGCAAACCTAGACTTTGCTGCGACAAGAGATATTCCGCCGGCGGCCTCGAACTCCGCGTCAGCGGTCGAACCTCGCGTTAGCGGTCGAACTCGGCGTCAGCTGTCGAACCTCGCGTTAGCGGTCGTTTTTCTTGGAACGGCAAGTCGCACTTCGCTCGCTTCAACACTTTAGCGAAGTTAGACGGTAACGCGAAAAGAAAGCTCCCGCCCCACCGGAAACGGTAGGGACGGGAGCGTGCGGGCCGCGTATGGCGTCTTGTTGCTTAAAAAAGGCTCTTGTTCAAGGCTGAGAAACGGGCACGGCGTCGAAGTATTCCTCCAAGGTAATGCCTTTCGCGGCCATTTCCTTGGCGATCTCCACTCCGACGTACCGCAAATGCCAAGGCTCGTATTGATAGCCGGTAATGTTCTCCTTGCCTTTCGGATAGCGGATGATGAATCCGTATTCCGGAGCATGCTCGGCGAGCCATTCCGCTTCCTTGGTGTCGGCGAAGCAATCGGACGCCGCGCATTTGCCGTCGCTGCCGGAGACGTCGATGGCCAGCCCGGTCTCATGCTCGCTGGTGCCCGGTACGGCGCTGTACGTGCGGGCTTTGGCTTCGCCGTCCTTCTTGACATAGCGTTCGAACAGCGCCTTCTGCGTGGCGCGGGAACGGTAAGCGGACACGCCGGCCAGCGCGACGCCGTCCTCTTTGGCAGCGGCGAACAGCTTCTCGAGCGCTTCGGCCGCTTCCTTGCGCAGCATACGCTTCTCGATCTTTTCCTTGAACAGGAACGGAACGTCCGGATAGACCAGATCGCTCGGCTTGTAGTTGTCCGGCAAAGCGTTTTGCTTGTTGACAAGGGCCGTGATGCTTTCGGGCTTGGCGACGACCTGCATTTCCTTGTCCTTCGCCGAAGCGTCATTCCCCTGGTTGACGGGTTGGCTCTTGTCCGCAGTCTTGCCCGTGGTTTTGTTCGCTCCGTCGTCCGCAGGCTCGTTCTGTTTGTCTGGGGCGGCGTCTCGCCCGGTCGGAGCATTCGGGGCGGCTGCGCTGCCCGAAGCCGGCGTTGCGTCAGGGCGCCCGCTATGCGGGTCGCCAGCGCTGCTTGCCGCGCCGGAAGACGGCCCGCCGCTCTCCGCAGGCGGCGAGGCGATCTCTCCGGGGGCTTCGTTGCCGCAGCCCGCGATTGCCAGTGTGAGAGCAAGCAGCAGGGCAGACATCGTTGTCATTTTGCTCATGGTAGCTCCTTTTATGGTGTCGGATAAAATTCGGCATTCAGGCCGCTACCTTAATGGACGATGTTGGGCCGCAGAAAGTTACATATCGGCGCGACGGGAGCATCCGATCGGCGCGACTCGGCACGAAGCGGACCGCCAACCGGCGGAAGGGGAAACCGAATGCTGCAGACATAACGACAGGGAACGAATGGTAAGAGGGAAAACCCCGAAACCTTCGGCCGGGGTTCTGCGTCAATACATATGAACAAAGCGAATGAGGGCCTGCCAGCAAGGATTAAAGTGCGCTGCCTCCGAAAATGAATCGGTATTCCCAATGCTTGCCCTGGATGTTGTCGATGCGGACGCCGCCGGACTCCTTGGAGTATGTATGCAGGATTTGCCCATTGCCAAGGTAGATGCCGCAGTGGGTAATTCGCTGATTCGACATATCGCTCGGATAACTCGATTTGCTTGTCCCTTTATAAGACATAAAGAACATGATGTCGCCAGGCTGCAGCTTTTTCCAGTCGGTTGTTATATTGCCCTTCGACTTTACGTACTCGCCCTGCTTGCGGGAATCGCTCGGAAGCGTAATGCCCAGCGCATCCTTGAAGGCTTGTCTTACGAAGTCGGAGCAATCGAATGTTTTCGTATTCGAGCGGCTGGAGCCGTACTCGTACGGCGTGCCCAAATATTTTTTGCCCGCAGCAATGACCTTTTGGGCCGCTTGGGAGGCCGGGATCGACGGCGTCGAACCGCTGTTATTCCCGTTCGATGCGCCTGTGCTGATATATTTCGAGCTGGTGGAGACATAGCCTGTCTTTCCCGAAGAGGTGCGCACCTTATACCAATAATTGTTGACCTTGCTAAGGATTTGGACCTGATCCCCTTTTTTGAGCAGACCGTATGATTTTGCGCTGGTGCTTGGGCCGCTGCGGAAGTTGACGCCTCCTACGATGGTCGCGTTAGGCTGGAAACTGCCGGAAGACGTATTCGAAGACGACGAACCGGAGTCGGTCGTGCGAATATACTTGGAGTTCGATGAGACGTAACCAAGCTTGCCGCTGGAATCGCGGACTTGATACCAATATTTGTTGACTTTGCTGACGATATCGACTTGTTCTCCATCTTTCAGGTAACGGTATACGGTGGAATCGACATTCGGCGCGCTGCGGAAGCTGACGGTATCGACAATGACGGCATCCGCGGCATGGGCTTTGTCTGCGATGAAAGCGCCGGCACCGAAGGTAACGGCTGTGGCAAGCAGCAACGACGACAGTTGTTTGTTCATGTTGTACTACCTCCTGTGAATCTGGATGTAACAAGCCTGAATTGGCATTGATCGCTCTCTGTTGGGAAGAGATGCCGTTTTTGGGCCTGCAATATGAGCTTAACATGAGAAAAAACGGTAAGCCTAGAGGTAATTCCTGACATGCTCTCGTGTCGGGCTATTTGACATGCCCGCAGACAAGCGCCACAATGAGAATAAGCGAGAACACGTGTAAGTCTTGAAGGAGGTTGCTCAATTCTCATGATGGCCGTTAATGTGGGGCCGGTCGTCCTGCAGTGGAGCACGCTGGCGGCGCTGCTGGCGGCGCTGGCCGGCTATGTCGCGCTGCGGCTTCGGCTGCGGAATACGGCCGAAGCTGCGCCGGTCGCTTCTGCGGCCAGCACGGCGCTGCTCATCTGGCTGCTCGTCTGGAAGCTGAGCGTGTACATATTCGATCCGTCGGCGGTTCAGGACGGGTTCCGTTCGCTGCTTTATTTCAACGGCGGCGTCCAGGGCGCGATCCTGGCGTCGGTCCTCGCTGTTCTTTGCCTTGCTTATGCCGCCTGGAGAGGACGAGCTTCCCGCCACGCTTATATCGATTCGCTCTTGGCCGCGATTTTGAGCGGGTGCGCCGCATACGGGCTGCTGCAGTTCGCAGCGGGAGAAGGTCACCGCCTGACGACAGGGGGCATGACGCTGTGGTGCGCAGCGGCGGCTCTGTACGGTCTGACGCGGCTGCGTTTCTCGCCGATACGGCAGTCTCTGCAGCTCGCGCTCGTTGCCGCGATTGGGGCCTCGCTGCTGTGGACAGCGGCGGCAAACGGATGGGAGCGGACAAGCGCTGCCGCCGCCCCGGGAGTCGGCTTGAAAAAAGGGCAGTTGGCCCCGGACTTCGAGCTGGAGAGCTTGGATGGGGAGAGGATCAGGCTGTCGGATTATCGCGGCCGAACCGTCGTGCTTAATTTTTGGGCTACATGGTGCCCTCCTTGTCAGGCGGAAATGCCCTACCTGCAGCGGTTCTACGCGGACTTCGGCATGGAGGACGCGGTTGTGCTGGGGGTGAACGCCACGACGACAGAAGTCAGTCGTGTCGTCGTCAAGGCATGGGTACGCGAATGGGGACTGACCTTCCCGATCGTTTATGACGGCGAAGGCGAGGTCGGGCAGACGTATCGGGTAACGGCTTATCCGGCAACGTACATCATCGGCCCGGACGGAGTCATTCGGCAAAAGCATCAAGGACCGTTGAATTACGAGCAGCTGAAGCAGGCGGCAGGGTTAAAGTGATGCCGAGCATTACTTCATGTTGCCTGGCATTGCTGTCTGTGCTTATTGAAAGAGGGACCCTTCCGGGAAAGCGGGGCCCCTCTTTTTATCGTTATGGAAAGTTTAGCTTGGATTTAAAGCGAAGTGCGACTTTCCGTACCAGGAAAACTACCGCTGAACCGCGGTCGCTCATCCTTGAATGGACGTCGATATACGTTTTCTTAACATGCGTGCCGGAAAAAGTAACTCCGCTAAAGGCGTGCGAGCGATCGCGTTTTTCCGTACCAGGAAAAACGACCGATAAACCAAGCGCGGCCGTTCCTCTCGGAATGTACTTCTATCTTGAAAATTTGGCGGTATACGCCGACAAAATTTCAATACCGCAGGTGACGACCGATGACGAAAGGAAGCGCTCGTCATAGGCGTCTATCTTGAAAATAGCGCGGGGCCCGCGGCCCATTTTCATCTTCTGATGGTGCTGCGCCAGCGGCATGGGGGTCTATCTTGAAAATAGCCCCCTGGCGGGCGGCTTGCGTCTTGATCTTACTCTCCCGCAAGCTGTGCCCGGCGTAGCCGTCCGTCGTCCGGCAGCGGGATGTCCGCCCATGTCCGGCCGGCTCCGTTAAACTGCGGCAGCCACGGGGCAAGCGCGTCGAACATCTCGTCGCACATTCGCCATACTTCGTCGGTCGTGCACACGGCAGCCGTCAGCGGATCGTGCAGCACCGCCTGCTTCACCAGCTCGCGGTCGCCCGTCAAGGCCGCTTCAACGGCCATCTCCTGCACGCTGACGCTGGCACGGCACGTAGCGGCGCAGGCAAGCGGCAGCCGGCCAGTGAACGTCGGCTGAATGCCGTTGCGGTCGACATAGCACGGAATTTCGATCGTACATCCGTCGGGCAGGTTCGTAATCAGGCCTCGATTGCCGATATTGAAGTGTCCGCGGTAGACGCGGCCGGTCTCCAGCGCTTCGAGGATGTAGGAGCCGTGCTCCTCCGACCGCTCTCCGAGCTTGATGAATTCCAGCTCTCCGTTCAGCCATTTCGGGTAATTGTCCCGATATTCGTCCCTGCTGCTCAGGCAGTGATTCAAATAGCCGCCGGTTTCCCCGCCGATCCACACTTTGTCGTATATCCACTTGGCCGTTTCCTCTTTGCCGCGTTTGCGATACCAGGGCAAATATTCGCTGAGATGGCCGTTCGATTCGGTCGAGAAGTAACCGAACCGCCGCAGCACGTCGATACGGCAAGGCTCCTTCTCGGCGATATCGGGGTTCTTTTCCATGGCCGGCAAAATATCCTTCAGCAGGCTGCGTCCCCGGTGCGACACTTGAACGAACCAGGTCTGGTGGTTGATGCCTGCCGCGGTGTAATCGACCTCTTCCTTGGGCAGCCCGAGCGCTTGAGCGATGAGCGCATGGCTGTGCTGCACGCCGTGGCATAGCCCGACAGCCCGTACGCCGCCGGCGCGCCGCAGCGCCCACATGTTCATCGCCATCGGATTCGAATAATTGAGCAGCAGCGCCCCCGGCGCGAGCTCCCGCATATCGCGCGCGATATCGAGCAGCACGGGGATCGTGCGCAGCGCGAAGAACACGCCGCCCGGGCCGAGCGTGTCTCCTACGCATTGATCGACGCCGTATTTCAGCGGAATTTCAATATCGTGGGCGAACGCTTCCAATCCTCCGACCCGGGCCGTGCAGAAAACATAATCGGCGCCGGCGATCGCTTCCCGCTGATCCAGCGCGGCGGAGACGGTTGCCGGCAGGCCGTTCTTCTCGATCATCGCCCGGCACAGATTGGCGGCCATCTCCAGGTTCTCTTCATGGATATCCATGAAACGGAATTGCGCATTCTGAAACTCCGGGACGGCCAGGATGTCCATCACGAGGCGGCGGGTGAAGCCGATGCTTCCCGCGCCGATCATGGCGATTTTCAACATAGAAATCCCCTCCGAATTTCGCATTTTAGCTGCTTGCCGAATTGACATAACGCTTCAGTCAGCTTCATAATAAGGCAATCGGAGAGAAGCGACAATGATAACATATTATCGAAAGGATGAGACTATATTGCTGTATCCTCATGAGGCTTGTGAAAGGAGCAGCATCGGCTTCAAATATTTGTCCGAGGCGGGGATGCCGATTCGCCTGATCAACATCGGCTGGGACCGTGTCGTTTCGCCGCAATACCGGTGGCATGGCCTGCGGCGGGGCGGGGGGTATGCGATATTCCAGTACACGCTGAACGGCCGGGGCATGCTGCGCATCGGCGAGACGAAGCATGCCTTGCCGAAGGAGACCGCTTTCTTGACCGTTGTTCCCAGTGATCACGAATATTATTTTTCCGAGGAAGCGAGCGAATGGGAGTTTTTGTACGTGGTGGTGAACGGGTCTGACGCGATCCATCATTGCACCGAGCTGATCCGCCGGCTCGGGCCGGTCATCCCGCTTCGCGACCGCCAGGAGCCGGTGCTTGCGATCAGCCGGCTGTACGCGGAGCTGTGCCGCAATCCGCAGCTCGACAAATACGTCATCTCGGCCAGACTGTACGAATGGCTGATGGAGCTGCACCGGCTGGCCGAGGGGAGAGATATCGTCCGGGCGGACGAAGAGTTGCCGGGGCCGATTCGCGCGGCGGTCCGGCTGATGAAATCGCGGTACAGCGAAGACTTGTCCGTCGACGATATGGCAAGCGCCGCCGGCCTGACGAAGTATCACTTCTGCCGGCAGTTCCAGAAGAAGACGGGGCTAAGGCCGAATCAATATTTGCGCAAAATCCGCGTGGAGCAGGCGGCCCGGCTGCTGCGCCATACGGAACGTACCGTCGAGGCGATCGCGCGAGAGACCGGATTCGGCTATACGAACTATTTTATCAAGGTGTTCCGCTCGTTTGTCGGCGTCACTCCGAACGAATACAGGCTCGGCAAGCAGGTCGATCCGGTGTCGTTCCTGCGAGTCGAGCAGTAAGGCCGCCCGGCGTCCGGTGCCAAGCAGCGCGTCGTCCGGTGCCAAGCCGTCCGGCGGGCCAGGCCGCCCGGCGTCCGGTGCCAGGCAGCCCTCCTCCCGGCGGCGGAGCCTTTCACGGCAAGAAGCCGGCCTGACTGACGAACAGCCCCTCCTCCGGAAAATAGCGGCGCAGCGAGTCCAGGACGCGCCGGTAAGCCCGCGGGTCGTACCATTCCTCGCAGCCGAGCCGCGCATAGAGCGGCTGCAGGCCGAGCCGGGCCGACCGTCTGCCGCGGCTGCCGTCGCCCATGAAGTAGTCGTCCACGACGACCCGGCGAATCCCCGTTGCCGCGAGCGTCTCGGCAAAGCGCTCGGAGGAGGGGAGCACAGGGGATACGGCAGCCTGCACGTCGAGCCCCGCTTCGGCCAGCGTTCGCAGCACGCGCAGCCTGGCATGAACGGGGGGAGCGGCGGGAGTGAACGTCCGGCGAACCGCCTCCAGATCCGTCTCGAGGGTGACGCTGACGCGAACCCGCGAACCTATGCGCTGCAGCCAGTCGATATCTCGCAGCACGAGCGGACTGCGAGTCTGCACAAGCAGAAACTCGGGCCGGATATCCATTGCTCCTTCCGGCAGCCAGGCGTCGTCCCCGGCCATAACTGCAAGCAGCGAGCGGGTGAGCTGCAGACGATACTCGATCGGCTGGTAAGGATCGGTCGCGGAAGACATGAAGATCGACACCGGGCCTTTGCGGCGCTCCCGACGCAGCTCCTTCGCCAGCAGCTCGGCCGCCTGTTCCTTGACATCGACCCACGTCCCCCAAGGCTCTCCGCGAAACTTGGCTACGGGCATCTCGCGCACATAGCAGTAGGTGCAGGCGAAGGCGCAGCCTGTATAAGGGTTCAACGTATGGGAGTAGCCAGTCAGAAAGCCGGAGGCCGGCGTCAGCAGCCGGGTTGGCGTCTTGTACGACAGGTGAACGGGCATGGGGCAGCTCCTTTTTTTCATTTTTGAGCAGTTATTATTGATGATTGATCATTCATTCGATGAAGTGTTTCCTGGTTCAAAGGTGTCGCAACACGCTTCCTTTTACATCGTAATGCAATCCTTCCTCCATGTATATCCTGCGAATGGCAGTCTCCGGGCAGCCTCGTAACAAGAAGGGTTGCGGCCGAGTTCGGAAGCAATATTTCCCATTTCGGGAGGTATTATTTGCGGGGTGTCGAATATATAACATAATCCTATACATCCAAGAAACGCATCGTATCCGAAGTTCAATAACGTCAACGACAAGTCACAAAATAAGGGGAGCGGGGATCGAGAGTGCACATGCACGCCGGACATTTTAACGGATCTCTTGTTCTATTATCGGTGTTCGCTGCAGTCGTATCTTCCTATATGTCGCTCGATCTGGAGCGGCGTTCCATCAAGATTCGGCACACCCTGAGGTCCGCCGTTATAAGGCACAGCGGTTCGGCGATCTTGGGAATCGGCATATGGATTGTGCATTACATCGGAATGCTGGCTTATCATCCGTCTGCTCCTATACAGGATCAACTTCCGACGATGCTGTTGTCCATTGCATTCGCGGTGGCAGGATCGTTCGCCGCCGCAGCCTTGGCCGGATCAAGAAGCCCGTACCGCTTCGTATGGTCGGGCGTATGCCTGGGTGTTGGCATCCATGCCATGCATTATACCAGTATGGAGGCGATAAAAGGCGACTACGAGGTGCATTACCACCCCTTCCTGTTGACCGCTTCCGTACTGGCGGCGATGATCGTTTCCTTGGGCTCCATGTACAAAATATTTCAGATTCGCAATTTGGCGCGCCCTGCCGAATTCGGTTGGAGGCTGAAGCATGCGGCATGGCTCGGAGCTGCTGTCGCTGCGATGAACTACACCGGTGTGCTTGCCGCCACCTTCGTCCCTTTGGACGAGATGTTGTCCGGCGAGATGGCAAGCCTGTCCCACACCTATGCGCAGCTCTCTTCCGGCGGGCCGCCCTATTGGGCCGCAGGCGCCTTGCTGCTGATCGCAGGCTTTATGATGCTCGGCATCTATCTGGATCGCTGTCTCGCCTACGAAACGTCGGGGCTGCCGCCGCATCATGCCGCCGCCCTGTTCGAGCAAAATCCCGACGGGGTGCTCTCGCTTGACTTGAACGGGCGGATTGTCGGCTCGAATCCGGCGGCCGAGAAGCTGACGGGCCTGACCAAGGATGCGCTGATGGGACTAAGCAGCCGCTCGCTTGCCGCCGATATCGGAGGCGGGCCGTTCGACCAATGGCCAGGGCAGGCCAGGCAGGAGCCGCCTCTTCCTTTCAGCGGCGTCCCTCCGGGAGTGGCCGCGGGGGCGGCGGATCTGCAGGTGACGGCATTCCCCTTTCGGCTGGGCCGCCGCATTCGAGGCGCGTTCGCCGTGCTGCGGGATATCTCGGAGCAGCAGCGCGAGGAGGCGAGGCTGAGAAAGGCCGACAAGCTGTCCATGGCCGGTCGGCTGGCCGCCGGCGTGGCCCATGAGATTCGCAACCCGCTCACCACCGTCGTCGGCATGGTGAAGCTGATCCAGCGGGGAAGGGCGAGAGAAGAATATTTCGAGCTGATTTTCGCGGAAATCCGGGCGATCGAGACGATCGTGGCCGACTTCCTGCTGCTGTCCGAGATGCACCGTCACGATTGGGAGCATTGTTCCCTGGCCTCCCTGCTGCAAGGCGTCCTCGAACGGGTAAGGGAGCAGGCGGAGGCGGCGGGAATCCGCATGAATATGAACAACGGGGCGACTTCGGCGCTCGTCCGGTGCCAAGCGGCCAAACTGAAGCAAGCGCTGTATCATTTGCTGAAAAATACGATCGAATCGATGAATGATGGGGGGGACATCGTGATCAGCTTGTACTCCACAGCTTCGCATGACGTGATGGTACGCATCTCGGACCCTGCCGGAAAGGCGCCGCCCGAGTGGCACGCTTCGCTCGGAGAACCGTTCTACAGCACGAAGTCAAGAGGGACCGGGATCGGTCTGATGATCAGCTATCACATCATTCTCGAGCATGAAGGGCGGGTGGAGCTGCGCAGCGGCACAGCGGACGGGAATGTGATCGAGGTGACGCTGCCGCTCGCCGGCATATCGTGACAGCTCTTCTTCCGGCCGAGCCGTATTCGACCTGGGGGCGCCGCTGTCGGCGCCTTTAGTCAAACCATCCTTTGCGGTAGAACCAATAAAACATTCCCAGGCCGACCGCGGCCATCAGGCACAGCACCAGACCGTAGCCGTACCGCCATTCGAGCTCGGGCATGTGCGTAAAGTTCATGCCGTAGATGCCGGCGACAAAGGTCAATGGCATGAAGATGGTCGTAATGACCGTGAGCGTCTTCATGATCCGGTTCATCCGGTTGGAGTTGAGCGACATATAGCTGTCCCGGATGTCCGCGGTAATATCGCGGTTTTGCTCGATCATATCGGACAGCTTCCACAAATGGTCGTGAATGTCCTGAAAATATATGGCGTGCTCCTCCATCCCGGCGATGCGCTGCGAGTTCACGATCCGGTACAGCAGATCGCGCATCGGTACGACGATGCGCCGGAGCTTCAGGAGCCGCGAGCGGATTTCGAACAAGCGGGTTAGCAGGTTTTCCGAGTCGTCGTCCCCGTCCTCATGCTCCAGCTCGCCGATCTCATCCTCCAGGGCGTAGACGGATGGGAAATATTGATCCACGAGCTTGTCCATGATCTGGTGCGCGCACGTCAGCGGGCCGCTCTGCGGGGGATTGTCCATCGCGGTCATTTTGTCCCAGGCATCATCGATTTCCTGAAGCTGTTGCAAATGAAAGCTGACCACAAAATCGGGGCCGACGAACAGATCGACCTCCAGCCCTTCCAGCGTCGACGGATGGATGGCGTGCAGGACGAAAAAATGAACGTCGCCGTAGTGGTCCAGCTTGGCCCGCTGGGATAAATGCAGGCAGTCCTCGATGGCGAGCGGATGGAAGCGAAAATGCGACGCCAGCAGCGCCGTCTCTTCCTCCGCAGGCCGGTCCAGATCGACCCAGTACCAGCGAATGTCGGGTTCGGACAGCCGCTCAAGCGGCACATTTCTCAAGAGCTCTCCGGCTGTAGTCACGGCAAGCGCGCGGATCATAGAACAGACTCCTTTTTTTGCAGCGGATATTGATAACGTTCGGGCAATATCAAGAGCTTCGATCATAGCATATGGAATCTTCATCTAAAAAAAACGAGCCGTCTCCCGCCGGAAAGCTCGGGAGAAGCGGCTGCGCTTGATGGGTTCGTATGGAGCTAACGTCTTAGTCTTGGGCGCTAATGCGCAGGCAGGCGCCTGGTTTAGTCCGTCTGCCCCGCAGGCATCGCTTCCGGCGAAGTCAGCTGATCGTAGAAATCGACGAATTGGTTGCGTTTGTCGCTGGCCAACAGGGCCATCGCCGAGCGCGGATGCTCATTGAGCACGCCTGCGATCATGTAAGGAATCAGGTAACCCCATTCCCACTTCTCGCGCATGGAGATCATATGCTTCTCGATCAGCTCGATGACCGGGCGAACGTTGTACCGGGAATTTTTCAGGTGGCTGACCAGCAGCTCTGTCGGGCAGTTGCCGGCGGCGCGTCCCATTCCGTACACCGAGGCGTCGAGGAACTGAACGCCCTTGAGCGCTCCCGTCAGCGTATTGGCGAAAGCCATCTGCATGTTGTTATGCATATGAACGCCCAGCTTCTTCTCGGGAAGCTGTCGCTGGAACTTGGCGACCAGGTAGTCGATGTCCTGCGGAGTCATGCTTCCGTAGGAATCGACGATATACACGACGTCGACAGGGCATTTGGCAATTTCGGCGAACGCTTCGTTCAGATCGTTCTCCATCACATGCGACAGCGCCATAATATTGATCGACGTCTCGTAGCCGAAGCTGTGGAATTTGTTGATCAGATCGATTGCCTTATCGACATCCTTGATATAGCAGGCGACGCGAATCAGGTCAAGCTGGCTCTGTTCCCGGGGCAAAATGTCGTTCTCGTCGACGCGCCCGATATCGACTAGAGCGGACAGCTTCGTCTCGGTTTTGCGAGAGATGACTTCCTTCAGGAAATCCTCATTCAAGAAACGCCAAGGACCGGAGTCGCCTCCTTTCAGCAGCTTGGCCGAGTTCTTGTAGCCGATCTCCATATATGAAACACCGGCTTCGCTTAGGCCGTAGTACATATCTTTGACCATCTGGACGCTGAAGTCCCAGTTGTTGACCAGCCCGCCGTCGCGGATGGTGCAATCCAAAATATGATGATCCTGCGTCATCGTCTTCTCCTCTCCTACTCGCCGTCCCGGCCTTCTGAAGTACAGCCGTGTGACGGAAATGCTTTCGTGCTTTTAGGCTTTCAAGCAATAAAGGGCGCACTTAGTATAAGATAAATAATGTCATAAACAAATGGTCTTGTCAATCCTTGTTCAGGCCCATGTTATTGTTCTGTGATAATGTCATGGCCTGGTTCAGGCTCATTCTGTCATTATGCAATGGTGCGAGTACAGGCTCATTCCTTTCGGAAAGCAGGCGTCGGTTGCGGCGGCTCATATGCAGGTAAGCGTTGAGGCTTGTCCGGCGGCTTCCGTGGCAGTGTTTAACGCTGCAACCGATTTACGCTTATAAATATTAGCTCTATGAATAGTTGCGGCTATTAACGGTTGTGTCCTGCGAAGTGTGTCCGTCCGTCCAACGCGCGGTTGGCCGAATACGGCGGAGATGTGAGATGCCATTGGGGGAGGTACGGTTTGTGTGAAGAATAGGAGGGCTTGGGCTTGCGAAGGAGCGCCGTCGCTGAGGCAGCCGGTTCCGCTGCGCGGCTTGGACTGGCCGACCCGGAGCGCCCCGGGCCGATGGACCCGCAGGCTGAGGACCTATCGGCCTGCGGCAAACCGTCTCGACCCGCGGGTTCCGGGCGTTCGCTTGACGCATTACGGCAAGGGGAGGATTTTGATCGAGCCAATAATTGGCAACGGTTTCATCAGGCCGCTCGTCGCGTTCAATATCCCGATGATGACCAGCACCAGCAGTCCCAGGTTGATCAGCGAGAGCAGAAACGCTCCGACGATCGGAATCCAGCCGAGCACGATGTTGGCGGCAATGGCCGCAAGCAGCAGCGTCAACGCTTGGTTGGCGTGAAACATGGCGAAGCGGGACTGTTTGGCGGCCAGCAGAGGAAGGAAAAATAAGAGATAGCTGACGGCGGCAATCCACCGGTTGGCTTGTACGTCAGCCGGGTCTGCGCCGAAGGCGGCTTCCTCCTGCGGTTCGGGCGGCAGGCCGGACATGGCAAGCACCTCCCTTCCATTTTCCTGTACGGCATCGACTGAAGAGTTCTGATGATCGTTATCATACCTATGCTCGGGAGGAAGCAAGTATGCTGAAAAGTGAAGGCATCAGCATGGCCCTTGCTTCCTTGTTCCGCAGTCTGAAGCAGTAGGCCAGGGAGGTGCGGGCGATGGCTCAAGCTCTGCAGGCGGCGTTATTCGCTTCTGCTCGCTCATCCCCGCCGCGCTCTGGCTAGCGCTGCTTTGGCTCGGCGAACGAAGCCGGTATCGCCAGGCGCCGCCGGGACGCTAACTGGCGCCACCGTCCGTTCGGCGGCCAGCCTCGGCCTGGATTACGCTGCTGAAGGAATAATCTGTCTGCCGCAAGGGGAAGCTATATGCGATCGATTAACCGCAGGACGAGAAGGGACGAATCCATGTGAGCAGTTCACCGATCTTTTTTCAGTTCGATTCTCAAGAAACGGCCGCCCTGGCCCAAGATACATTGGCAGAGCTCGGATACAAGGCAGGCCGGCATTCGGAGACGGGGAAGCCGGTGCTTCATGTCATTGTAGACCGGGGAGATTTGACGTCGGCGCTGGAAATTGCCCAATCTTTCGGAGGGAAGCTGCTTGAGCGCGAGGGAGCCTTGGATGCGAGCCGGACGTTCGATATGGCTTACGACATGGAAGGCATGATTCCGATTCCCGCTCATTTGGTGAATGAAGATTGGGACGAAACGTATGTCGACGTATCCGCCTCGGCTTTTGTCAACAAGTCAAGCGGAGCTTACAATGACGAAGGCGAGTTCGATCCGTCGGGCGACGATTACGACCATTTCGACGCAGGCGTTCATATGTAGCAGAAGCTGCTTTCGGCCAGGCAGGGCGAAAGCGAATGGCGGCGGCAGCGGCAACCGGATCGGCCGGGGGCTGCTGCCGCTGTTTTATGCGGTGCGGGGGACGAAAGCTTTTGACCGGTAAAACAAAGTTGCCCGCCCCCTAATTTTATTAGCGGGGAGAAAACTGTTTCTCTAGACCCACACGGATGTCGTTTGTTATGATGGGTTGGACTTCAATGACGGAACGTCGATCGCTGCAGTATGGAGGGGAACGGAAGTGGAGACGTACGATCGGTTGCGGGAGGGCGAGAAGGGCGCCTGGGTCAGCATTGCCGCCTATATCTTGCTTTCCGCTATCAAAATCGCCATCGGGCTATGGACAGCTTCGAAGGCGCTCACCGCCGACGGCGTAAATAATACAACGGACATCATCGTATCGGTGGCCGTTCTGGTCGGGCTGCGCATTGCGCGGAAGCCGCCGGATACGGATCATCCTTACGGTCATATGCGGGCCGAGACGATCGCCTCGATGGTCGCCTCGTTCATTATGTTTGCTGCGGGACTGCAGGTGATCATCCAGGCTGGGCAAACCTTCTGGGCCGAAGAAAGCGCGCCTGCTCCCGGCATGCTCGCTGCGTGGACGGCGCTGGGCGGCGGAGCTGTCATGTGGGCGGTCTACCGCTACAACCGGAAGCTGGCTGAACGCATCGGCAATCAGTCGCTGATGGCCGCCGCGCTCGACAACCGCTCGGACGCGCTGGTCGGCTTCGGCGCCGCGGCAGGCATCATCGGAGCGCGCCTCGGCTTTCCGTGGCTGGACCCGCTGGCCGCCGTCCTTGTAGGCGTCGTCATCTGCAAGACGGCCTGGGACATCTTCGCCGAATCGTCCCACGCCTTGACCGACGGCTTCGACGAGAAGCGGCTGAAGGAGTTCCGCCGGACCGTGAAGGAAACGCCGGGCGTCAAGCGGCTGAAAGATATTAAGGCGCGGGTGCACGGAAGCAACGTGCTGCTGGACGTCGTCGTCGAGGTAAGCGCCGAACTCAGCGTAGAGCAGAGCCATAATATTAGCGACGAGATCGAGAGCCGGATGCGGGCGATGCATCGGATCGGCAACGTCCATGTGCACATCGAGCCGTACAGCGAGCCGCATCGCGTTATCCCGCAGCGCGATGGGCGGAGTTAGGCGGCGCAAAGTCCGGCGGCTGCGGCAGATGCTGCGCTGCGGCGGCCCTCCAGTCGCCCGAGGCGATGATGGCCGCAAAGCTAACGACCGGGACCGCATAAACGGGCAG
>Ga0207865_100695_pt1 | contig 33101 bp, 22 predicted proteins | sample HigsolmetaAR204D_FD_184836 | JGI IMG/M metagenome (GOLD analysis project Ga0207865, IMG submission 184836) | Ionic liquid and high solid enriched microbial communities from the Joint BioEnergy Institute, USA - AR20-4-D (SPAdes) (version 2) ...
AAGGACGAACGATTTATATGCAAGCTTTACTCGAGTCCATTCGCTATAATGAGGGGAAGTTTCCTCGGAAAGAGCTGCAGCAACTGATTGATAATAAAGAGGAAGCGATCCCGCATCTTCTTGCCATTGTCGAGGAGGTTATTAACCATCCCGACGCCTATCTCGACGAACCATCGCGTATTGATCTCATATATTCCCTCTACTTGTTAGCTCAATTTCGCGAAACACGGTTATATCCGTTGTTCATCCAGTTTTTGAATTTGCCGGAAGCGGATATGGATGCTTTTTTGGGCGATGTGGTTACTGAAGGTGTGGGTCGGATACTTGCTTCCGTATATTCGGATGATATCACCCCTGTCCAAAAAATAATCGAGAACGAGGAACTCGACGAATTTATTCGTGGACAAGGCTTGCATGCACTGTCCATTCTTGTATTGCACGGGCGTTTGGAACGGGAGTGGGTTATTGATTATTTCAGGGGACTGCTTGAAGAGAAATGTTCAGAGGAATATCCGACGTTTAACGCTCAAATTATTAGCAGTTTAGCAGATTTATATGGGCAGGAAGCTTATGACGTGATGAAACGTGCCTACGAAAAGCAACTTGTAGATACGATGATGATCGAGCTGGATGACGTTGAACGAATACTAAAAATGCCTATGGATGTCGTACTTGAGAATCATAGGAAAGATCATCATTTTCAGTTTGTTGAGGATACCATTAAGGAATTGGAATGGTGGGCTTGTTTCGAGCAAGAAAGGAAAAAGCCACCGTTATTATCTAAAGTCTGGACAAATAAGGATAACATTTACCCGAAACCAACGAATCCAGCAATCAAGGTTGAAAAAATCGGTCGCAATGACCCTTGTACTTGCGGTAGCGGCAAGAAATATAAGAAATGCTGCGGAAAGTGATGTTGCTCAAAACTAAAAGTGCGTGGTAAGGATATATCGGGAGGATTAGAGGTGAATTTACAATGGATGAGGAACTCCATCCCAACCTTTTCAAGCCGTTGCTTGACTTCATCCCCTATTTCGAGTCAAACAGAAAGAAGTACAATTGCTCCGAGGAGATGAGCTTTGACCCATATATTTATCATGAACCAGCGAAAAAATTTGTTGAACAACTCTATAATTCGCAATTTATTCTCTCGTTTGATTGGATGAGTTGGCAATCTGAATCTCGAAAATACTTCGATAATCTTCTTCTTATCGATAAAGCTGATTTGGACACGATTAGAAAGCTTTTCACTACGATCATCAGAGCAGATCGATTTAACGCCGGAACGTATGCTCTGATGATTGATGATGGAGTTATTTTGTGTATGCTGAAGCGATTAAAAGCATTGAGTGATGAAATAGAGGATTAGAAAAAAGGATATCTATGAACCATTACTGGACATGGCAATTTAATAAAGGAATTCATGCCTTTAGAATGGTTGAAACAATCGCCATGGTGGAACGACGAGCCGCATCGTTACTGGGAAATTATAGATATATCATATGTTCGGAAAGTCAGGACGTTAGTGGCGAGAGGTGCGAGACTCTAGTCCCGTTCAACAACTCTCGCTACGCGTTTTCCGCAATTTTTGCATTTTCCCCTCAATAACACGCCGTATGGATCATTATAGATGGTACAATCTACGATTGTAACTGTATCAGAACAATTTTCGCAATAAACGTTGTTGATAATACGTTCACGATGTTCCTCTGATAGATCATTCCAAAATTGTAATGCGTCAACTTCACAACTAATATCGTTATCAATAAATGTTAACGATGTATTTTTCACAAGATGAAATTCGGGCTTCAATAAATACCCCAATGGATAAATATCGTCTCTTGCGGATATTAATGCTTTGAACAAAGCGATGGGTCTTCTGTCTTCGCTATCAGTATAGTAGTAACCAAGTTTCTCAGGCTCCTCAAGCTGTACAATTACAAACGCATCTTCATTATCGGTCAATTTATAAATGACATTCTCCGGTTTGAATACCTTTTCTAAGTAGTCGAAAGTTACCAGATGATACTCTCTATTCCGCCACTCTGTTCGGATTACCGTAAAAGCTTGATTTTTGACAAGCTCAATAAATCTTTCATGGTCAAGCGTTAATTCGATCCCAATAATGTACCCTTTCTCGTCCATATCGTTGCCATATTCGGTATCATAGCCTTTCTCATGGTCAGCTTTGAAGGTGTTCGCGGCTATGACCATTTGATCAAGATAAGAAGCCACTTGTGCATCTACAACATAAGGAATATTAATTTGGTTAGGGCCTATGTAATTGGTGATTTCGTTTTTGCTCCGCTCATAGTCATCAAACTCATCGTCCTCCGGTGGCTTCAAATAAATATAGCCCATATCGCATCCATTATCGTAAAAGCAAGTGACTAACAAATTGATTCGCTCCCACTATAAAGTAATGTTTTCTCCTGTTTTCTCGTTCATTCTTAGTTTTTCAACTTTGACATTCGGAAGCGCTTGGAGGAAGATTGAAGAAGTTAAATATTTTTCTGTAAGGGCACTGGCGGGAATAGAGCCTGAGATCTTCAGTTTCCAGACTGTGGATATAAAGGTATGATCGCACAGTTGATCTCCACGTCCGCCCTTGGGGTTCACCCTCCCATGTCACACGGGGTCTATGCCCTCACATTCCTTCGTTCTACCTCTCAAGGGGTGGAGGCCGATTCTTGCTCCTTTACAGGGTCGTTGCCCTTATGGAATAGTTCCTTCGGCTTCTCCGGTGCTTCCGTTGTCGTTATTATACACAGGTGAATAGAAGCGAGCGTGTTACAGGATGTCGATAATGAATAAGCATTGAATCATTTATGCAGCTACACTCTCTTGTAAGTCTTCCGGGAATCCAATTCGATCCAACTCCACTACTGCTTTATACTCGGTGAGCAACGCCTCTAATCGAGTAATGAAATCTGTCCACTTATCTCGATTAGGAATGAGTTCCTTTAATATATAGATATGCGCGAAAATTTTACCTTGATCAATTCCTAAATTCTTGGATTTCCGGTCGAGTCTCGGTTTACTTGTTAATGGACGATAGAAAGCAATCCAAAAGATAGAACTTCAATTGCAACCCAAATCGGTATTTTCCCCTCATACTTTTCGATATGATGTTCCATGATCAAATATCGAAAACGGCGATCAAATTCATATAATGCAGCAATATGTTCAAAAGTAATATCAGGGTAAAACTTATCGTGTTTCTTTAAACTGAGAGTGTAAGCGCTTAATCGATAGTAGTTGATTCGTTGTAGAGTACGAACAGCAAAATCCATATCGGATATGACGAGCCCATGGCTCTTTAAAATTTCAACCTGCTCTTCAAAAGTAGTAGGTCGCTTGACGGTAGGAACTTGTTCAGATTCCATAATCCCCCTTCAAAAATAAAAAGGCCCACCTTGGTACGCATTGTTAAGAGGCGTGGTGAGAACTGTTGTCTTAAGAAGAATCGTCCGGCTTTCTGCAGACTGCACATCATCCTTTCGGACGTTATGTCGGGGATGCCCCTAGTCGGCTAGCTCGAATTGTCCGTCCGGTCGCAAATGCAAATTGCAAGCCTATTCTATTGCATGTTGATTATATCATAATTGTCTTTCGGCTTATTCCGTAATAACGAAAGAATCAATGATTTGCTTCATCTCATCTGATGGAATATTCCCACTAATCGTGTAAAACAGCTGGTCATGTACAAACACCGTAACCGCATCAGTTCTGGCTCCCGCAGCATATATCAATGATCTTTCCTCATTGAATGCGATTTGCGAGGTTTCTCTCAAAAAATACGCAGTAATGCCATTCACCGGACTGATATATTTTTCTTCATAATTATAAACGTCCAAGCTACCAGCCTCATAGTTTGCTCCTCCTCCAGTGAACCACATGACCTTCATGGACACGGGAGACTTGTAGTTGGTGGTATGGTCTGCGCTATAGGTTACTTGTCTATCACCATTCTCCATAATGCTCTCCTTAAAATTGCGTAAATCCCCAATGAAAAGATCGTTTAATAATAGTTGTCCCACTTTTTGCTTTTCGAAATAGGAGAAGGGAATTTGTCGCTTAAGAACAGGTTCATAGCTCATTGTATTATGCAGCACTTCGATCTTCAGTTCAGCTTCTGCGGCATGGATATCGTCGTATTGCTTCATTCCAACTCTGTCGGGTTTACTGCCTACCCATGTAAGATCGTCCACCTTAATCGGTGCTGCCTTCATATCATTATGGATAACTAGGATTTCGTTATTTAGAGACAATTGGATGTTTCTGTACAAGTTTTCAGCAACTACTGCAATCCGCGGAAATTGGACAGCCAGTGTGATAACAACCAGCAGGGAAGCCGCTTTCAAAATCCGCATACGTCGTCTACGGTTTCGTTTGCGAATTTGGATCTGCAGAAGCACATTCCGTTTAATATCCACTTCAGGAGGCTGAATATCTGCGAACTGCTTTCGAATGAGTTCCATGGTTATGACATGCACTCTCCCTTTTCGTAGGATTTTCTCAGCATCTCATTCTGTTCCGTTTGTGCTTGCATGGCGATTCTGGTGCGCAACCGTTCAAATCTTTTTCTAAGCGCTGATTCAGAAGTGTTTAAAATCTGCGACAGTTCTTTATAGGACCGCTCATCCAAAACTCTGCCGAAAAGCAACGCCCTGTCTGCCACTGATAATGATGATAAAATGCTGTAAAGAGGCTCAGATATGTAACTTTCTTGCGTAGAGCTTCTGTTTTCATTCGCTTTAAAGAGTTTAAATCGGCGTTTTCGACTTCTCACCGCATCGATTGCCGTTGTATATGCAATGCGATACAGCCAAGCATCCAACGATGCACCTAACTGAAAAGACTTTCTTTTCTCGTATGCTTTGATAAAGGTCTCTTGCAAAACATCCTTTGCTTCTTCTGCATCACACAAAATGGAGATGCAATATCGAAGAAGCGGCTTGCTATAAGCATCTATTATTTCTTCAAGTGCTCCCTCATCTCCATTGACAAAAGCGTGCAATGTTTCCTGTCCAAGCAACTTTTCCCCTCCCTCCAACTTGTATTTACTATTTATAACGTTTCAATTGCGGCATGTGTGACATCAATTCTGGCTGACGAATTATCAATTTGCCAATTGAGCAAGGTGTTTGGCGCCTCACGAATCGGCTACTACGCTTAATCTAAAGAGACAAAAGATGATCCAGCCAAAAAAACTGAAGGAATTGATTCTGGCGGTATACACGAAGTGCGAAGGTAAGTACGGTTATCGACAGATCCAACTTTTTCTTCTGCAGGACCATGGCATATGGGTCGACCACCACGATAGGGTAATGCGACTCTTTCCATATGAGCCTACGTTTTCATATTCTTAGCGAGTCCAGTCACCTCAAAATCCATTCCCTTCCACGTATTTGGGAGGAAAATGCCAAGGAATAATATCTTTTTGATTCATGACTGCAACTTCAAGGGGTCTCATATCTTTTGTGCTTCCTGTTTTCCCAGATAAACAACGGTCTATGAACGAATGCCTTTCGAAAATACGGACTGCCTAATAATTTAGAAAGGATAGCCCCGCCAAAATAAAAGATTTTTGGTAAAATGGTAAGGAAAATGTTCATTCCTGATGCTTATAGTCAAAGGGAGGGGCTAACCATGATCATAGCCACGAAACTTCATATTCCCCGATCGCGAAGCGCGCTTGTTGCGCGTTCCCGTCTCACCCGGCGTTTGCATGAAGGGTTAGATCGCACGCTTACTTTGATCACAGCTCCAGCCGGCTATGGCAAAACGACATTGCTCGGCGAGTGGGTGATGACACTGGAAAATCCAGTCGCCTGGGTCTCGCTTGATCAAGGGGATAATGATCGCATGCGCTTCTGGGCACATACCATTGCAGCGTTAAAACAAGCTTATCCGTCTTTTGACCAACAGGACGTGCTTCGTCATGCCGCGGATGATCCATCGGGTGTGTCGCTGATTGCTGCGCTCGTCAACGGGCTACATCGCATTCCGCAAACGAAGGTGCTCGTATGGGATGACTTTCATCATATCGAAGATGTGTCAATCTTGAGTGGCGTCACTTATCTGCTGGAACGTTTGCCACTACATGTCCATCTTTATCTTGCAAGCCGAAATTCTCCATCACTTCCTCTTTCCAGACTACGAGCAGAAAATAGGCTGATCTGGTTGGATGCGCGCGATCTCCGGTTTGCGCCGGACGAAACGACCGAATTTTTTGCGAAGTGCGGTGGTATACAATTATCCAACGAAGATGTGGCGGCCGTACAAAAAAAGACGGAGGGATGGGCAGTGGCGATGCGACTGGCGGTCTTGTCATTGCACGAACATGCCGATCCCGTATCCCTAATCCGAAAGATGGCGGGAACGGAGCGTGATATATCGGATTATTTCTTTGATGAGGTGTTCGCCCGACAATCCGAAACGATGCAGCAATTTTTACTCTATACATCGATTTTGGATCGGATGACGGGCGAACTTTGTCAAGCGGTAACCGGTATAGCCGAAAGTCATGCGTATTTGCAACAATTAGACGAGGAAAACTTGTTTCTTGTAGCTTTGGACGAGCGGCGGGAGTGGTACAGGTATCATCATCTATTCCGGCAATTTTTGACGGCACAATTGAACATGCGCGAGCCGCGGCAATGGACAACCTGTCATCTGACAGCAGGAAAATGGCTTGAAAAGAACGGTTATCCGCATGAAGCGGTGGATCATTACCTTAAGGCCGCCGGTTACGAACAAGCGCTTTCATTAATAGAGAAAATTGCACAGGAACTGATGGACAAGGAATGGACGACGCTTTGCACGTGGTTGAGCGCAATTCCCGACACGCTGTTATTTGCCAGGCCGATGATGCTGTTGACAAAGCTTGCCTCCCAATACATGTCCGGGCATGTCGAAGCGGCCACAGACGGGTATTGGAGAGCGCTTCGCAGGTTGGATGAAGACTCAGCCTCCCTTCCTCCTTCGGCAGCCGAAATATTACATGCCGGACTTGCTTTTCTGGCCGCATTTCGCACGTTTTTGGATCGTGATTTTGAATATGCGGTTCAATTTTCACAGGAATATGTCGAGAAACATGCGGAAGGCGAATTTTTCATCGGGTTCGGGAGCGACCGGGACGGTTATCATCCGGTGTTCGACATCTACGTGTCGGATGACAGCCTTCAACTGGCGGAACAGGTGCTGACTCCCTTGCTTTCGGTTTGGTCCGAAACCCGAAATATCTATTTTGTTGCTCATCTCTATATCGACTTGGGAAAAATGCAGTACGAACGAAATCGTTTGGTCGATGCGGAGAAGGTGATGCGTCAAGCCTATGAGATTGGAAGATTGTATGATCATCGAAGCCTGGCGACCATCGCGGCGCTATGGCTCGCCCGCATTGCCGCCGTACAAGGAGACGAGGAGACGTCAAATCAAATATTACGCGAGTTAGCCCAACTCACGTCCAAGATGGCGAATTCCCGTTTGTCCGGGAAAATCGCCTTGTTTCGAGCCATGCTGGGCCGGATGCAAAGAGACGAGAAACCAGTGAGACAATGGCTGAGAAAGAGCGGCTTGCGATTCCGTGATGAAATTCCGCTATCCATGATCAAGGAATATGATTTACTCGCTTCTATATTGGCGGAGCAAGGAAAAATGGAAGAAGCCGCAGCTTTGACGGAGCGTCTGCTCCAGCTGTCGATAAAAGCAGGACGGCAAAGCGACCGAATCCGTCTGCTCGTTCACAAGAGCATGATCCTATCCTTGCAAGGAAGGATTTCGGACTCCATGGACGTATTGGAAGAAGCGCTGGCATTGGCGCGGCCGGAAGGGTATATCCGAACCTTTGTTGACGAGGGGGTAGCTTTTGGCCAATTATTGGATCAATATATCCAACTGCGTCAAAAACAGCTTCGCCGCCCCACTCATAAGGTGCCTTTATCCTATGTGAAACGGCTGCGGAGACTGATCCCGCTAGCCGAAAGGGAAGCCGGTACTCTCCATGAAGGAACGGTGGTTGTTTTAACAGCCAGAGAACAAAGCGTGCTTCGATTGATGGAAACAGGGATGTCCAATAAAGAAATCGCGCTCAAACTGAATGTTTCCCTGGCGACCGTAAAAACACACATTAACAATATCTACGGCAAATTACAGAGTAAAAATCGCTTGCAAGCATTGGAACGTGCCAGAACACTGCAGTTGTTCTGACTCGTTCCTTTTTTTATAAAGTATCTCCACCTCTCTGCTCAACCTTGTGGATCTTCAGTGCTGGTCAGGGTTGATCACAGATGGACAGGAAGTTTGTATAATAAATCAGATGAAGTTATGAAGAGATTGATCTGAAGGAGGCTTTGTATGAGATGGATCCACGGGGAAAAAGCATGAAACAATCATATAAAAGCAATATGGGGAACGGCTTGGTGAAGCTGTGCATCACTTTGCTGCTCATCCAGTCGTTTCTGATTTCAGTCCCCTATGGCAACGTGTCTGCTAAAGAATCAGAGACAAATGCAAACTTGGTCAGCGTATTTTCGTTCGGAATGGGTATTTCTGGCCAATTAGGACATGGCGATACGGCCAATCAACTCGCGCCAAAGAAAATCGAAGGTTTGTCGGACATTCAGGCGATAGCTGCCGGGACTAATCATTCCCTTGCTTTAACGAAGTCAGGAGATGTGTACTCGTTTGGATTTGGGCTGTTTGGCCGATTAGGCCATGGCGATACAGATAGTCAACTCGAGCCGAAGAAAATCGAAGGTTTGTCAGACATTCAAGCGATTGCGGCTGGCGATTTCCATTCCCTTGCTTTAACGAAGTCAGGCGACGTATACTCGTTTGGAAACGGTACGTCTGGATTAGGACATGGCAATACGGAAGATCAATCCACGCCAAAGAAAATCGAGAGCTTGTCGGACGTTCAGGCGATCGCTGCCGGGGGGAATCATTCCCTTGCTTTAACGAAGTCAGGAGATGTGTATTCGTTTGGATATGGTAGGTATGGCCAATTAGGGCATGGCGATACGGAAGATCAACCCACGCCAAAGAAAATCGAGGGCTTGTCAGACATTCAGTTGATTGCGGGTGGCGATTACCATTCCCTGGCGCTTATCGTTGAAGCCCCCCCAACCGGCCTGCAGGCGACAGCGGGAGACGGGGAAGTGGAGCTAAGTTGGACGGCAACCGATGCGGTCGATGGCTATAACGTCTATAGGCAAGAAGCTGACGAAGGTACGACTCCCGTTGTCGACCGATGGATGGTTGACAATGATGAGGGACCGGTAACAGGAACGTCCTATACGGTCGACGATTTGACTGCCGGAAAGTTGTATTGGTTTGCTGTAACGACCGTGAAGGATGAGAGCGAAAGCGGCTATTCGGATCCAACATCCGAAACGCCGTATACAACGGTTGCGGCTGTCGCATCTCCCGTTGCGATCGGGGTTGGCAAGGGAGTTGCACCAGAAATGCTGGAGGCATACCTTCCCGAACATATTCCAATTCAATTATCGAGCTTGCCTGGCACGATGGATGCAGATGTGAAATGGGATCTGAAGCATGCCGATTATAACCCGGATCAAGCCGGAACGTACGAGATTACAGGGGAGTTGCAATTGCCGGGATATGTTCGCAATCCACAACAGTTGCAAGCCAAAATCGCTGTTCATGTATGGCCGAATACGAATGCGAGCCTGAGCGGCATTACTCTGAACGGAGAACCGTTGGCACATTTTGATCCGGATATTTATACCTACGATGTTGTGGTTCCTTATGCAACGGAGCAAGTGACCGTAACAGCGGCACCTTACGATCCGGCTGCGAACTATGAAGTCGTCGGCGAGGTTGTGCGTGGCGGAGTACAACCGCTGCAGGTCGGCTCAAATCGAATTGACATCCTGGTAACGGCAGAGGATCAACAAGAGCAAGCCACCTATACCCTTCATGTGAAGCGTCTCTTACAAGCAGAACAGCCAGAGCAAGTATCGAAGCCGGCGGCAAGTCCTGCGGGCGGTGCGGTTCCGTCTGGCACAAGGGTGACATTGAGCACGGCGACCGAGGGAGCAACAATCTACTACACGACGGACGGCAGCGAACCAGCGAGCAGCAGCACCGAATATTCCGTGCCCATCGAAGTGACAACAGAGATGACGCTCAAGGCAATTGCCGCGAAGGACGGTATGCTCGACAGTGATGTAATGGAAGAGCAATATACGATTGCAACGATACCTGCACCGGCGAATTTAACAGCTTCGTCGGCTGATCGTTCCGTTACATTAAAGTGGGAGGCTGTCACGGGAACAGGCAGCGTGACTTATGCGGTTTACCAAGCGGAAGGCACATCAGCTCCGGTCGATCCGGCGAACTGGAAGCTCATTCAATCGAATGTTCCAGCGAACTCCTATATCGTCACCGGATTGACGAACGGAACAACGTATGTATTCGCAGTGAAGGCTGTCTCTGCAGAAGGAACCAGTGATTTCTCCAATGTAGCGACAGCGACCCCAATAGCACCAGGAGGAAACCGTGATTCAGGCGGAGGTTGGAGGAGATACGTATTATCTAATAATGCTGATTTGGCAGATTTGCAAGTATGGGCAAACGGGAAATCGTTGAAGCTCAGTCCTTCGTTTGCGTCGGAAACGACGGAATATACCGCTCGTACAGAAACCGAACGAATTGAGATTGTGGTCAAAGCAGCTCACTCCGCGGCGAAAGTGATATGGGAGAACAAGGTAGTTACGGACGGAATTCAAGTCGATTTGGAGGAAGGCGACAATAAAATTATACTCACGGTAGAAGCAGAAAACGGCACGAAGAAAACCTATACGCTGACCATATATCGTGAAATGCCAAAGGCAACCGAACCGGTTATTGCATTTACCGACATCGCCGAACACTGGGCGGAGGACTACATCAAGCGCGCCACAGAGAAAGGGATCGTCAGCGGTTATCCGGATGGCACATTCAAGCCGAATAACCCGGTCACTCGCGCCGAGTTTACTGTGATGCTGGCAGGCGCGATGAAACTGGAAGGTAACGGTTCTGCGCTAACATTCGCGGATCACGACCAGATCGGCGGATGGGCCAAGCAAGCCGTTGCGCAGGCAGTACAGGCAGGCATCGTGGTCGGATACAGCGATGGCAGCTTCCGGCCAAATGCGCAGATCACCCGTGCGGAGATGGCGCTGATGATCGCTCGGGCGTTAAAACTACAGCTTAACGATAATGCGTCAACCGGCTTTGCCGATGATGAAGCGATTCCAAAGTGGGCAAAAGGCGCTGTTCATGCCATCCGCAAATTTGGCATGATCGATGGCCGCGGCGGCAATCGTTTTGTACCGAACGAAACGGCTAGCCGCGCAGAAGCTGCTGTTATGCTAGTCAGAATGTCAGAGCATCGTGATTGATTAAACCTGAATTTCGAAAGTAAGACTTAAATCAAATCGTGGAATGGACCGACGAAAACGGCAAGAAGCGCAAGAACAAGCTGGGCGATATCATGAACAGCCTCCTAATTTGATGCATGCTTAGCGCCGCCCTCTGGGCTACAGCCCATTATTGCAGGTGGGTATCCCTTAATGATGGGCAATCGCATAGGATGAAACGTAAATATTGAAGCATGAGGAGAGAGGAATGAATATGTACCTGAATACAGCCTTTCCCGGTCCGTGGCGTCACCCTGCGTATAACAACTGGAATAGCAACGATTGGAGCTACCATTGGAATCCGCATTACTACAACTGGTTTGGCAGCAGCGCTTCTCCTTATTACCGCTATATTAAATTAATGGATTACGGAGCCCAACCATTTGTAGTGGATATTGAGGAAGCCGCCGAACAAAACCGTACTTTCCGCACTGCATTATGGACAGGAAAGTATTTTCAAGTGACTCTGATGAGCATTAACGTCGGAGATGACATCGGTCTGGAAGTCCATCCGAATACCGACCAATTCATACGTATTGAAGAAGGCCACGGACTGGTTCAGATGGGGGATCGCAAAGATCATCTAAATTTTCAAGCCATGGTCAACGATGACGATGCGATCATGATCCCCGCGGGAAAATGGCACAATGTCATCAATACAGGAAATAAGCCGCTTAAAGTTTCCGTCATTTATGCGCCGCCCGAGCATCCATTCGGTACAGTTCATGAGACGAAAGCAGCAGCCATGTCCGCTGAAGGACAACGGCATGACTAATGAATTGATCTCCTAAGTGAAGGATCCTCTTTCGGAGTTTCGGAGTTTAACAAGTTTATCGAAGCAGGCCGTCCAGAAGCTTCTCCTATGATCTATTATCAGATTCAAAGCCCATACGGGGGAACAGGATGGTGAGCCGATGAATCAGATCCAAGATTTGCAGAAGCGGATTAAGCTTACGGGGGAGCGAGCCAAGCTGGATGCCAAAGCGAATGGGACATATATCGTATACAAGACGGCCGAAGGCCGATCGTAAGGGAATACAGTGACGGAAGAATGATCCCTGTAGCTCGGCAGGGTGAGTCTCTTCATTGGCTTGACTGCCTCATCGTTATAGATAATAGCCGATGTGAAGGTGAAATGGCTCTTGTCATACGAAACGGTCAGATCATCCATCGCGCAGAGTCGCTTCCGCTCTGGGTTGAAACCATTGAACAGCCATATTTAACATGAGAAGAACAGCCAAGGACCCAGGTTGTTCTTCTTTTTTTTTTTTTACTTTACGCATTAACCCGAATAAAGTCCTAAATTTTGACTTTTTCGTGAAAGAGTAGATTGTCAGCAGGCAGATCATCCACTATTATGGAATCATATATATACGGGATTGTGATAGCGGTCACACGATATCATCGCCCGAAATGGTTCATTCATCTCAATCACCTAGTGCTTTAGAAATATGGAACTGACAATCTGGAGGGTCACAATGAACTTTAGCTTAAGAAAAACAAAATCGTGGAACGAGTACATCGCGAATATAAAGGCGACGGATATCTCGCTTACCGACGAACGAATCAAAGAGCGTTTGGGGCTTATAGGGATCGATCAATGCGTGCTGATGCAGGTCAAAGAGGCGGCGCGCATGTTAAACCCGTACAAATCGCAGATTGTAAACCAGTTTTACGAGTCGATCACCTCCGTGGAGCATCTGAATCAACTGATTATCCGGCATTCTACCGTAGATCGCTTGCGAAAGACTATGGAGAGGTACCTGGAGCAGTTCCTGCATGCCGAGATCAATCAGGAGTATGTGAGGACAAGGATCGTCATCGGTCAGGTGCATAGCCGAATTCATCTGACGGCAGAGCATTTCATTACCGCCCATCATCATCTGATTCGGACGATGACGGCCATTTTGATGGAAAAATTGCACCATGCTCCGGATAAAATGATAAAGGCGGTGCTCGCCGTACAGAAGCTCGCCGCGTTTGACCAGCAGCTGATTGTCGATGTGTACATGGAAGACACGTTCAAGTCGTTTTTGTTTGGCGTGTCCGACATGCTCAATCATATGACTCAACTGGATGAGACGCGGGAATTGATTCAAGTAATGGATAAGCAGATGGCAGAAACCCAGAGTGTAGCCGCGGCGACGGAGGAGATGAAATCCTCGATCGTCGAGGTGGCGAATTATGCGACCAGGGTGTCGGAAGGGACGAGCGGAGCGGTTCAAACTGCTGAGCGGAGCAAGCAGGTGATTAACAGCGCCTTGGGCCACATCCAGCAATTGGAGCTTGTATTCAGCGAGGTGAAGGAGCAGGTCAATCACCTGCGTAGCGAATTCGAACAAACGCAGGATATGGTGAAAATCATCAAGGAGATTGCCGAACAAACCAATCTGCTTGCCCTGAATGCCAGCATTGAAGCGGCCCGGGCTGGCGAAGAGGGAAGAGGCTTCTCGATTGTCGCGGCAGAGGTGCGAAAACTGGCCGAACATACGAAGGAACAAACCAACCAGATCACCAGGAATGTGGCGTCTTTACATACGGTATCGAACCAGGTGACGCAAAAATTAACCGATACGAGCAGACTGGTTGAGGAGAGTGTGCAGGAGGCCCAACTGGCCGATTCTGCGCTGCAGGAGATCGTGGCTATCATTCAGAAGATCAACCACGCGACGGCGCGGATTGCTGCCATGACCGAGGAGCAATCGACTTCTGTTGCGGATATCACGCATAGAAATTCGAGGATTACCAGTCATAGCACCGACGCTCAAGCGATCGCCAGAAAAACAGCGAAAACGGTGTTTGATCTTAGCAGGCAGATCGAGGGTTACCGCGATTCGTTCTTCAATATCAACATGAAGTTAAATGCCCGGGACACGATTCGGGTCGCGATCACCGACCATTTATTGTCGAAATGGAAAGTATATAACATGTTGTTAGGTTTGGAAACGCTCTATTCGCAGCAGGCGGCTTCCCACGAAGCGTGTCGGCTTGGAACGTGGTATTACGGAGAATTGCCGAACGAAATAAGAAGCAAGGCTTCCTTCGGGAAGCTGGAAGAACCGCATAAAGCGGTTCATCGCTTGGCGAAGAAAGCGATCGAGCAATTGGAAGGCGGCGATATGGCTGGCGCCCAGGAAGCTTTCAACGAGCTTCAAACTGCGTCGGATCAAGTCATCGCTTTATTGTCTCAGTTGGAGGCAGAGCTATCAGAGCGTTAGCCCGGGTTTGTTCGGCCGAATTGCTCAGGGCATTGACAACGAATGGACGTCGTATGGTTCGAGAAACGCTTGCTTTTTCCAAGCGGAAAAGCGGAGCAGCTCGGCCGGGGCGTCCTCTTTCTTTTACCTGTGAAGGGCTATGAAAAAAATACCGTTTCGAGTATAATAGGTCATATGTCATGGGTAATTTGAATCATTTTTTTGTAAGTGTGAAAACCATGACTAAAGTTTTAGTTATGGGCGATCCGGATTTCATTCAACCTACAACAAGGAGAGCGCAAAATGATGAAAACTGTACCTATTCGTCTGAACCGTATCCGCAACAAAATTGCTCTTGGCTTTCTGGTCGTCGTCATTTGTTTTGTCGTCGCCACCCTTAGCGTGACGAAGCAGCTGTCTTCCTTCCAGAAGGAAACGAGGTTCATTACGGAGCATGATATGGTAGTACATAGCCTGGTCCAGTCCATTGAGAAGGATCTGGTGGATATGGAGACCGGTCAACGAGGGTTTATTATCACCGGGGAAAACAACTATTTGGCCCCGTATAACAACGGCAAGGCCAATTGGCAAAAGCACTATGACGCCCTGTTCCAGCTTGTTGCCGACAATCCAAGCCAACAGGACAATTTGAAAGCTATTCAAACAAAGGTGGAGCATTGGATTGAAACCGCCGGCGAGAAAGTGATTGCCCTGAAGCAAGCCGATGACATCGAGGGACTCCGCCAGTTTTTCCGGGACGATCCGGGGAAACAGGATATGGATGCCCTGCGCGAGCAGCTCGCTTCGTTCCGTTCCATCGAAAAACAGCATACGTTGGACCGGATCTCGGCGCTCGAAGCGAAGAACGGTCAACTTCGCTTGCAGCTTTACGGCTCCCTGCTATTGGTGCTCATCGTTGCGACGATCTCCTCTTTCTTCACCGGAACATTGACGGCCAGGAACGTGCGCATCGTCGGCAACGCCATTGCGGAGATTGCTTCTTCCGGCGGCGATCTGACGAAGCGGGTTACAGTGAACACGAAGGATGAGACGAAGGATTTGGCGGATCAAGCGAATTTGCTGCTAGCCAGCCTTCAGCGCATGATCGCCGATATCCAACTCAAGACGCAGGAATTGGAGCGTTCCTCATCCACGCTGAAGGCGGGCGCCGACGAGAGCTTCAGAGCCGCCGGTCAAATTTCCGAATCGGTCCAACGCGTCGCGCAGGGGACGGAGCAGCAAGTGTCCCAGACGGAAGAGGTGTCGGCGATATTGCAGGAGGCCGTATCGGGACTTCAGCAGGTTGCCGCCACGACAACCGATGTTTCCGACCTTGCCAAGCGGGTGCAGGCTGTTGCGACGGAGAACGCCGATGCGATGCAGACCAATGCGGAACAGATCGGCCAGATCGAAGGAACGTTCTCCGAAATTCAGGCTTCCGCCGAGGAACTGGCATCGCTGTCGGAAAAAATTCGGGAAGTCGTCGGTTATATTCAGGATATCTCCAATCAGACGAATCTGTTGTCGCTGAACGCGGCCATCGAAGCGGCGCGCGCCGGGGAACAAGGCCGCGGCTTTGCCGTCGTCGCCGATGAAATCCGCAAGCTGGCGGACCAGGCGGCCCGTTCGACCCGCGAGATTCATGACACCATTGAAGTGATGCTAAGCGGCATTCACGGACTCGTGCGCAAAGTCCATGAGAACAGCCACAACGTCAAGGAGGGCGTTCATGCCACGCTGAAGGCGGGCGAGTCGTTCCGCGCCATTCTGGCCGAAGTGAACAGCCTGAGCGCTCAAGTGATGGAGGTTGCCGCGGCGGTAGGGCAGATGTCGACAGGCAGCAAAGCCATTGAAGGCTCCATTCGGGAAATTACGAGGATCGCGGAAGAGACCGCCTCGTTCACGGAAGAGGTAGCGGCAATGACCGAGGAACAGGCGGCCTCCAGCCAGGAAATGCTGCAAACCGCGCACAAGCTTGGCGACATGTCGGACACCTTGCAAGCTTTGGTCGGCAAGTTTAAAGTATGAGCGACAAGCCCTGGTCTCCATATCCCGTGGAGACGGGGGCTTTTTTTGCCGCAATATTCACAAATATTCCACAGGTCAGTAGCTCGAATGGGTCATACCCCTTGTCCGGATCAGCCTATATAATAATCCTTGCGGATGAAATCAACAGATTAAGGAGCTATCAGCATTTATGAGCGGATTAACCGATAATGATCGACAGTTAAAATCAGCGGCTCGGAAGGAAACGAAGCCTTCTATATATTTGACCATGTGGAGATGGCATTTTTATGCCGGGCTTATTTTCGCCCCCTTTATATTGATCCTAGCCGTTACGGGAGCCGTTTACTTGTTCAAACCGCAGATTGAACAGTGGATGTACCGCGATTATTACGATGTCGAAGCTCGTCATGAAAAATTGCCGGCCTCTCAGCAGATTGATAACGTGTTGAAACAATACCCCGAAGCCGTGGTGACCGCATATCGTCCGGGGGAAGAGGCGACTCGTTCGGCTGAAGTGAAGCTTAACCTGAATGGCGAGTCTGTCACGGTGTTCGTTGATCCGTATACCGGCGATTTAATGGGCGAGCTGAATGATCAGTACCGCTTGATGGACCGGATTGAAGAATTTCATGGCGAATTGATGCTAGGCACCGTTGGGGACAGAATTGTAGAGCTGGCTGCCTGCTGGTCCATCATCTTGATCGTCACGGGCGTCTTTTTATGGTTTCCCAAGAAAGGAAAGCTGCGGGGAGTGATCATCCCCCGATTAACAGGCGGCCCAAAAACGCTGATTCGAGACTTGCATGCCGTTCCGGCGTTTTGGATTTCCGCGGGTATGCTGTTTTTAGTGATAACCGGTTTATTTTGGTCCGGTTTTTGGGGGAATATGGTGCAGCAGCTCGCCACCAACGCAGGGGTCGGTTACCCTCCTTCGATTTGGGTAGGCAGCGCGCCAACGACTACAGTCAAGACGAAGGACATTGCCGATGTTCCCTGGAATGCGCAAAATTTGGACGTACCTTCCTCCAAAATCCAGGGATATGTCCCGGTTTCGATGGACGATGTGGTAGATATTGCCGCCCGTCTGAACATTCACCCGAGTTATACGGTCATTTTTCCGAAAAAGCCGGAAGGGGTCTACACGTTATCGGCGTTTCCGCCAAAAGCGAAGGACGAAGCAACCGTGCACATCGACCAATATACAGGAGCTGTATTAGCGGATTACCGGTATGAACACTATAAGCCGATCGGCAAACTGATGGCCTGGGGGATTACGGTTCACAAAGGGTTAGAGTACGGGCTGCCCAATCAACTTGCGGCACTTCTCGTCTGTATCGGAATTGCGGGCGCGGTTGTCAGCGGTTTTGTCCTGTGGTGGAAACGGAAGCCAGATGGTCATCTCGGCGCGCCCAAAGCGCCGGAGCTAAGGAAAATGAAAGGCCTGGCCGTTATCATTGCGCTCTTCGCGATATTGTTTCCGCTCGTCGGATTGTCCCTGATCCTGGTTTACTTGCTGGATCGGCTGGTGGTTCAACGAGTCCCGATGTTCAAAAGATACCTTAACGCATAATCATGGTGCGAAAGCAAAGGCGGTAATGAACGCATGAAAACATACGTCCGATTTCTTTCCATAATGCTTTTAAGTATCTTCCTAACCGCATGCTCGGTGGATCAAGAGGCAGCCCGCCTTTACAAGCAGGAAAACCCTCTGGAGATCGATATTTCTGTGCCTCATCCGGTTATGCCAGGTCAACCGCAAAGATTTCAAGCTGTTCTATCTCAGAACGGGCAAGTCGTGGATGATGCGGAGGAAGTGTATTTTACGATCTGGAAGAAGGATCGTTCCGGACCCAAGGAAGCCATTGCTGCTGCTCACGCCGGCAGCGGAGTGTATACGGCAGAGACAACCCTGCATGAAGAAGGGATCTACTATGTCAAAGTCAATGCAAGCGCCAATGGCTCCAGGATCATGCCAACGAAACGATTCGTTGTAGGCGAAGTTGCGGAAGAGATGGAGCCGGTCATTAAGCAGGCTCCGCAGCAGCATCACAAGCACCATTAACGCCAGCAGGCGATGCAAGGCCGGGAGAAATCCCGGCTTTTTGCTTTGCGCATGTCCAATCGTTCCCGTCAAGCGGTGCGGGCTGACCTCGGTTATCGACGGCGGGTGCTATGGGACACCGCTAATTTTTATATGAACGATGTCTGATTCCCCGTGTTTTGCAAACGCTTTAGTTATCTTATAGTGTATTAAGCGCTTACAAATGGACGTAAAAACATGGCCGCAAAGAGCATGGCAGCAAAGTCCAACCGCAAGCGCCTTAAAGGACTTGAAGTATGGAGGGGATTATTCATGAGAAAAAAGGTTCTGGCTCTGGCTCTATGCTTGGGATTGGGAGGGTTAACGGCATTGCCGGCGCCGGGGAGCTTGGCAGCGGGCGCGAGCGCGAATCCTGTCTACCAGGTTGAAGTCGAGGATGGCACGTTGAACGGCGTGCACGCCGCGCAAGAGGCGGCAGGGTATTCCGGCAGCGGATATGTAACCGGTTTCGATCAGGAGGCCGATTCTGTTATCGTATCGTTCAACCTCGAGGAGGAAGCGCTTTACGCGCTTACGGTCGGCTACCGAGCGCCGGCGGGGGCGAAATATGCCAAAATTTCGGCCAACGATCTTCCGGCCGGGGAGATTTTTTTGGCGGAGACCGCGGAGTTCGCAGAGACATCGGGAGGCAAGCTGCTGCTGAAGGCCGGCGCCAACACGATTCGTTTTACAAACCATTGGGGATGGTACGATCTTGACTACATCAAGCTCGAAAAAACGGAAGTCAGCCATATTCACCGGGTCACGAAGAAGCTGTCCAATCCGAACGCGTCCAGGCAAGCCAAGGAACTGTACCGTTATTTGACCCGGCAGTACGGCAAAGCGATTTTGTCGGGACAGCAGGAACTGGAGCATGTCGGGTGGATCGAGCTGATGACGGGCAAGAAGCCGGCCATCGTCGGGTTCGATTTCATGGACTATTCCCCTTCCCGGACCGAGCGGGGCGCGATGACGTCGGCCACCGATGAGGCGCTTGCCTGGCACCGGCAAGGCGGCATCGTTACGTTCACCTGGCATTGGAACGCCCCGACGGGATTGATCGACGAGCCCGGGAAGGAATGGTGGAGAGGGTTCTACACGGAAGCGACGACGTTCGACGTGCAATATGCCCTGTCGCACCCGGAATCGGAGGCTTACCGGCTGCTGATCCGCGACATTGACGCCATCGCCGTGCAGCTGCAGCGGCTCGAGGACGCCAAAGTGCCGGTCTTGTTCCGGCCGCTGCACGAGGCGGAAGGGGGCTGGTTCTGGTGGGGCGCCAAGGGGCCCGAGCCGGCGAAGGAATTGTACCGCGTGCTATACGACCGAATTGCCCGCCATCACGGCATCGATAACCTGATCTGGGTGTGGAATTCGATCGATCCCAGCTGGTATCCGGGGGACGACATCGTCGATATTGTCAGCACAGACTTCTACGCGGGAGCCGGCGACCACAATCCGCTCATCCAGCCCTATGAGCGCCTGATCGAGCTTGCGCGGGACAACAAAGTGATTGCCTTGGCCGAGAACGGGCCGATTCCGGACCCGGACCTGCTGACGATATACGGCGCCCATTGGAGCTGGTTCTTGACGTGGACCGGCGATTTTCTGACGGACGGCAAGTACAACAGCTTTGAGCATTTGCGCAAAATCTACAATCATCCCTATGTCATCACATTAGACGAACTCCCGGTATGGAGGACCCAACGTTTCGAGAGCGGCAGCGGTCATTAAAGGGAGCGACCCGGGCAGCCCCGGCGCATTCTGGCGTATTCTGGCGCATTCCTGAGAGCGGGCGGCTTTCTTGAACATTCAGCGCTGCGGTGTGCCGCACGTTGAATGTTCAACACCGCAGGTGACAAGCGATGACGAAAGGAACCGCTTGTCATCGGTGTTTGTTTTGTTAGTATAAATATAAAATTAAATACTAACAAAATGGTTCAAAATGATAACAAAAAGCGTTATAATGGTTGCAGCGCGAGGAAGCAAGCTTTCGCGGAACCCGTTTGCTGCCGGGTTGCCGCCTTCGCTTAGCAAAAGGATGCGTATGGAGGTATGTCCATGACAGAGTGGAAACAGGCATTGCATGACCATTGGAAGTTTAAGGCCGCAGGGCAGGAGCGGTGGCTGGAGGCGAAGGTGCCGGGCTGCGTTCATGCCGATTTATTCCGCAACGGGGAGATTCCCGATCCTTTCTATGGAACGAACGAGAGAGAGCTGCAGTGGATCGACAAGACGGATTGGGAGTATACCGCTTCGTTCGACGTCCAACCGGAGCTGTTCCGGGCGCAGCAGATCGAAATCGTATTTTCCGGCCTGGACACCTATGCGGACGTGTATCTTAACGGGGCCAAAATCATCGCGGCGGATAATATGTTTCGCACGTGGAGAGCCGATGTGAAGGCGCTTCTTCGCCCCGCGGACAACACGCTCTATGTGCATTTCCGTTCTCCCATTCAGGAGGATCTTCCGAAGCTGGAAAAGCTCGGCTATGCGCTGCCGGCGACGAACGATCAGTCGGACGTCGGCGGCTTGGGCGAGAACAAGGTGAGCGTCTTTGCCAGAAAAGCGCCCTATCATTACGGTTGGGATTGGGGGCCGCGGCTGGTCACGTCGGGAATATGGCGCAATGTAACGCTCATCGGATGGAACGAAGTGCGGATGACCGATTTGTTTATCGAGCAGCAAGACATTCGCTCCGATCTCGCCCGGCTGTCGGCCCATGTGGAGGTCGAGACGAGCGCGGCGTGGGAAGGGGAACTGCTCATTGCTACGGAGGGCGGAGCCTGGAGACAAACCGTCGCCTTCGCGCAGCCCGGCATTCACCAGGTCGCGGTTCCGCTGACGATCGAGCAGCCCAGGCTTTGGTGGAGCGCGGGACTCGGCACCCCGCACCGGTACACGTTCGAGGCCGTGTTAATGAACGGCGAAGGTCAAGCCCGGGCAAGCCGCAGCGCAACGACAGGGCTAAGGAGCGTGAAGCTCGTCACGAAGCCCGATGAGCACGGCGCGACGTTTTATATCGAATTGAACGGCGTGCCTCTGTTTTGCAAAGGCGCCAATCATATCCCGAACGACAGCTTCGTGACGGAAGTTTCCGACGAGCGGTACCGTCACGAGGTCGCCAGCGCGGCCGAATCGAATATGAATATGCTTCGCGTTTGGGGCGGCGGGATTTACGAGCAGGACGTGTTTTACGATCTTTGCGACGAGTACGGCATTCTCGTATGGCAAGATTTCATGTTTGCCTGCAGCATGTACCCGGGGGACGAACACTTCCTGGAGAACGTCCGGATCGAAGCGGAGGAGAACATTAAGCGGCTCAGGAATCATCCATGCATCGCCTTGTGGTGCGGAAATAACGAAATCGATACGGCCTGGTCCCATTACGACGAGAACGCCGGCTGGGGAGGCTGGAAGGCGGAATATACCCCCGAGCTTCGCGAGAAAATATGGGCCGATTATGAGGCGATCTTTCATCGCATCCTGCCTGACGCGGTGTCGAAGCTGGCGCCGGGCGCCGCTTATTGGCCATCGTCGCCGATGCAGCAGCTGAGCGGGGACAAGGATCAGCATGCGCACAACCGCTCGGCGCGCGGCGATATCCATTATTGGGGAGTATGGCATAACACGGAGCCGTTCGATAACTATAACGTCTGCGTCGGCCGATTTATGAGCGAGTACGGGTTCCAATCGTTTCCGGAGGAGAGAACGGTCAGGACGTTTGCGGAAGCGCAAGACATGGAACTGTTCTCCGACGTGATGCTGGCGCATCAGAAGAACATGGCGGGCAATCGGCTGATTAAGGAGTACATGGACATCTATATGCCGCAGCCGAAGGACTTTCCGTCGTTCCTGTATATGAGCCAGGTTCTTCAGGCGGAGGCGATGAAAACGGCCATCGAGGCGCACCGCCGGAAAAGGCCGTTTTGCATGGGCTCGTTGTATTGGCAGATGAACGACTGCTGGCCGGTCGCCTCCTGGTCGAGCATGGACTATTACGGCCGCTGGAAAGCGACGCAATATTACGCGCGGAGAAGTTTCCGGGACGTACTGTTGTCGGTGGACGGGACCGACCGGGACCGCGTTGATGTGTACCTGGTTTCGGATCGGCTGGAGCCGGTTCAAGGCACGCTCCTTGTCGAGCTTATCGATTTCTCGGGAAGACGGCTGAAGGAGTGGTCGGCCCGCGTAACGGCGGGGGCCAATCGGGCCCATCGCGTATTTTCATTGCGCAAGGAGGAGGCGCTGAGCGGCGCGAATCCGGCGCAGGCGCTGCTTTACGCCCGGTTCGTCCGGGACGGAAGCACGGCTATGGCAGCGGCTGCGGAGCACTATTTCGTTCCGGCCAAAGCGCTCAAGCTGCCGCGGCCGAATATAACGATGAGCGCGAGCGGCGGCAGCGCCGCGGAATTCACGCTGACTACCGATACGTTGGCGAAGCAAGTATGGTTTAATACGGAAACCGCGGGGATTTTCTCGGACAATTTCTTCGATCTGATCCCCGGCAAGCCTGTCACCGTAACGTTTTATGCAAGGAACAAGGACGGCCAGGCGTTCGCCCCGGGAGATCCCGGAGAGGTGAGCGTCCGGTCGATGGCGGATTTCATCATCCATTCATAACGCGATGGTACGGCAAGCGGCAGACGGACTGCCGCTTGTCCCTGTTTCCGCCCCAGCGCTTTGGGCAGCGATGCGCACCGCCCCGGTCTATGCTAACAAGTCGCATTTTGTTATGATGTACGCATATAAAGAAACTAACGGAATGGTGTGTTTTCCATAATGGCCAAAAAAGTGACTATGCAGCATATTGCGGATTGCTGCGGGGTATCGAAGTTCGTCGTCTCCAAAGCGCTGTCCGGAAAAGGGGGAGTCAGCGAGGCGACGAAACAGAAAGTTTTGCTGGCGGCATCGCAGCTAGGATATTTTACGCAACAAAAGGCCCCTGCGAAAAGCGCAAGGGCGGATGCGGCCGCCGCCGCTCCTTCCGGAGCGAAACGTTCGGTGCTCGTTCTGATGCCGAACATTCGATTCCAGACCAAGGACTCCGCCTACTGGGGCAAAATATTGAACGGCATTTCGGAGACGCTGGAGCAAAAGGGGATCGGTATGATCATCGTCTCGGAGCAGAGCATCGATCAGCTCCAGCATGTGCTGAACTTAAGCGGCATTATGGGGTTCATCGGCGTCGGCGAAATCTCGTCCTCCCTTCTGCTGGAAGTGCACCGCCTCGGAATGCCGATGGTGCTGGTGGATCATGAAGACCCGTTAATCCCGGCGGACACCGTATTCGTGAACAACTGCGACAGCATGATGCGCCTGACGAAGCATTTGATCGCCCTGGGGCATGGGCGCATCTGTTTTGTCGGGGATATTCGCTTCTCCCGCAGCTTCTACGACCGCTGGTTGGGGGTGCGCGCCGCGTTGGAAGAGCGAGAGACGGCCCTGCCGGCACCGCACGCCGCGTTGGAAGAGCGGAAGGCGGGCCTGCCTGCGCCGAGCGACGGGATACTGCACCTGGAAGGCCTCTCCGGTTTCAAACCGCAAATCTTGTCCTGGCTGTCCGAGCGGCAGGCGGGAGCCAGGCTGCCGTCGGCGTTCGTTTGCGGCAACGATGCGATCGCCATCGAAATGCTTCAGGCGTTGGACGAGCAGGGCATACGGGTGCCGGACGAGGTTTCCGTCACCGGGTTCGACAACGTCGACGATGCCGTGCGCACGATGCCGCAGCTAACGACCGTTCATGTGCCGAAAGAGACGTTGGGCCGCCGAGCAGTCGAACTGCTAATGGAGCGCATCCATGGCAAGCGGAGCCCGGCGGAGAAGCTGCTGATCGGCGGGGAATTGATGCTGCGCGATTCGGCGGGCGAAGGAAGCGGCAGCATGGATCACGGAAGAGCATGAGCCGTCCGGCCCGCATCCGGATGGTTGCATTTCCTTCTGCTCGAACGGTTATTCCAAAAAGGAGGCGGGCTGCCCCTTGCGCTCAATTACCGCTTACACGAACAACGTCCGGATTCGCACGAAGCTGTTGCTGTCCTATATGCTCGTCGTGTTCATCCCGGTGCTCATCGTAGGGCAGTTATTGACGAATACGATTAAAACCAACTCGTTCGAACATGCGCTGCAGCAATCGTCCAACAACGTCGAGAAAATCAAGCGGCAGGTAGCGGAAACGTTGCAGATTCACGAGAACGTGTCGAATACGATCTTTTTTGACCGCCGGTTGAAGGAAATCGTCGCGCCGATGTACGAATCCGACCTCGAGGTCTATCAAGCTTACCGAAGCTATACGGATTTTACGATCTACCAGGAGATGTACAAAGATATCGCGAGCATCCGGTTTTATGTGGATAATCCCACGCTACTGGAAAACTGGTCGATTTTCCGCATGAATGACGAGATCGCGGCGTCGAGCTGGTTTCAAGCCGGGCTGCAAAGCCGCGGCAAAATCGTCTGGGATTACGTCCCCGACCCGACTCATGGCAACGGGAAGGCGCTCAGCCTGGTCAGACAAATTTTTTATCCGGATATGACCTATTGCGGCATGCTGGTGATCGCCGTGCGTCCGGGCAAGCTGCATTCCATCGTGAAGCAGGAGCCTCACGAGACGCTGATCTATACGGAGCGGGGGGAGATCGTCGCTTCGACGGACGGCACGTGGACCGGACAACCGCTGCAGCGTTTTTTGCAAACCGAAGCTGAGGCGCTGCCGCAGGAGGAGACGTTGACCGATATCGATTACGAAGGGAAGCCGGCCAAGCTGATCGTAAGCTCCATCCGCTTCAACTCGAGCGCAGACCGCGTCTATATCGCCAGCGTCATTCCGGAAGACGCGATGCTCGAGGACGCCAGGAGGAAGATTGTCCTCGCATATGGGATCATCGGCTCCAGCTTGCTGGTCGCCTCGGTGCTGATCGCCTTCTTCTCGGCGGCGAACAGCAGACGGCTCGGCATCTTAAGCCGGGATATGCGGCGCGTGGCGAGAGGCGATCTCGGGCACCGCTCGAGCATTCGGGGAAGCGATGAGATCGGCCAGCTGTCGAGGCATTTCAACTTCATGGTGGGCAGCATCGGAGAGCTGGTGAAGCAGGTGCAGGAAGCGGTCGATTCCAGGCATGCCCTGGAGCTGAAGCACAGGGAGATCCGGTTCCGGATGCTGGCGAACCAGATCAATCCTCATTTCTTTTTCAATGTCTTGGAAACGCTGAGAATGCGGGCGCATTGCAACGGCGACCGCGAATTTGCGGACATTATCAGCTCGCTTGGCACGCTGTTCCGCAGCAAGCTCGACGTCGGTCCCGGCCCCGTACCCCTCGCTTCGGAGCTTGAGGTGGTCCGGATGTATTTGGACATCCAGCGTTTTCGCTTTGGAGACAAGCTGGCGTACCGCGTTCCTTCGCCCGGGGAGGTCGAGAACATCGAGATATTGCCGCTCTTGCTTCAGCCGATCGTTGAAAATGCGGTCGTGCACGGCATCGAACGGAAGATGGGCGCGGGATGCGTGGACATCAGCGTCGTTCAGGAGGCAGCGCGGCTTCGGATCATCGTGCGGGACGACGGGGTAGGCATCGATGCCGGGAAGCTTGCGGCGCTCAGGCGTTCGCTGGAGGAGCCGGAAGACGAAACCGGGCAGAGGATCGGGCTGCGCAACGTTCACCAGCGGATCAAGCTGTACTACGGCTTCGAATGCGGGCTTCATATCGACAGTTGTTACGGCTCATGGACGACCGTCGTCATGAGCTTGCCGAAAGGGGGGCGGAAACTTGTATAAGCTGGCGATTATAGATGACGAGCCGATGATCCGCAAAGGGCTTCAGACGATTATCGATTGGGCTTCGCTCGGCATTAGCCTTTGCGGGGAGAGCGACAACGGAATGGACGGCCTGGCGTTATGCCGGCGCGAGGAGCCCGACGTCGCCATCGTCGATATCAAGATGCCGGGCATGGACGGCTTGCAGCTGATCGAGGCCGGGAGAAAGCTCGGGCTGCGCACGGACTTCATCGTGCTCAGCGGCTTCTCCGAGTTCGCCTACGCGCAGAAAGCGACGGAATTCGGCGTGCGATGCTATTTGCTAAAGCCGATTCAGTCCGATCAGCTGTTAAGCAAGGTGCTTGAGCTTCGCCAGGAATGGGAGGAGCGGAGCCGAATGCGCTTGCGGGTGGAGGCTTCGGCGGCGCTGCTGGTGGAGAACGTGCTGCAGAAGCTGGCGAGGAAGAGGCGGCGTTCGCAACGATCCCTGAAAGCGACGCCGCGCTGTTCGCCGAGCGGCTCGCGTTGCCGTGGAATCGTTACCAGATCGCGCTGATCGGCACGGAGAAGGGCAGCTGGACGTTAACCGAGCGGCAGTGGCTGCAGGATCAGATCGAGAGCTGGCTGGCGCTGCAGGGAAAAGGAGCCGTCGCCTTCGTCCAGCCGAACCTCGTCGTGCTGACGGAGGAGGCGGACGCCGCGGCCTGGCTCCGCGATGACCTGGCGCCCGCATGCGCGGGCCGCGGCCTGGAGATCGCCGTATCGGTCGGCCCGGAACGGACCGGCTTGGCCGAGCTCCACGGCGCATACCGCGAGGCGAGCACGCGGATGAAGGAAAAGTTTCTTCACGCGAGGATGGGCTGCCTGATCGTGCCGAGAACGTTCGCCGGGCCGAGAAATGCCGCCAGCCTGCTGCCGCTGGAGCAGCGCGGGAACGGGCTGGCGAAGCGGATCGCTTCCGGCAGCGCTGCGTCGCTGTCCGAAGCCATTGACAATCTGGAAGCCGCGATGCTGCTCAGCGGCTGGACGGAGCTTGCGATGAAGGCCGACATCGCCGCAACGTACTGGGCCGCGGTGCGAAAGCTGGCTTCGATTGACAGCCACGTCTCCGCGATCGCGCCGCCGCTGCAGCAGTTCGCCGAAATGCTGGAGCGGTGCCATACGTTGAATGCGGCTTGCGAACAGTTGCTCGGCGTGCTGAGTCAAATCATGGAGCAATGGGGGCAGCGCCGGAAATACGAGGGATTCGCCGAGGTGCTCGAATACGTCTCCCGGCATTTCGGAGCGGGATTGACGCTGGAAAGTTTGGCGGAAACGTTTCATTATAACAGCTCTTATCTCGGAAAATTGTTCAAGGCGAGGACCGGCCGCTCCTTCAACGCCTATCTCGACGAGCTCCGGATCGAACGCGCCAAGCAGCTGCTGTCCGGGGGAGCGAAAGTCTACGAGGTCGCGGCGGAGGTAGGCTATGCGAACGTCAACTACTTCCATGCCAAATTCAAGAAGCTCGCCGGAGAATCCCCATCGGCTTACCGTGAAAAATGGAGATACCGGGAACCTGCGGAAAAAGAAGACAGCTAATTTTTATATGAACAATGTCGAAATCGCCTCGTGTTGGAAACGGTTTATTTTCTTTATAGTAAGTGATGAGTGATGTACCGCTTACAATAAAGAAAGGAGCATTTCAACAGGATGGAAACCGTACCTTCATCCGTATCCTCCGCAGCGCCATCGACGAGGAAACGGCCGCTTTGGAAAACGGTCTTCGCGCAACGATATTTGTTTTTGATGTCGATACCGTTTGTCATTTGGGTCTTCGTATTTAATTATTTGCCGCTATGGGGCTGGACGATGGCATTCCAAAATTTCAAGCCCGGGAGATCGTTCGCAGAACAGGACTGGGTCGGACTTGCCAATTTTATTGCTATCTTCCAGGAGCCCCACTTCTACCTTGTATTGCGAAATACGCTCGCGATGAGCTTGCTGGGCTTGATTGCAGGATATACCGTTCCGGTCTTGTTTGCGATTTTGCTTAATGAGATTCGGTTCGCCTTTTTCAAGAAAACGATTCAGACGGTCTCCTATTTGCCCCATTTCGTCTCCTGGGTCGTTGCGGCCGGCATTGTTACGAAGATGCTCGCTGTGGACGGCATTGTCAACGAATTGCTGGTGCAGCTGAACATCCTGGACAAACCGGTGCAGTTTATGGCCAAAGGCGAATGGTTTTGGGGCATCGTGACCTTGTCGGATCTGTGGAAAGAGATGGGCTGGAACTCGATCATCTTCCTGGCGGCCATCACGGGGATCGATCCGGAATTGTACGAGGCGGCGAAAGTGGACGGAGCCGGGAGATTTCGCCGAATGTGGCACGTTACGCTGCCGGGCATTCGCCCGACGATGATGGTCATGCTGATCTTGTCCATCGGCTGGCTGACGAGCATCGGCTTCGAGAAACAGTATTTGCTGGGCAACGTACTGGTGCAGGATTACTCGGAAGTGCTTGATCTGTACGTCCTGAATTACGGGATCGGTATGGGACGCTTCTCGTTCGGCACCGCCGTCGGTATTGTCAATTCGCTTGTAGCCATTACGCTTCTGCTCGTGTCCAATGGAATCTTCAAGCGCGTCACGAAAGAAAGCGTCATTTAGGAGGCGAAAGCGGGATGAAATATCGATTAACGCTGGGGGACGCCCTGTTTAACCTGTTTCTATACACGTTTATGATCGTTGTAGGCATCGTCACGATTTATCCGTTCCTGAATCTGTTGGCGATTTCGTTTAACGATTCGCTGGACACCGTCAGAGGCGGTATTTATTTGTGGCCGCGCATGTTTACGTGGAATAACTACCTGCAAATCTTTCTGTACAACGATCTGCTCGTCGCATTTAAAAATTCCGTTCTCCGTACCCTCATCGGGACGGCGCTTGGCGTGTTCAGCGGGGCCATGTTAGCTTACGTGCTCAGCCGCCAAGACTTCATTGCCAGAAAGCCGGCATCGCTGTTCTTCGTGTTAACGCTGTATTTTTCCGGGGGCATGATTCCTGTCTATATGCTGATTCGCGATCTGGGCCTGATCAATTCGTTCTGGGTGTATATTTTGCCGAACGTTGTCAATGTGTGGAACGTGTTCGTGATTCGCTCCTATATGGACGGCTTGCCGATCAGCCTCCAGGAGTCCGCACGGTTGGACGGCGCGAACGACTGGACTATCTTTTACCGGATTATTCTGCCGCTGTGCAAGCCCGTGCTCGCCACGATCGGCTTGTTCGTCGCGGTGGGGCAGTGGAACTCATGGTTCGACACCTTCTTATACAACAGCACGAATTCGGATTTGACGACGCTGCAGTATGAATTGATGAAAATTTTGTCGAATACTCAGGCTGGAGCGAGTAACCAGGCGCGCCTCAGCGACCCGTCGCTCAGCAACCAGGTGTCGCCGGAATCGATCCGGGCATCCATCACGATGGTCGCGACGGTGCCGATTCTGCTCGTGTATCCGTTCCTGCAAAGGTATTTCGTGAAAGGGTTAACCCTTGGTGCGGTGAAGAGCTGATTCCCAGGCAATAACAGGAATCCCTGTTGCTGCAATACCAACAATACGGAGGGGTACGAATGAAAAGGTTGAAACGTTGGATCGCGATTCCGGCCGCGGCGCTGCTCGTCGTTACGAGCGGCTGCTTCGGTGCCGCGAACGATCCCGCCTCGTCGGGCAACGGCGAACAAACAGGCAATGCCGGAGAGCGCCCGCCGATTACGATCACGATGTTCAGCTCCATGATGAACACCCAATGGGAGGATATGCAGAGCCCCGTCGGGCAAAAAATCAAGGAAATCACAGGGGTAACGCTCAAAACGGATTACCCCGTAGGCGATCCGATGCAGAAGCTGTCGTTGATGGCGGCCAGCGGGGAATACCCGGATCTGATCTTCGCCAACAATAACATCAATACGATCGTCGAAGCCGGGGGACTGATCGACCTGGCGCCGCTCATCGAGGAGCACGGCCCGAATATCAAGAAGCTGTACGGCGATTAAAGCGCTTGAGGTGGAGCAAGGACGATCCGTCCATCTATTTCCTCGGTGCTTTCGGAGTCAACGAAGAGCAGTGGGAGCCGCGCGACGGCTTCATGCTGCAGCATGCGGTCGTGAAGGAGCTCGGATATCCGGAATTGAAAACGGTCAAGGATTACGAGCAGGCAATCCGCACCTATCTTGAAAAGCATCCGACGATCGACGGCCAACCGACGATCGGGCTGACGCTGCTGGCGGACGATTGGCGCATCGCGCAATCGGTGACGAACCCGGCTGTATTTGCGACCGGGGGTTCGGACGACGGGGAATGGTACATCGACGATGAAACGAAGAAGCCCGTCATTCATTTCACCCGTCCGGAGGAGAAGGAGTATTTCCGCTGGTTAAACCATATGTACAATACGGGCTTGATCGATCCGGACAGCTTCGTGCAAAAGTACGACCAATACAAAGCGAAAATCGCATCCGGCCGCGTGCTCGGCATCATCGACTCGAAATGGCAATTCCGCGAACCGGAGCAGGCGCTGCTGCAGGCCGGAAAACCGGAGCGAACGTACGGCATGTATCCGATCGTCCTGAATGAGAACTATAAAAACCGCAACTTCCAAAGCCCGGGATATTCGGGCGGAACGGGCGTAGGCATCTCCGTCAGCGCCAAAGACCCGGTGCGGATTATCCAATTCCTCGATTGGCTGTGCTCCGACGAGGCGCAAATTTTGAATAACTGGGGCATCGAAGGAATGCACTATACGGTCGTTGACGGCAAACGCGTCATTTCCGAAGAAGAGATGAAGAAACGCAAGACCGACCCGCTGTACGGGAAAAAGACGGGGATCGGCGTGTATCTGTATCCGTTCCCGGAATACGGAGTCGGCGTCAAGGACCCGACCGGTCAGACGTACAAGGTGGACTCCAAAGAGCAAATTATCGCCAATTATTCGGACGTCGAGAAAGAAGTGCTGGCGAATTACGGCGCGAAAATGTGGATGGATTTGTATCCGAAAGCCGAGGAATTCCCCGTCAAGCCGTGGGGGGCGGCATGGCAAATCAACATTCCGCAAGGCACAGACGGCGCGGTCATTATGCAAAAGGTGAACGAGTCCGCCCGCAAGCGCATTCCGGAAATGATCATGGCCAAGCCGGAGCAATTCGACGCGCTGTGGGATTCGTTCCAGGCGGAGCTGAAAGCCGTCGGCGTCCACAAGCTCGAGGAGCAATTCCAGAAGTTGCTGAACGAACGGATTAAGTTATTTAGCGAATAAACGGTTTCGGCAGCGCATCCGGGTCTTCCTTCCGTCTGTCTCTCATCGGGAGATCCGGAAGCGCCGCGCCGCAAATAGCGGAAAAGGAGAACATCTCATGAGCATCTTCGTTGACGAACAGCGCTTGCTGTTTCATTTGCAGGGAAAAGAGACAAGTTATGTAATGCAGGTCGTAAACGGCACGCTTGTTCATCTGTATTGGGGGAGAAGGCTGCGGGAAGACGGCAATTTAGCCGACTTCCCGAATGTGCCGACGCAGACGAACCTGGACTTGATTGCGCAGGAATATCCGCAATACGGCTCCGGCGATTTCCGCTCCCCCGCGTATCAGGTGCAGCTGACCGACGGCAGCCGGATTACGGAGCTGGCGTACGAGCGTTACGCCGTGCGCTGCGGCAAGCCGGCGCTGCCAGGGCTTCCCGCTTTATATACGGAAACCGACGACGAAGCGCAGACGTTGGAAATTACGCTTGCGGATGCCTATTCGGGGCTGCAGGTCGTCCTTTCTTACAGCGTGTTCGAGGGAGCGAACGCGATCGTGCGCTCCGCCCGGCTGGTGAACGGCGGGGCGAAGCCGCTGCGCCTGCTGCGCGCGCTGAGCGCGAGCGTCGATCTGGACGCAGCGGATTACGATTTCGTTTATTTGTCCGGAGCCTGGGCGCAGGAGGCGAATATCAACCGCCGGCCGATCGGCCCGGGGGGCACGCGAATCGAGAGCCGGCGCGGGATGAGCGGCCACCAGTTGAACCCGTTCTTCGCTTTGGCGGCGCGCAACGCGGACGAGGATCAGGGCGAGGTATACGGCTTCAGCTTCGTCTACAGCGGCAACTTCCTCGGGGAAGCGGAGGTCGATCCGAGGCGGCGGGTGCGCGCGCAGATCGGGATGAATCCGTTCGATTTCGCCTGGCAGCTGGAAGCGGGCGATTCGTTCCAGACGCCGGAGGCGGTTCTCGTCTATTCCGCGGAAGGCTTCGGCGGGATGTCGCGCACGTTCCATACGCTGTATCGCTCGCGTCTCTGCCGCGGCGTCTACCGCGATAAGGTGCGGCCGATCCTGGTCAACAACTGGGAGGCGACGTACTTCCAGTTCACCGCGGACAAGATCGAAGCGATCGCCAAAGCCGCCGCCGAGCTCGGCATCGAGCTGTTCGTGCTCGATGACGGCTGGTTCGGCAAACGAAACGACGATACGACCTCGCTCGGCGACTGGGTGGAGGACCGAACCAAGCTGCCGAACGGGTTGAAGGATTTGGCGGAGCGGATTCGCAGCCACGGGATATGTTTCGGGCTCTGGGTCGAGCCGGAGATGGTATCGCCGGACAGCGAGCTGTACCGCGCTC